>Ga0209373_10000794_pt1 | contig 44057 bp, 33 predicted proteins | sample Higcelweek5metaG_FD_187173 | JGI IMG/M metagenome (GOLD analysis project Ga0209373, IMG submission 187173) | Freshwater pond sediment microbial communities from the University of Edinburgh, under environmental carbon perturbations - High... | ecosystem: Environmental > Aquatic > Freshwater >... | reverse complement strand
TTCTTAATAAATCCAGATCCAGTAAAAGAGACTCATGTGTAGTTGCAATGAGCTGACTTTCATTGTTTAGTGATAGTTTTAAAAATAATTCAAAAATACCATAAGTCAATTTTGAATGTAGGCTTCTATCCAATTCATCAACAATGAACACAGAGTCTGTTTTTGTTAGTTCGTGCAAAGCCGGAATAAAATCAAATAAACGCTGAGTTCCATCCGATTCGTTTTCAATATCAAAAACAACAGCATTTCCATCATCTGATAAATGCTCAAGACCAATCTTTTTTATTTTATATTCATTGCTTTCATTTTTCTTCAATGCGTATGTTATTCCATTTATTTCAAAGATGATAGCTCTTGCCTTTTCAATTTTCTTTGTTAAGTCTTCTTTGATTTTTTTAGGAATATCTAAACTGTCTAAGTCAATTTCTTCTGAAGTTACATTGTTGATTCCTGTTTGAAAAACATTTAAAAAGCTATTAAATGTTTTTGTCATCTCAGTATCATCGCCAATAAAATTAAGTCCTGCAAATTTTGAATCTGGTTTTAAAACAGTCAGTTTCTTATCAAACCAATTAAAGACATCAATAAATCCAACCACTTCTGGAAAATCGTCTATGCTTTTTCTGTTTATCTCGCTAAGGAAAAGAAGATTGTCAGAATTCTGGAAGTCTTCTTTATAAACATCAAATCGTTTTTTAGCTTTTAAGCTCAATTGAAGTCCAATTTCAATCTCGTGTTTTCCCGCATCATTTATGAATCGCTCAAAAACTTTCTTTTCTTTATTATTTCCTATTTCATATAGCCATTCTTCAATTATTTTAAGCTTATTTAATTGTATAGCAAAACCATAAGAGTAATATTTATTTCCAGCTTTAATTTCGTAATTAAAGATAGAAGGACTATTTATATTGTCCTTTTTTAAGCGAAAGTGACAATTGACAGGATTTAATTTGTCAATTCCTTTTGTAATTACTTTTTGTGAAAAGTCTATTGCTTTTACAAGGTTTGTTTTTCCTGAAGCATTTGCGCCATAAATTACGCTCGATTTGAGAATATTTATTCCGTCTCCTTTGAAAACATGGGTTGTTAATCGTCTTTCTTTATTTGCAATTAATGAAAATTCAACCTTTTCATTAAATGACAGAAAATTCTCAACATTAAATCGTATCAACATGATTTTGTCTTTTAATTTACATCAAAGTAACGAAATAATCTCATATGGTGTCGGTTTCATGGTGATTTTATTTACGTTATCGTCATTTTTATAATAAATGCTAACTAGTATATATCATCAAATATATATTACTTTTTTAGTATTCTTATTATATTCAGTAATTTTATTTAACAAATTTATTAACTATTGGAACAACAAGCTGTGCAGAACAATAGCATTGCCTATTTGAAAATAAATTGGGACAAACAAAATGCCTTCATATAATCAATAGTCCCATTTATTTCATTGTATTTTTTATCATCCCTGTGTTTAATCTCCCAAGCATATCGACATTTTAATCCAGCGATTTTATTTCCTGCGATTCGGGTAACCGATCTAACGGACTCAGAATCTTTTTGGTGGCTTTTGGATTGATGTGGGTATAAACCATCGTGGTTTTTATACTGCTGTGCCCCAACAGTTCTTGTATGTATCTGATGTCGGTTCCGCTCTCTAATAAATGGGTAGCAAATGTATGTCGTAGGGTATGCACCGTTGCCCGTTTTTCAAGTCCAGCCTTTGCTACAGCTGTTTTCATTATTTGTTGCACTGTACCTGCACTCAATGGCTCGCCCTTGTATTGGCCTGAAAAAACCCAATTGTCGCTTGGATATAGCGTTCGATAATGCTTCAAATAGGCCACCATAGAATATGGCAACATCACAATCCTGTCCTTGTTTCCCTTGCTTTGCTTAATATGAATTTTGTGCTCTTCAAACAATATATCTTCCCATTTCAACATTACCAACTCACTACGGCGCAATCCGGCACCATACCCCATAAGCAACAACAACTTATGTTTTGGATTTTCAACAGTGCCAAAAATGCGCATGCATTCATCAATCGTTAGCACATTGGGCAATTTATGCTCCTTTCGGGGGCGTGGAATTCTAATTTCAAACGATTCTCGCTTCAAAACCGCACGGTAATAAAACTGTAAAGCGTTGATCAACATATCTAAACTCGAAGCCGATAAGCCCTCTTCTGTCATGTCGGCAAGGTGTCTAACAATTTGTTTCTCGGTTAAAAAATCGGGGTTCTGATAATGTTGAAATCTCAAAAAAAGGTTAAACGATTGTATATAACAACGTGTGGAATTGGCACTGTAATTCATTGCCATAAGGTAATCGAGAAGTACCAATGTGTAGTTTTGTGCGTGCACAGGAACCTGCAACAGCAACTTTTCCTTAAAGTCGCGAAATTGCGATGCCTTCTTATTGATCGCTTTACTTTTACTTATGTATTTAACTGGAAGATTATTGCGGATGGGGATATTCAGCTCGGCAGCCAATTTTTGCAGATTCTCAAGTATTGAAGGGGTTGCATTTAGCAAATAGCCATTATTGGCTTTACTGTAACGACTTCCCTCCCAACGTTTTACCTGCTCCAATAAATAAGGAATTGGTGGACATTGAAGCATCATCCACTTTTTATCTATTTCATATGCATTTAACTCGATATAGGTGTTGCTGTTTGAGATAACACCATCAATATTAAAGTATTCGGGAGGAAAAATTTCACCTATGCCCAATAATGCTTCCACTTTAAGCTTAACATTAATGTGCCTCAAAACGAAAAAGGATTTCTGGTTCTTATTCCAAAAAACACCTTTAATTTCCATAAGTTTCTGGGTAATATTCTCCTTATATGGAACTTTTAATACCCAATATTTACCAATAATTCCGTTGAAAACAATCTGACTTGCATATTCAGGGTCTAAACCCTTATGTTCGGCCGGCAATAATGACGGTCGAAATTCGCTGATTTCGTCAGCTATGTGAACATTTTCTTGCTGTATTTGAGCAGGTTCAATTGGCAACAGCGTGTTTTCTTCTTTCAGAATATCAACATCGATAAAGGTACGCTTTATGATATTGTAATTCTCTTTGTTATACAACACATACCAGCATTTGTGGGTTTGGCTCCATCGGGCACCAATACTTTTAGCTTTGATTTTCAGATCGTTGTCAAAACCAAGGAATAAACCTATCTGATAATTACCGCGGTGGAATAGTTTTTTAATTTGTATCATATTGGGCTTCTTTACGTTTCAATTATTGGGCTACTAAATTTAATTATTTTGATCAACTTAAAAAAATAGAATCAAAAAAAATTAACCCAGAGATATGTGTAAGTCCTACCATAATACCGCAGTCACACTGCTGATAAACACAGAACTAATAAACCGATAATTATGAAATAGAAAGAACATCACCACGAATTAAGTTGTGAATGGAATTGTGAATTTGAAATCAGAGCCTTTGCCCAATTCACTTTCTACCCAAATTTTTCCACCATGCTTTTCTACAAATTCTTTGCACAGGAGTAATCCTAACCCGGTTCCTTTTTCCTGAGCTGTTCCCTTTAATGAAAATTTTTGGGTGAAATCGAAAAGTTTGGGCAGGTTTTCTTTCTCAATGCCTATTCCATTGTCGGATACGGTAAAAGTTACTTCGTAATCAGTTGTGTGAGCATCAACATTTATAGCGCCATTGATATTTGTAAACTTTATAGCGTTTGAAATAAGGTTTCTCAGGACTGTTTTAAACATATTTACATCGGCCGTAATCGTAATTTGTGCTGTAGGTAAACAGTTGATGGTTATCTTCTTTGGATTTGAGATAAACGTATTTATAACCTCCTTACAAACAGATACAACATCAACCGGCTGAGGTTCAAATGAGATCTTATCAGATTGCGTTCTCGACCATTCCAGCAGGTTTTCCAACAATTCATAAGTGCTCGATGCTGAAATATACAACTGTTTGATTATTGCCCTAATTTCTTCATCGTCAATTTTCGTATTGTTATCGTTCAGTATTTCAGTAAAACCGAGAATATTATTGAACGGATTTCGTAAATCGTGAGCAATAATTGAAAAAAACCGATCCTTGGTGGCATTGAGTAAAATGAGTTGCTCATTAGACAATACTAATCTATCAGCCTGTTCTTCAATTTGTTGTTGCCGCTCTTCTAACAATAATTTAGAGTTATTGAGATCTTTTGTTTGCTTGTAAAGTGTTTTATTCTTTTCCTTTATTTCATGGGTCCTTTTATCGACCAGCTTTTCCAAATTGATTTTTTGTTTTCGCAATGTGTTGATCCTATAAAAATAAAACCCGATCAACGAACCCACAATAAAGAGAAAAGCGATTATTTTGAACCACCATGTTTCCCAAAAAGGAGGAGTGACCGTAATGTTCAGCATTAACCCATTTTCATTCCATTTGCCGTCGTTATTCGAACCTTTAACACGAAAAACATATTCGCCCGGATCGAGGTTTGTATAAGTTGCATTACGTTTGGTCCCTACATAATTCCATTCCTTTTCGAACCCCTCAAGCTTATATGCATATTGGTTTTGTTCAGGGGCAGTATAATCCAATGCTGCAAATTCAAATGAAATAACCGACTGTTTGTATGACAAAACAATCTGATCGGACTGCGAAATATGTTTGCTCAGTGGCGACCCCTTTTGTCCAACTTTAACCGACTTATTGAAAATTGAAAAATCGGTTAAAACGATTAGCGGAAGATCCGGATTGTCAAATAAACTATCGGGATAAAAAACATTGAACCCATTTGTACCACCAAAAATGATTTCGCCCTTTGAGGTTTTAAAACAACTATTGCGAATATAGCTTTTGCCCTGTAGTCCATCGGCCAATGAATAATTTTTGCAGAACCCCGATTCGGGATCAAATTTTGAAATCCCGTTCGATGTGCTCATCCATATAAAACCAAAATCATCTTCAACCAACCCAGTAATGTTGTTATTTGGCAACCCATTTTGCTCGTAGTAATTGAAAAATTTATTCTTTTTTTGATCGAAAATAGTTAACCCATTAACAGTGCCAATTAAAAGCGTAGAATCACGAGATGTCAATATTGTATTTATTTGATTGTTGCTTAATGTATTATCCGACTCATTGATGCGGGAATAATTCTTAAATGTCTCTGTTTCGGGATTGAATATACTGAAACCAGAAGAATGCCCCATAATAATATTTCCATCAAAATCTTCGGTTAAATTAAGCACCCATTGCGATGGTAATTCACTATTGGCTGTTGTATAAACAACAAAAGTTTTTGATGTTTTATGGTATTGAGCAAATCCTATACCTCCAAATGCCATCCATAACCGACCTTTGCGATCAAGCAAAATATCAAAAATATTATCGTTTGGGATTCCGTCTTTTCCATACGAATATGTTGTAAATGAGCTGCTTTTTCTATCGTACAAATTAAGCCCACATTCCCAACCTCCAACCCAAATGTCCCCATCGTTATCTTCACAAATTGCTAAAATTGCATCGCTTTTCAATGTAGAATTCTGCATGTTGAACTGTTTAACTTGCCCGGTTTTTCGGTCAAAAATATTAAGCCCACCGCCATCGGTACCTACCCACAAATCACCATTATCTTCTTCAAAAAAACAACTTGCAGCATTATAACTTAAGCTATTCGGGTTGCCGGGTATTTTTCTGTAAGTGTGTATCTTTTTACTATTCTTCTTCACCACATTAACACCACCGGTATAAGTACCAACCCACAAATTCCCGGTTTTATCTTCATAAATTGCATGTATTGAATTATTATTTAATGCATTAGACGTATTTTCATTTACCCTATAATTGGTAAATGTTTTTCGATTGCAGTCGAAATAGTCTAATCCACCATTTTCAGTACCAATCCAAATTCCGTTATTTTTACTTGCAAGAAGAGTTAATATTCTGGTACGACTTAAGTCAGCAGTATTTGGCCTAAAATTTTCAAACGTGCAATTTCCCTTAGAGCTTTTATTAATCCGGCATAAGCCCCCTCCTACTGTACCTGCCCAAATAGTTCCGTTTTTGTCTTTAATTATTACATATACATTATTGTGTGACAGGCTGGTTGGGTCATTCACTTTGTGCTTGTGATGAATGAAAATTTGTGCCCCCGGGTTCAACAAATCAAGACCTTCACCTTCAGTAGCAATCCACATACGACCATTACCGTCTTCAACTATATCGTTTATATTGTTAGTGGCAATACTATTCGAATCACCATCATTATGAAGAAAATGAATGAATTTCTTTTCTTTTTTATTGAATAAATTAAGGCCAGCGCCTAGTGTTGCAACCCAAATTTGCCCTTTGCTATCTTCACAAATACTACTAACACTCAACCCACTCAAACTAGTTGGATCACTTTCAATATGAATATAATTTTCAAAAGCATCCAAATCCCTGTTATACCTGCTTAATCCGTCGTTACTCCCAACCCAGAGATCACCATCACTATCTTCAAATAGGCAATCGATCTGATCGCCAGCAACAGTTGTTGAATCCTCGGGGTTATGATAGTACTTAACAAACTTATAACCATCAAACTTGTTAAGACCATTCATAGTCCCAAACCACATAAACCCCTCTTTATCTTGCAATATGCAGTTTACCGAAGATTGAGACAACCCTTCATCGGGTGTAAAATATTCGAAATTAAGCTCTTGAGCAAGAACAGAAGTTGAAATAAAGACAAAAAAGAAAAGTGTTTTGAAAATAATTTTTTGACCAATGGAATTCAACAATTTGAAAATATTCAAATTGACAGTTACCGTAAAAAGGCTGATAATTCTTACCCGAAATATAGAATAGGATGTTGCCAATTTAAAACTATTTTGAGTTAAATTCCCCTTCATTTTTGACCTTTTTTGCACTTATGCTCAGGTCTCTCTTCACTTCCTGTTGAATAGTTTAATTAATGTGCCCTCAAAACCAAACTTCCCAATGCAATTATTTATATAAATCTAGTTCTGTTTTTGATTAAAATCAAGTCAAACACCCTTTTAAATAGCGAATAGTATTTGATGTTGCGTTTAAGGTTGAAACTAAAAATAATTAATTCTGTAGCCGCAGCTTAACGTTTTAATTATTAACCTGTTTTCTATCTAAATACCGCGTTACACAGCTTGGAATAACGCAAATGCCCACTGAGGTATTTTTAAACTACAAAACAACTAATCAGTTAAATTTCAAAAGACTGTTGTCTGGCAAAAAAAATGGTTCAGAATATTTCGCTGAGATGCAGCTTAATCTTTGTTCATAATTAACTCTCTACAACTATTTTGCTACGCTGTAGCAAAAGGGAAGCGGCAGAGCCGCGATAATAGTAAGTAAAGAAAAAATCAAGCTCCTTAGGAGCGGAATATTATTAACCTGAATTCGATTAATAATGCATTAACCTTTAGATTTTTAAATATTTTCTCTTGTTTGTATGACTCCTTTGGAGTCATATGTTTATAGAAATAGTTGCTTTTCTATAAACATCCGACCCCGACTCGGGGTCGAATACCATTAACCGTTGTAAAATAGCATCTTGATTATAAGAAATATATGTCGAAAATGCTTTTTTTTAAAATCGAACTCAGGTTATTAAATAGGTGAAACTAAAGATATTTAAACCCTTTCATCTATTTTAACCGGACACCAATGGCTTCAAAATTACACAGTTAACATTTCTGAACCCATGCAGAAACAAAACCTCCTTTAGTTCGAAATTCCCCCCATCCGTCAGCATTGATTGTAACTTCACCCGCATAGTTGCCTAAAAAGTCAACAAATGTTTCCCCGGCATGTTCTTTCCCTATCTCCATCCATTTCCAACCATCGTCGCCATTGCTTAACAATACTGCAATTCCTGACCCAGGATGATCAGCATCGCCTTGCCTTGTCCAACCGATCACATTTGGATGATCAAAATATTCACGTTGTCTTCCGTAAGAAAACATCTGCCTTGCTTTTAGCAATTCCTGAATTTTTGGGACAGGTGCAATCGTAATGTCGTATTGGTTGCCATCTTTTCCATAGTCGCGGTAAGAGGCACCATAATAGTCGGGGTAAAAAACACAGGGATAGCCTTCGTCTCTTAATAAAATAATTGCATACGCTAAAGGCTTGAACCAATAGTCAACGGGCGATTCCAGCGCTTGAAGAGGTTGAGTGTCATGGTTGTCGACTACGGTAACAGTGTGGCAAGGACAGCATTGCAACAATGTGTTATCCAATATTTTTCGCAAATCATAACCCCGACCCATTTTAGATGCAATGTGAAAATTCAAATGAAGAGGGGCATCAAACAGTGACATTTTGTAATCAGATTTTTCTAAGTACAACAAAAGAATGCGCAAGTTGTAATTCCAATATTCTCCAACAGTAAAAAGCTCTTTGCCTGAATTAGAGCGAATATCGTTGAGCCAGTCTTTGAAAAAATCGAATTTAATGTGCTTGATCGCATCGAGACGAAAGCCGTCAACACCGGTAAAGTCAATGAACCACTTTCCCCAGGTCCTTAGTTCGCTGTTCACATCGGGATCCATGAAATCAATGTCGGCGTACATCAGATAATCGTAGTTTCCGAACTCGGTATCCAATATTGGCTCCCAAAATGAATCCTTCATCGTGAATTTGAAAATTGCATTTTCTTTTTTGTATTCATCCCAATCAACGCCATCGAAGTGTTTCCAGAACCACTGAAATGTTGAATACTTTCCATTTCTGCAGGGAAACTTAAACGATGTCCATGCATCGATATAATTGGGTTCACCGTATTCAATATTGCGGTTATAACCAAAAACCCGCATGGCTTCAACTCGCTCGTAATCATCTGCTCCTGCTTTGTGATTCAGGACTAAATCGGCATACACCTGAAGTTTTGCTTCATGAGCGGCACGTATCGCATCTAGGTATTCATCTTTACTTCCATATTTGGTTCTGATGGTGCCTTTCTGATCAAATTCCCCAAGATCGTAAAGATCATAAACCCCGTAACCAACATCATCTTTACCACTCGCACCCTTAAATGCGGGAGGTAACCAAAGTGCAGTTATACCAGATTCGGCAAGGTTTTTAGCTTCATTTTCAACTTTTTTCCATAGTGTTCCATCATTTGGAAAGTACCAATGAAAATATTGCATCATTGTACCATTATTGTTCTTCATGTCTATTTCAAATTTATTTTCAAAACTATTGAAGTTGTATCTTCAAATTACATAAAAGCAAAATTCAAGTAATAAAGGCAATAAGACAAGCAATTGTTAATAATCTGAAGAAAAATATTTTTACAGCTGATCTGCTTTTTACAATTATTCGGTTACAGATTCGTATGTATTTGTGATTAAGGAACCCTGCTTGTTTCTAACACGGATAAGAAGAACAAAACCGCACAAAAAAACACCTGACAAATGAATTGCCAGGTGCAGTCAGATATTTATGAGTATAAACAACCAATGAAATAAATCATTATCGGTTACTGAACACGAAATCAGATCGTTTCAATAACTTCTTAAAAAAGTCTCTTTTTTATTCGCCAATAAAAAGTCGTTTACTTGAAAATTCAGGATCACAGGTAAGGTTAACCTCCAATTTTCTGAATCCAGCTTCATCGCCAGGAGTTGGGATGTGAGTAGAATGCACTTCGCATCCACGCAACTCTTTCAGCTTTTCCAATGCCATTTGAGCAGCAGGATTAGACAATGCGCTTATTGCAAGAACAATCAACGTTTCTTCTACATCGAGGCTTACCATTTTCCCATTCAGTAAATCTTTTTTCAAATGAGTGACTGAATCGATGATGCTTTGTGGCAAAATATACATGCTATCGGGAAGCCCAGCCAAGTGTTTGGTGGCATTTAAAATCAAACTTGAAGATGCATGTAAAAGCGGTGAGTTTTTGCCGGTAACAATTGTACCGTCGTGCAACTCAATCGATGATCCACAAAAGACCCCTGCATTGCCTTTGCCACTATCTTCAGCATCTTTGGCTGCAGCACGCGCAGGTAATACTACTGCCCTATCTTCAACTTTTGCACCTATTTTATGCAATATTTCAATGGCCCGTGTAAGGGTGTCTTTTTCTGTCAAACCCATTGCATATTCCACCGCACATTTGAAATATCGACGGATAACTTCCTGATGAGCAGCTTCAGAAATGATGCCATCGTCAACAATACCAGCACTTGCGCGGTTAACGCCCATATCGGTTGGCGACTGATACATGGATTCACCGCCTGTAATTTTCTCGAGTATGCGCTTTAACAAATGAAATGCTTCGATATCGCGGTTGTAATTCACAACCTCTACACCATAAGCGTTCAAATGATGAGTATCGATAAGATTTTCATCTCTCAAATCGGCAGTGGCTGCTTCATAGGCAATATTAACCTTGTGATTAAGAGGCAAATCCCAAATAGGAAATGTTTCAAACTTTGCATAACCAGACTTATGGCCTTTTTTGTATTCATGATAGAGGTTCGAAAGACAAGTACCCAACTTACCACTACCCGGCCCTGGTCCGGTAACAATTACAATTGGCTTTGTAGTCTTGATGTATTCGTTAGCGCCATATCCCTGATCGCTTACAATTACATCAATATCAGTAGGATATCCTTCTGTTGGATAGTGTAAGTATACTTTTACCCCTCTTAATTCGAGTTTATTTTTAAAGGCTGTTGCAGCCGGTTGATTTTGGTAACGGGTAATAACCACCGCAGTAATGTTAATTCCCCATTCTCTGAAATCATCAATGGTTTTCAGCGCATCAACATCGTAAGTAATACCAAAATCGGCCCTAATTTTATTTCGTTCAATATCACCTGCATGAATGCACATGATCACATCGATTTTGTCCTTCAACAACTGCAAAAGCCGCATTTTAACATTCGGATCAAACCCAGGAAGCACCCGTGCTGCATGGTAGTCATACAGAATTTTACCCCCAAATTCCAGATAAAGTTTATCGTTAAAACGGCTTACCCTCTCGTTTATGGCAGCAGTCTGCTCCTGAAGGTATTTTTCATTGTCAAATCCTATGCGATTTGAATCTTCTATTTTGCTCACTTACAATAGTATTACAGAATTAATATCTGGGCTTCAATATTAGTAAATTTTTAAGCTCCCTATATTTTAGATTGCAAAAAAGAATGAACATACGTATTATACTTACAAAATCAGTTTAAAACATTTCTTAATCCTTTTGCATTCATGCTCTTAAAAAGCGTAACCCCAATTTATTTAGGAATTATCGGATATACGGTTGATTTGAATAGCAACGGTCCCGATAGCGATCGTGGATTATGCCGTTGAAAGATGAATAATCGTTATTTTGGCTTTAGCCGAAATATCTAATTAATTGGGCTAAAGCCGAAATTTATTGGTTTCTTAATTTCCACTGGCCTAAAGGCCAGAGCTATTCATATAACCAATTAACCGATAAGCCCGATTTATTCTCATTACTTATATCTCTGTGTAAAAAGAATGATTCTATTTTTTTTAAATGCTACCCGGTATTGTCTTTCAAAAAGCATCAATACACGAACAAACGTAACACTTTTAAGAAATGCTCATTTGTTCGTAAACAAATGAGCATTTTAAGCAAATTGCACTAGCTGTATTGCATTTAACTTAATTCGAAAATAATTTTCGTTCCTATTTTTCGGCTACAATCAGCAGTTCAAAATCCGATGTTTCCAATTTGTTTTCACGACTGTACAATCCTATTTCACAGCCGAAAATTTCAATTTTTGCAAAACCCAATAAATTCAGCATAAATGTAATTTCCGATGGAGCATAATACCGTTCGTTACATTTCAGCACCATATTTTCACCTAAATCGTTGGTTATGTTGTACGTTGAGAAATCGCGGAATTGCATTACATCGAAACTTCCTTCTTGTGTACCCGATGTTCCTTGATCGACAAACTCTTTTACCGAGTGAAATAAAGGAAAAAGGGCATTCAAACAGGTAAAGATGAATTTACCTCCGGGTTTCAATGCTTCAGCAGCATTTTTAAGGATTGCAAAATTCATTTCATCGGTTTCCATTAGCGAAAAGGCACCTTCGCAAAGCATAATCGCTAAATCGAATTGCCCCGGAAAATGAAAGTTACGGGCATCGGCCTGCTCAAAATCTATTGAAACAGCTGCTTCAGAGGCTTTCTCTTTTGCGCGGTTCAACATGTTTTCTGAAAGATCGATCCCTTTGACGCTGTAACCTCTTTTAGCCAATTCAATTGAATGGCGACCTGTACCACAGCCAATATCCAAGATTCTGTGCGATTTCTGAAAAGCAATTTCTTGTTCCAAAAAATCAACCTCGGTAATTGTTCCTGTTGTAAATGATTCTTGATCGTATTTTTGAGCATAGTTTGTGAATAATGCTTCGTACCATTGTTTCATGATATTATTCTTTTTGTGACTTGTAAATGTATTATTTTGAGAAAATTTGTCATCAGTCAATAGTCATCCGAAAATGTATTGATGTTGACTTTTAGGAATGCATCGCCGGGCTGCAATTAAAATGGATTGCTGCGTTACAGAAAAGTAAGCCGAAAACCCGGCTTTATACCGATACCGAAAGGTTTAGTGTCATAAATACTTTTGAAAGAACAAATGTAAATCATTTATCGTTATCAATTAAAAGATAATTTCATTTTTCTTTTTAACCAGAATACTGTTTTTTTGCGATAAAATTAGAAACGATGAGCAACGACTGGAAAGACCGATTAGGTGTAGTATTCTCGACAAATACTGATTTTCATTTTGAAAAGAATCAGGAAGAAGAACAAGAAACCCTCGCCGCCAATAAACAAGATTTAAGGGTAACACTCGATAAAAAACAACGGGGAGGCAAGAAAGTAACGCTCGTTACCGGATTCATTGGTTCATCGGACGACTTGAAAGAACTTGGTAAATTACTGAAAACCAAATGCGGGGTTGGTGGATCGGCTAAAGACGGCGAAATTTTGATTCAGGGTGATTTCAGGGATAAGGTAATGGATATTTTAAAAACAGCGGGGTATAAAGCAAAACGTTCGGGCGGTTAGTTCCAATAAAAAAAGCCGGATAATTTCCGGCTCTATATTTATTTAGTACCACTTTCCTACTTCTGCATTTCATCAACTAGCCGAACTGTTTCCCGGGCAATTACCAACTCCTCGTTTGTTTGAATGATCATTACTTTTACTTTTGAATCAGGGGTACTAATGAACGTATCAGCACCTCGTAATCCCTTATTCTTTTCGATATCAAAATCAATCCCCAGAAAATCAAGATTACTTAAACAAAGCTGACGAACCAACCAATTGTTTTCGCCAATTCCACCAGTCATTATTACAAGATCGACACCATTCAATTGAGCCACATAAGCACCAATGTAGTGTTTTACCCTATGCGCATAAGCATTCAAAGCCCGTTCTGCATCTTTGTTCCCATCGAGCATTGCTTCAGCCAAATCGCGCATGTCAGAAGAAAAACCATCGGATAATCCCAACATGCCACTTTTTTTATTGAGCATTTTTACCACATCTTTCAATGGCAAATTCTCTTTTTGAACCAGCAACTCAATGATTCCCGGATCGATTACCCCACTTCGGGTTCCCATCATCAAACCATAGTTTGGAGTAAAACCCATAGACGTTTCAACCGATTTTCCACCATCGATTGCAGTAAGTGACGCACCATTGCCCAAATGGCACGAAATAATCTTTTTAGTTGAAATGTCCCAACCTAACAGCTCACAAGCTTTTTCAGAAACATATTTATGACTGGTTCCATGAAAACCATATCGACGAATGTGATACTTCTTATAGAATTTATAAGGAATACCATACAAATAGGCCTTCTCGGGCATGGTTTGATGGAAAGCTGTATCGAAAACACCTACCTGAATTTTACCCGGAAGTAACTTCTCCATCGCATCAATTCCCTGTAAATTTGAAGGGTTATGTAACGGAGCCAAATCAAAAAGTTCTTTGATTTTTGCTTTTACTTCCTCGGTAATTATCACACTTCCCGAGAATGTTTCTCCTCCATGAACCAAGCGATGACCTACAGCATCAATTTCGTTAAGAGATGAAATCACCTGATGGCGAGGGTCGAGCAACAGTTCCAAAATAAGATTTATGCCCTGAACATGATCTTGAATTTCGGTTACAATCTCAATGGGTTCTTTTCCTTTAACCTTTTGTTCAATGTTGCTTCCTTCGTTTCCAATCCTGTCAACCTGACCTTTAGCAAGTAACTGATCCTGACCTTTTTCAATATTTAAAAACTGATATTTTATAGATGAGCTTCCGCAATTTAATATAAGCGTATTCATTAATGTTTTCTTAAAAAAAATGTTTCGATTCGGGTTATTTTTTAAATACAATTGTTTCGGTATCAAGGGCAATCATCAACTCTTCATCGGTTGGAACCACCATAATTTTCACCTTCGAATTGTCCTTGCTGATTACAGCTTCTTTACCTCTCAAACCTTCGTTCCTTATTTCATCCAAGTCGAAACCAAGCCATTCCAGTTCGTTACAAATGCCGGCACGGGTAGTGTCTGCATTTTCACCAATTCCTCCGGTAAAAATCAAAATATCGCAACCGTTCATTGCGGCGGTATAGGCACCAATGTATTTCTTCACACGGTAATCGTACATTTTCATTGCCAACAGGGCGCGTTCGTCACCATCTTTCAAAGCAGCATTTTCAATGTCGCGGGCATCGCTTGAAATACCTGTAATACCCAACATTCCACTGTGCTTGTTAAACAATGTTGAAGCCGATTCTGTTCCAATTTTTTCCTTTTCCATCAAGAAAGTAACAACACCAATGTCAAGATCTCCGGCACGTGTTCCCATCAGCAAACCTTCAACCGGGGTAAATCCCATTGAAGTATCGACCGATTTTCCATCTTTGATGGCTGCAACAGAAGCACCATTCCCCAGATGACAGGTAATGATTCTTTGTGTTTGAAAGTCAACCCCAAGTATTTCACAGGCACGTTGGCTTACATATCGGTGACTGGTTCCATGAAAACCGTAACGGCGAATGGCATATTTCTCGTACAACGAATAGGGAATCCCATACATGAAAGCATGCTTAGGCATGGTTTGATGAAAAGCCGTATCGAATACACCTACCTGTTTGGTGTCGGGCACAAGCTCTGTAATGGCTTCAATACCTTTGATATTTGGAGGATTGTGGAGAGGTGCCAAATCGATGCACTTTTCGAGAGCTTTGATTACCTCGTCGGTAATGAGCACGCTGGAATTAAACCATTCGCCCCCATGCACTACACGATGACCAACAGCAGCAATTTCTGAAAGATCTTTAAGGCAGCCATGCTTTGCACTGGTTAAAACGCCCAACACGTATTCAATGCCCGATTTGTGATCGAGGATTTCGCCTTCAAAAACCACTTTTTCGCCATTTTCTTTGGTCAGTTTCATGCATGAACCATTGAGCCCAATTTTTTCGACCAACCCTTTGGCCAGCACCGAGCGATCGGTCATGGTGAAAAGTTGAAATTTGATGGATGAACTTCCGCAGTTCAGGACTAATATCTTCACTTTTTTAAAATTTATTTGAATAGTTGCTTTTCAATTACTTACAACAACAGTTTAACTATTGTTTTTCAAATACCGTGAAACAAACTCCATTGTATTCAGTTGAACTTTTTTAACTACGCTGATTTTCAATAAAATATTGACATATCATTCATTCCTAAAGGCGTCAGTGAAAAAAGTCTCTTTTGATCACATTAAATTCGATCTCCCGCTTCGTTGTACTCAAAAAATCCTTTTCCAGAACCAATACCATAGTGTTGTTGTCTGATCAACTTTTTAATAAGAGCATTGGGTTTGTAACGCGGTGAACCAAAATCGTTGAAAAGGTTGTTCATCCAACGTACAACGCGGTCGAGCCCCATTTTATCGGCTATTGAAAAAGGTCCTTGCCGCATTCCATAACCAGTCATCATCAATTTTTCAATATCGTCGATACTTCCAACCCCTTCTAATGCCATTTCGCAGGCTTCGTTCAAGATAATGGTAAACATTCGAACACTGATCAACCCTACCGATTCTTCAACTGGAATAACCACCCGATTGATCATTTTTACAAATTGAATCACCTTTTCGTACACTTCGTCTGATGTATAAAGCCCTTTGGTTATTTCAACAATCCTCGATTCATTTGAATTGATCATGAAGTGGATACTGATACAACGGTCTTTATATTCAAGGTTTTCAGAAAGGTCGGAAACGATCACAATTGAAGAGTTGGTGGCAATGATGCACGACTTATCGACAATTTTTTCGAGATCTTCGAACACCTTGCGACGTTCATCAAGACTTGTGCTTTTATAGTTGGTACGAATGGCTTCGATAACCAAATCGCACCCCTTCAGATCGTCCATTTCGGTAGTACCAGTAATGCGCGACATTACCGCACGTTTCTCTGATTCGGTAGCACCCCAGGTACGAATACGACTATCCATATTGGCCTCAATATTGGCCAAAGACGTCATTATTTTTTCTTGATTTTGTTCTACGAAAACAACTTCGATTCCATACGAGCTGCAAACACGGGCAATGTATTGTCCGTCGATTCCACATCCCACAATTCCTACTTTTGAGAATAGTTTCGACGATTTTTTCTTTTTGCTTAATCCAAAATCTTCAATGGATTCAATAATTGGCTCTGCCATTTCAATAAAATTATAATGTACTTGCTGCCTGATTAGCAGTAACAGCAATCATATTTACAATATCGCTAACTGAACATCCGCGAGATAAATCGTTAATTGGAGCAGCCATTCCCTGAAGCACAGGACCAATAGCTTCGGCACCAGCTAATCGCTGAACCAATTTATAACCAATATTTCCTGCCTCTAATCCTGGAAAAACTAAAATATTTGCTTTTCCGGCCACCTTGCTATTTGGGGCTTTCAATTCACCCACCTCTTTAATCAAAGCAGCATCGAGTTGCATTTCGCCATCAATCATCAGATCGGGAGCCATTTCTTTGGCAAGTTTTGTTGCTTCAACAACTTTATCGACCAATGGATGTTTTGCACTCCCCATTGTTGAAAAGCTCAACATGGCAACCCGCGGTTCGAGACCAACAATTGCTTTCGCGGTTCTTGCAGTTGAGACAGCAATTTCTGCTAATTGTTTTGCATCGGGATCAGGAAGAACAGCACAATCGGCAAAAACCAAAACACCATCGTGCCCAAACTTCTGATCAACAAACATCAGAAAAGCACCAGATACAACGCTGCACCCTGGTAATGTTTTTACATATTGAAAGGCCGGACGCAAAACATCGCCGGTTGCATTTATTGCACCAGCCAATTCTCCATCTGCATCGCCACACTTGATCATCATTGGCCCAAAATAGAGAGGGTCGTTGAGTAAAAGGTAAGCCTCATCCATGGTTAAACCTTTACTTTTCCTGATTTCAACCATTTTACTGGCATATTCTGTTCGCTTTGGATCAGTTTTAGGATCAATTATCAAGGCACCCTCAATGTTCACATTTAACTCTGCAGCCTTCTTTTTTACATCGGCAATATTTCCAAGCAAAATTAGCTGGGCTACTTTTTCGTTTAAAATGATTTCGGCAGCTTTTAAGGTACGAGGTTCGTCTCCTTCGGGAAGCACAATGCGCTTGTAGTGTAATGCAGCGTTGTGCTTAATTTGGTCAATTAATTTCATGGTTTGAATTCTGTACTAACAATAATAGCAACAAAAGTAACCATTTTAGATGGCATGAAGAGTTTAAAAAAGACATTTAGAAGAAAAATATCAACTTTTTTAAAAATGATATTTACTTTAATGATTTAGAGGCAATTAAAAAAATAGCAAAAAAAAACTGCTTGAGAACAAGCAGTTTTTCAAAAATTGTACAAAAACCGGATCAGTGAATTTTTTCTACATTCACTGCATTCATCCCTTTTTTACCTCTTTCGAGGTTATATTTCACTTTATCGTTTTCAGAAATTGAGTCGATCAAACCTGATTGATGTACAAATACGTCTTCACCACCATTAGAAGGGGTAATAAATCCAAATCCTTTGGAGTTATTGAAGAACTTTACGATTCCTTCGTTCATTACTTTTTACTATTAAATTTATTATTTTATAATTATATCTGATGAAGTGAATTCTTCATCTTCAATTTTTTCTTTTGTTGTTGTTTTTAAAACTCAGGGCAAATTTATCATTTCTTTCTTTAGTCCTTCAAAAAGCCCGATCTTTTTTTTATAAAATATTGTTTATTCGTATAATAACAGATCTTCATTAATTTACAAACGTAAATGCCTTTCCGCTCTGCCCTGCTCTACCAGTACGACCGATACGGTGAATATAGCTATCAATGTCTTTGGGCTGTTGAAAGTTAATTACATGAGAAACATTTGAAATATCGAGTCCACGGGCAGCAATATCGGTAGCCACCAATACTTGGATCTTGTTATTTTTGAACGAATCTAAAACTCCCAACCTATAATTCTGCGATTTGTTACCATGAATTTCGTCGGCCTGAATACCGGCACTTCGAAGCTGCTTCGCAACACGGCTTACCCAACGTTTGGTTTCAGCAAAAATAAGGACCTTTTTAAATGATTCATCGCGAACCATATCGAGCAAGATATCCATCTTCTTTTCACCTTCTTTCACATAAATGATCTCCTGATCAATGTGGTCGGCAGATACTTTACCATTAGAGACACGCACTTCTACTGGATCAACAAGAAGCCTCGACAGAAGTTCTTTCTGGCTCTTATCTTCAGTTGCTGAAAAAAGAATAGTCTGTTCACGATGATGCATCCCATCGATAATACGGTTAATATCGCGTGAAAAGCCCATATCAAGTAAACGGTCAAATTCATCAAGAATAAGCGTATTGAATAGTCCAAGGTTAATGGCGCCCTGATTTGTTAAGTCTAACAAACGGCCAGGTGTACCAATTACAAAATGGTAATTCCTTTTCAGTTTTTGAATATCGCGTTGAACGTTAGTGCCGCCAATAACGCAGGTACTGGAAAGGTCGGTTCCTTTAGAAATGCTTTTGAATTCATCTTCAATTTGAACCGCTAATTCACGGGTAGGTGCTACAATCAATATTTGGTACTTTGGACGTATGCCAAGTAATTGCTGAATTAAAGGAATTAAATAGGCTGCTGTTTTTCCGGTCCCAGTTTGCGCCAAACCCATCATATCGTTACCACTTAAAATGGCTTCAATTGTTCTATCTTGAATTTCGGTGGGTACTTTATATCCTTTTTCAAGTAAATTCTTGATGATGATGTTATCTACCGGAAGATCTTCTATTTTTCGAGTTGGGGTATAACTAATTTCCTCTATGGGTTTTGCTTTCTTTACAAATAGATTACTGTTTAAAACGTTATCGTTTTTAGGTGATTTACTTCTATTTGATGAATTTCGTTGAAAGTTATTACTACGATTTCTTGTACTGTTTGATTTCTTAATTTCCATTAACTAATTTTAAGTGAGCTAATTTAAATAATGTGATAATCTGTAATACACACTATTGAACCAGCAAAAAATTCAACTTAAACTAGTGATGTAGAAAGGATTTATTCTGAGAGTAATACCGAGAGTAATTATCTTGCTATACAGATCTAATTTAACTAGAACGCCACAAAAGAATGTAATAAATCTATCAAATCCTAATTATTATTGAAATTGGATCAAATGTCGACCTATAATATGGCATCAATTTTACATTCAAAATAAATGAAGAGCAACAAAGTCATTTTCTTAAAAAAGGTGAAAACAAAACAGCTGCTTTTGAAAAATGCTATTTTTGCTTTCATCAAAAATTCAAGATGAAGAAATACATTGTAATCCTTCTATTTTTCCTTCCCCTTCTGGGCTTTTCGCAACTGAACACTAACCATGTGATTTACACCGGGCGAAGCAGGTTATATTTTGGTAATTATACCGGAGCTATCCAAAGTTTCAACATGGTTATTCGAATTAACCCACACCTACCCGAGCCCTATTTTTACCGCGGGGTAGCGAAATTGAATCTGGAAGATTTTCGTGGCGCCAAACGCGATCTTGACCAAGCTATTGATATTAAGCCATTTTATGCCGAAGCAATAATGTACAGGGGAATTGTGAATTACAATCTCCGGGAATATGACCAGGCAATGAAAGACTATTCTGAAGCCATGAACCTTGATGGAGAAAATGCAGATATCTACAACAACCGTGGCATTTGCAAGGCGGCCATGCGCGATTTTGACGGCGCTATTGCCGATTACACAAAGTCTATTGAACTGAAACCGAAGAATTTCAACGGCTACCTTAACCGTAGTATCGCATACCAAATGAAAGCAGAATGGAACAACGCCATTGCCGATTGTAACGAGTTGATAAGAATTAGGCCAAATTCGCCAATGGGTTACATGAGCCGCGGATTAATAAAAATTGAAAAAGAAGACTTTGCTGGTGCTTTGCGCGATTTCGACATGTCGGTTTATCTCGACCCACAAAATGCTTTTGCCTACGAAAACAGGGGAATGGTGAAGCAACAACTCAATAGTTTTGAATCGGCAATTATGGATTACGATATGGCTCTTTCGATCGATCCACAAATGGCGAGTGCATATTTTAACCGCGGAATTGCCAAAGAAATGCTTGGGCGTGATGGTTATCAATCAGACTACGACAAGGCTTCACTCCTCGATCAGCGTTATGCAAAACGCCCATGGCAAACTCCCGAAGAACGCGTTCAGGCTCAACAACAGCAATTGCAGGCTTGGAAACAACAGGTTCAACAACAAAACCAAAAAAATCAGAACACTAAGAATCAAAATACTACAGCTGAACCAGAAGAGATAGTAGAAGAAAAACCCGAAATTGATTTAACAGAACTTCAAAAAAGAAAAGCAAAAGCAAACTTGGTTACTGAAGAAACAAACAATGAAAAGGCTGAAGAACAAGAAGATGAGGGACGAATTCAAAATAAGAACATCAACATTCAGCTTTTACCAATATTCGAAGTCGCCAACATCAATAAAAACGATGTAGACCAAGAAGACATTGGCTATTTCAGCATGATCATCGAGAACCTGAACGCGAAATACAATTATGAACCATACCTTACATTGACCAATCAGTCACAAAATACAGTTAAAGCCCAGGAATACTATCAAAATCAGATTCTCATTTTTGACGAGCGGATCAAACAAAACAACGAAATCAGCGATAACTACTTGTACCGAGGCATTTTCAAAGCGCTTACAAACAACCTTCAGCAGGCTATTTCTGATTTCGACAAAGCAATTTCACTAAATGAACGTAACCTACTGGCTTACTTTATGCGTGCCAACACAAAAACAAAGATCATTGCTGAAATTGAAAAAGTGAAACAACAGAATGCAATTAACCACCTGTCGAATCCATCGCAACAACCCGACTTCAAGACTGTTTCGAAAGACTTAAGCGAAATTAACCAATCGTACAGCGATATCACAACCGATTACTCTGTGGTACTTTATATGAATCCCGAATTCTATTTTGGCTATTTCAACCGAGGAAATATTTATTGTCAGAACCAAAAATATCTGGCCGCGATTGAAGAATATAACAAAGCCATTAACATTGAACCCGAATTTGCCGAAGCGTATTATAACCGTGGGCTAGTCCGTATTTTATTGAACGATGTTGAAGGCGGAGCAAAAGACCTAAGCCACGCAGGTGAACTGGGAATTGACGAAAGTTACAATGTGATAAAACGATACTGTAATTAATAGCGATCTGATTATTCTCTATTTCTTCTGATTAGCGGATAAATTTGGCAAGCAACACAAAAGCCAAAAGCCATTTCAAGAAAAGAGAAAACGGCCAGCATTCCCATTAATGCCATACAAAATATGTTGCACCCAAACGAAAAAGCGACCAACGAAACGAATGATAGGACAAAGCCAATTTGAGCTGCAAAAATTTTTGGTCCGGCATTCATCATTTTAGATGAAAGATTCAAATTCTTTACAATCCACTTATTCAGAATACAAATTAGGCTATACTTTCCATCGATAAAGCCCCTGATAACAAAGTCAATAACTAAAAACACCAATCCTACCCAAAAATTAAGGAATATAAACAACAACGATAAAACAACCGTAAAAAAAGCATTTAAGCGGGTAACCCGCTCATTTATTCTGGCATCGGTAATTGGACAAACTTCTTTCATAATTTTTGTATTTCATTTATACGAATAACTCAACTGAAAAATCCTATCGTCTCAATAGGATTCCAAACAAAACTAACAGATATGAAAGGTAAATGTTGAACCCAAACCCAAATTTTCTTCTATTTTTGTGACATGTCAAATCAACCATTAGCAGAACGGCTTCGACCTCGTACCCTCGATAATTACATCGGGCAGGAACATCTTGTGGGGAAAAATGCCATTTTGCGCCGGATGATTGAAGCAAACACCATCAGTTCACTAATTCTTTGGGGCCCTCCTGGTGTTGGAAAAACCACCCTTGCGCAAATTATTGCCAACACACTCGATCGTCCGTTTTACACGCTAAGTGCGGTGACTTCGGGCGTGAAAGATGTTCGCGAGGCCATTGATAAAGCTGAAAAGACCCGTTTTTTCAATCGGCCCAACCCCATTCTGTTCATCGACGAAATTCACCGATTCAGCAAATCGCAGCAAGATTCATTGTTGGGTGCTGTTGAAAAAGGAACGGTAACGCTAATTGGTGCAACTACAGAAAACCCGTCGTTTGAGGTAATCACCCCTCTCCTTTCGCGCTGTCAGGTTTATGTATTGAAATCGCTTGAAAAAGAGGATTTGAACAAACTCCTGTACTTTGCGATTGAAACCGATGTTGAACTGAAAAAGCTCAAAATTGAAATTAAGGAAGATGAAGCTCTTTTCCGGTTTGCCGCAGGAGATGCCCGTAAACTACTCAATATCATCGAACTGGTTTCGACAAATGCAGATTCGGAAGAAGTGGTTTTTACCGATGAAATTGTGACAGCCAGTTTACAACAGAACCCGGCTGCTTACGACAAGAATGGTGAAATGCACTACGACATTATTTCGTCATTTATTAAAAGTATACGAGGAAGCGACCCCGATGGCGCTATTTACTGGTTGGCTCGCATGGTCGAAGGTGGCGAAGATCCAAAGTTTATTGCCCGCCGGTTAGTCATCTCGGCAGCTGAAGATATTGGTCTGGCAAACCCAAATGCGCTTTTATTGGCCAATGCCGGTTTCGATGCCATTGCAAAAATTGGTTGGCCCGAAGGACGGATTGTACTTGCCGAAGTAACTGTTTATTTGGCAACATCGCCCAAAAGCAATACCGCATACAGCGCTATCGACGAAGCCATTGCACTGGTAAAGCAAACTGGCAATCTGCCAATTCCGCTTCATTTAAGAAATTCGCCCACAAAACTGATGAAGGATTTGGGCTACGGAAAAGACTACAAATACCCACACGCTTTCCCGGGAAACTTTATCAATCAGCAATATTTACCCGACGAAATCAAATCGCACCGGATTTGGCATCCTGGAGCGAACCAACAAGAAGCATCAATTGTTGAGCGATTAAAGAAATGGTGGGGAACCCGTTTCGAAAAGTAATTTACCTACTTCAAATTGCAATTCGCCTATTCACGGGGCTTATCTTACTCATTAATGATCAACTTTGCCGTTGTTAATTTTTAAATATTATGAAGACATTAGGAAACCTTCTCTGGATAATATGTGGCGGTTTTATCATCGCCATTGAATATGTAGTTGCCAGTATTCTACTAATGATCACCATTGTAGGAATACCTTTTGGCGTTCAAACCTTGAAAATGGCCGATCTGGCCCTGTGGCCATTTGGTCGCGATACCCGAAGCAATTCATTTTCGTCGGGTTGCCTGGGAGTTTTAATGAACCTGATTTGGATTTTTTGTGGCGGCATTTGGATTTTCCTTACCCATATTGTTTTGGGGCTTTTACTAATGATAACCATTATTGGGATTCCCTTTGGAAAACAACATTTTAAACTGGCTGCTCTTGCATTCACCCCTTTCGGGCGCGATGTTTATTCAAAATAAAATTGGAAGCCTTGCGTTCAACTACTACATTTGAAACAAAAAAATTAAACATGCTTCCAACAATCGATCAACTGCAACATACACAATCTGACAACTTTTTACTGCTTGCCGGCCCATGTGTTATTGAAGGTGAAGAAATGGCTTTCGAAATTGCCGAAACCATTTTATCCATCTCAAACAAGCTTCAAATTCCTTTTATTTTCAAAGGATCGTACCGAAAAGCAAACCGCTCGCGGAATGATTCTTTTACCGGAATTGGCGACGAAAAAGCGCTTGCCATTCTTCAGAAAATTGGAAAAACATATAGTATTCCGGTGGTGACCGATATCCACAGTGCACACGAAGCTGCAATGGCTGCTGAATATGTCGATGTTCTCCAGATTCCTGCTTTCCTTTGCCGCCAGACCGATTTATTGGAAGCCGCTGCAAAAACAGGAAAAGTGGTCAACGTTAAGAAAGGACAGTTTCTTTCGGCCGAAGCCATGCAATTTGCTGTTCAAAAGATTCGCGATAACGGGAACAACAACGTGATGATTACCGAACGTGGAAACAGCTTTGGTTATCAAGATTTGATTGTAGATTACCGCGGCATTCCTGAAATGCAGAAGAACAATTGCCCTGTAATTCTCGATATTACCCATTCGCTTCAACAACCAAACCAGTTAAGTGGGGTTACGGGTGGAAAGCCAGAACTGATTGAAACCATGGCCCGTGCAGGAATTGCAGTTGGAGTTGATGGAATATTTATCGAAACACACCAAAATCCATCGGTTGCCAAATCTGACGGTGCAAATATGCTGAAACTCGATTTACTCGAAGGGCTTTTGACCCGCCTCACCGAAATAAGAAAAGTTGTTCTGGCAATTGGAAAATAGGTATAGGAAATAGTCATTAGCAAACTACTCCGACGTACGTCGGAGTAGAAAAATAAATGAAACACGGAGAACACAAAGAAGGCACAGAGGTGCACCGAGATTTGAAAACTCTGTTTTCTCTGAGAATTGATAAATCAGCGGAGCAATTAAGTTCTAATAATGAAATAATGTCGTATTCTTTTGTCCGGCTTATAAGTGAACTTGTCAGTCTATCCCATATCCGTTTATTCCGGTGCGCTGCACCTTTAATTGTATCCATTTATATTCATTCTACAAAGATTGAGCAGCTCTGCTGCTAAGAGTTATTGGAAAGGTGCAGAGCACCGAAATCTTTGTAGAAAGTTAAGCCCAGTTGATCTTAAGGTGCAAAGCACCGAAATCGATATTTTAATCCGTTAATGGAATAAAAAAACTAAAACGGTCGGTGACCAAATGCGACAATTTAGGATTCCTCTTACTTATATCGGAGTTCTCTGCGGTTTCTTAAGAGGAAATAGTCATTTGCAAACAACTCCGACGTACGTCGGAGTAGAAAAATAAATAAGACACAGAGAACACAAAGAAGGCACAGAGGTACACCGAGATTTAAAACTCTGTTTTCTCTGAGATTATCTTGGAGTCCTCTGCGGTTTTTTTAAGAGGAAATAGTCATCAGGAAATAATAAATTTGGTTGTGCCACTGCCCTGCCCCAACAGTTTTAGGGCTATTTAGAACTGACTTTCCCCTTTTTTCAAAACAACCAATAAGTCCGCTTTTTTCGAACTTATGGATTAACGATTTAAACAATCGGTGTTGTAAAACATATTTATCCTAACTTATATAAACCTACAAAACAACACATTAATAAAATAATTCACGAAATTTAATAACTAATCAATCAAATTTTACATTAAATAAAGGTGGAGTTAGAACCTTGAGCCTATTTTCGGCACCACTTAGGAAATTTGAACTAAAAAAAGAATATTCATGAATTGTAAATTATTGTCAGGCAAAAAAGGGGTCATCTTTGGAGCCTTAAATGAAAATTCAATTGCCTGGAAAGTTGCAGAACGTGCTGTTGAAGAAGGAGCAGAAATTGTACTTACCAACACCGCAATGGCTCTGAGAATGGGCGACACAAATGCACTTGCCGAAAAACTGAACACCATAGTTATTGCTGCCGATGCTACCAACATAGATGAATTAGATCATCTGATGAAAAAAACGATGGAGCACTTTGGCGGAAAAATTGACTTTATCCTTCATTCAATAGGCATGTCGCCAAACGTAAGAAAAGGCCGCCATTACAGTGATCTCGATTACGATTACCTTGCGAAAACCATCGACATATCAGCCGTTTCGTTTCACAAAGTGATCCAAACAGCCCGCAAAAACGATGTAATGAATCAATGGGGATCAATCCTTGCTTTATCGTATGTTGCTGCTCAACGAACATTTTATGGGTATAACGACATGGCCGATGCCAAATCGCTGCTGGAATCAATTGCCCGTAGCTTTGGATACATTTATGGCCGTGAAAAACAGGTCCGCATCAATACCATTTCACAATCGCCAACCCCAACAACTGCCGGACAAGGTGTGAAAGGGTTCGACAATTTGCTCGATTTCTCCGATCGCATGTCGCCACTGGGCAATGCCGATGCCGATGAATGCGCAAACTACTGTTTGACACTTTTTTCTGACCTAACCAAAAAAGTGACCATGCAGAATCTTTTCCACGACGGGGGTTTCTCGAATATGGGAATGAGCCTGAGGGCCAGTGAACAATACAACAAGAGCTTTGAATACGATAAAGAACATCCGTTCGATTAAGTATAAGTAGCATAGATACAAAAAAGGCTGTCAAATTAATTTTCGACAGCCTTTTTCTAGTTCGGAATCATACGCTTTGTATTTCATAACCCCAGAGGGTTTGCTTGTTTATAGAAAATAAGCTGGAGAAATACGTTCGACCCCGGGGTCGAACCATTACCATCACCTGCTTTCTATAACCATTCGATGCCTCTGGCATCTGACAATATTTACTAAATGCCTAATTCAACAAATCAATTCTTGCTCTGCTTTATTTACATTCTTCTTTTTCAAATGCTCGTTAATAACGAGCAGATAATTCCCCCACATTACCGCTTTGCACAAACGTTGGGGAGCAAGATTATGCTTATTAGAAATACCAGTCTTTTCATTTCAATTCGATTTGGTGATTTTTTGAGTAACACAGTATTTCCCTGTCCGATTCGTTACTTGAATAATGTAAAAACCATCAGGAACTTCTTTAATATCGATTGTTTTGTTTTTACGGTTTACATCTACTTTTTTCATCACTTTCCCATTGGCGGCAATCAAACAAAGCTTGCCCGAAAAAGTATCGTCAAACACTAATTCAATTTTATTCGAATGAAAGGTGACAAGTACTTCTGGATTCTTTTGAATTGTTTCAACAGATACGGGTTTTTTATAGGTGCAATCGTTGCTTACTTCAATATTCACATAGGTCTGTATATCATCTTTATAGGCGCAAAGCAATAAACTAGAATTTCCCCAAACAAAATGAAAATACATGGATGTGTTTGGACCTATACCTTCAATGTATTTGAGGTTAAAACGGGTGGTATCGGTTCTAAGCACTAAGTCGGTATGGATAATTTTTCTATTATTTTCATCATAAAAAACAGAATCGACTATTCCAAATGGTCTTTCACCATAATAGCGTTTGAAGTCCTTATTTTCAATAAATATAGAATCCCCTACTTCCCAGTTTAAATCCATGATAACAGATTTTTCATTTTTCTCGGTATCCCATCGCCAAAGTTTACTGTTCCCATCCGTTTCGAAATAAACCACCCCGAAAGGTTGTTCCTTATTGTAGTAGTCTGAGTAGCATTTTATTGAATCTATCAAATAATAGTTAGGAGAATAATCACCATCTATTCCCCAGTACGAGTTTGGGTTTACAATAATCCATTTTGTCGATTCCTCGCCAAAACACGATTGGTATTGTTGTTGCGCATTTACACCAGAATAGATGCAAACAAGGAACAAGCAAATTGTTACAATTTTATTTTTCATTTTTAGGGGTCTTATTTCGTTAATATCATCTTCTTCGTATCCACTTCTTTGCCATCGGCAATTAGAATTATATTGTTACTTTGCCACCACTTTCTCCCTACTCCCCCACGTTTGAGCAATAGCGGTAACAGCATGTCCCGATTATCTATCGGGATGGGGGATTGACTTGTCGTCTGTGACGATTATCTGGTTTTTGTTTGTTCATATCTTATCTGTTTTTATCACACAAGATAAACCACTAAAACTTCGGGCAGAACTGAACAGATAATCTTCAGCATTTTCCACAATCAATGCCCTTACCGGGTTCTCATGAATATAATTTATCCGCTGATCAATCATCTCGTTAGTATGTAATTGTACCGCATGATAACCTTCTTTCCAAAATTTATAAGTGGTGATCCGTTGGTCGTATTTCCCTGCATAACGCAATTGCTCCAATATCCATCCCCTACGGCTTTCTGGCTCATGTATTATTTTATCGACAATTTCTTTCGATGTATGTTTTTTAAAATCACGGATAAAATCGGTCAACAAAAATGGTGCAGGCGTTTGACAAACCAAATGGATATGGTTGCTCATTAAACAAAAGGCATATAGTTTTAGTCCTTTATGGACCCTGCAATATTCCAACGCATCGGCTATAACCATTTTGTAGTTGTGCCTTGTAAAAACATCGATCCACTCTACCACTGTAAACGTTAGAAAATGAACAGCATGTTGATCGCGAATAAAGTAACTATCGGCTGACATTTTATTGTTTTGGTTAATAATAAGCTCGTCACAGACGAGAAGAAATCACCCCCACGTTACCGCTATCGCTCAAACTTGGGGGAGCGGGGATAACAGGGATAAATGCAAACGGTAAGAAAGATTAAAATGATTAATTGCTTCATGGGATATTTTTTATTGGTAAAAAAATATGTTAACAATTATAAAGTACGGAAATCAATTTATCAAAAGCAAATAAAAAGTGTTTGTATGTTACACGATTTCCATTTTTAGGTTGCCTTACAAAAAAAAACTCCCACAGAAAAGTTTCTGCGGGAGCTTATATCTCAATTTATACATTTGTCAAATTCTACGGCGTTTAACTTTTCCGTCTTCAACTTTCTTCGTTTTTGTTTTTTCTTCTTTTGGCTGAAAAACACCTTTCTTATCGGTATGTTTCAACTCACTGCTCAATATTTCAACCGGATCGGTTTTTGGTTTCTTGTTCAAATATTCAAAAGCAGGTTTATCGGTTTGGTATGCGTTCGATCGTTGTGATGATCCATCCCTGTCAAAAGATCGTCCATCTGACCGCTGATCGTCGCTTCTTCGAGGACGTTGCGAATCGCCAGTTCTTTCACCTCTAAATCCTTCGGAACGACGTTCACCGCCACCAGCTGAATCGCTTCTTCTTGGACGTTGTGAATCGCCAGATCTTTCACTTCTATATCCTTCGGAACGGCGTTCACCGCCACCTGTTGAATCAGTTCTTCGTGGACGTTGTGAATCACCAGTTCTTTCACTTCTATATCCTCCTTCGGAACGGCGCTCACCACCACCTGCTGAATCACTTCTTCGTGGACGTTGCGAATCGCCAGTTCTTTCACCTCTAAATCCTTCAGACCTGCGTGCACCACCCGAAGAATCAGTTCTTCTGTTCGGACTGAACTCACCGGGCTTACGATCGGGTTTAAAGTCTCCCCGGTTGCGATCGCCTCTGAATTCAGACGGATTACGGTCCCCTCTTGAATCATCCCTTCGGTCTCTTCGTTCAAATTTAGGACGATCGGATGAATTTGAATCTGGCCTGCTGTTTCTCGGGTTGAAATCACCCCTACGGTCGTTCTGGCTTTCATTATCGTTTCTGAAACTCTGACGTTCCTTGAAATCTTTCTGTTTGCCATCAAACATTTCAAATTGCCGTAAGCTACATTCAATAGGACCGTTGTATAAACTGATGCGCTGAGATGAACGCAATCCTATGTTTTTAAGGCCATCGTCAGATCCACTAAAAATCCAAGTGTTACATCCAATGAAGTTCCGTTTTAACGAAGTGCCAATCATGTTATAAATTGGCTCAACTTTACGGTCATTCATTCTTTCGCCATATGGTGGATTAATAATGAGCATTGAATCTTTATTGGTTGGGACCAATTCGGCAAAATCTTGAACACGGAACACAACTTCAGATTTTAACCCCGCACTGCGGCCGTTTTTCTCAGCAATTTTTACACTTAATACTGAAATATCTGAGGCATATATTGTGTGTTCGAAAGGTTTCTCGTAATCGTCGTTATAAATTTCTTCCAACAAATCTGCATCGAAATTTTTAAAACTTTCGAACCCAAACGATTTACGAAAAATTCCGGGCTGAATGTTGCGAGCAATTAGTGCAGCTTCAATTGGTATTGTACCCGAACCACACATGCCATCGTAAAAATCGCACTGACCGTTCCAACCGGCAATTTTCAAAATTCCAGCAGCCAACACTTCGCTCATCGAAGCTTCGTTTTGACCTAAACGATAACCACGTTTGTGCAACGACTCGCCCGAACTGTCCAACGAAATGGTAAACTCATCGGATGAAGCATGAACGTTAATTCTGATGTCGGGATTTTCGGCATTTACCGAAGGGCGCTTGCCTGTAGTTGACCTGAACTGGTCAACAATTGCATCTTTGGCTTTCAAACTCACAAACATCGAATTATTGAAAGCTTCTGAATTTACAGTACTGTTTATCGAAAATGTTTGATCGACATTAAAATATTGACTCCAATCAATTTTATATACACTCTGGTACAAATCGTTGGCATTTTTCACCTTGTACTCTCCAATAATCCACAGAACCCGTAAAGCTGTGCGGCAACAAAAATTTGCCCTGTACAGAATCTCTTTCGACCCCGAAAACTTTACACCACGATTCACCACTTCTAAATCGGTTGCCCCGATTTCTTCCAACTCAGCTTTTAAAACATCCTCTAAACCAGCGAATGTTTTTGCCAACATTTCATATTTCTCAGAACTCATCTCGAAAACTTATAACTCTAAATCTTGACCGCAAAAATAATATTTTAAGAGTTGTATCCTCTTTGTAGTAGTTTTATTTTCAAATACCTGCACCGTCGGAGAAATTTAAACTCCGGGCTTTAAACTGAACTACTTTCGAATTTGGCGGCAAATCGTTGGTAACCCAAACGTTACCTCCAACAACCGAACCTTTTCCAACAGTAATACGTCCTAAAATTGTAGCCTGTGCGTAAATGATCACATCATCTTCAATAATTGGATGACGTGGTACTCCTTTAATTGGATTTCCGTTTTCATCAAGCGGAAAACTCTTGGCGCCAAGGGTTACCCCCTGATAAAGTTTCACATTATTCCCAATTATACATGTTGCACCAATAACGGTTCCAGTTCCATGATCAATTGTAAAGTGATGTCCAATTTGTGCATTTGGATGAATGTCGATACCCGTTTCAGAATGTGCCATTTCGGTAATGATACGCGGAATGAGCGGCACATTCAGTTCAACCAACCGATGCCCAATTCGATAGCTAGAAATAGCACGAATTGCCGGGTAGCAAAAAATGACTTCGCCTTTGCCCATTGCTGCAGGGTCGCCATAAAAAGCAGCATCGACATCGGTTGCCAACACCCTGCGCAACTCGGGTAAACTGCCAATAAATTCAGCAGCCTTGAGTCTTGCCATTTGAGTATGATCGAGCATCATTTGCTGGTTGTGGCCTTTTCGATCGCACGAAAAACACATTCCAGCAAGAATTTGGTCACTCAACAAATCGAAAACTTCATCGACATATACCCCCATGTAATATTTAATGGCAATTGGGTCGAGCGTGGTATTTCCAAAGTAACCGGGAAAAAGGATTTCCCTTACTTTATTCACCAATGCACTGATTTTTTCACCCGAAGGCAATGGTTCACCTGCACGGTTTTCGTGACAAACACTGCCATACGATGCTGTTACAGATAAACCTTCAACTGCATTTCGCAGCATTTCGGAAATATTTTTATCGCTAATTGTTGTCATCGGTTTGGAATAATGAGGTACTTAAATAACGTTCACCAGTATCGCACACAATTGTTACAATTGTTTTCCCTTTGTTCTCGGGACGTTTAGCAATTTCTAATGCTGCAAAAACATTAGCACCAGAAGAGATTCCACATAAGATACCTTCTTCTTTGGCCATCCGGCGGGCAATATCAAAAGCATCTTCATTCTTTACAGGAAACACCTCGTCTAATACCGCAGTGTTCAATACCTTCGGAATAAACCCGGCACCAATTCCCTGTATTTGATGTGCACCAGGTTTTCCGCCCGAAATTACAGGGGAACTTGCCGGTTCAACAACAACGGCCTTCACGGTTGGTTTCCGTTCTTTCAATGCATCGGCTACACCGGTAATTGTACCACCTGTTCCTGCTCCTGCAATAAAAATATCAACATCGCCATTGGTGTCTTCCCAAATTTCGGGACCTGTAGTTTTTCGATGATATTCGGCATTGGCTTCATTTTCAAACTGCATTGGGATAAACGAATTAGGCAGTGTTTCTGCAAGTTCGTTTGCCTTATCAATAGCTGCTTTCATGCCTCCTGTTGCAGGTGTAAGGTACAAATCGGCACCATACGCCCTTAAAATAGTTCGGCGTTCAACCGAAACACTTTCGGGCATAATAATTACCAATCGGTAACCTTTAATGGCACAAATCATGGCCAAACCAATGCCAGTATTTCCGCTGGTTGGCTCTATAATAATTGTTTTATCGTTAACTTTTCCTTGCTTTTCAGCAGCATCGATCATTGCAAAAGCAAGTCGGTCCTTTACCGATCCGCCGGGATTCATGCTTTCAAGTTTCACATAAACTTCGGCATCAATACCCTCGGCAATGCGTTGCAACTTAACCAATGGCGTTTTGCCAATAAGTTGCGATATGTTATTTACTTTGCTCATAAATTCAAACTAAAAGATTAATAAACTGATTCTTAATGTAGAAAATTTGATGTTTCAATCAGCAACAACAACGTGACCAACAACAACAGTTGAGCGAGACTCTTCGGATATTTTTGTTGTATGTTCTCATGTTTTAAATTTGAATGGTTAATGATCAGAAAAATATTACACTTAAACAACTTTTTTCTCATAGAAAGAAAATTTATACGCGAAAGTTCATAAAACTCAGAAAAGAATATGCAGGCCAACGCACTAGTTGCATTCAGTTTGTTTCAGAAATTCGTCAACAAATTCAATGGCATTCTTAATTCGTTGTTCCCCTGCCCCACTAATAATCTGATAATTGAACCCGTAACTGGTCAATTCGTTCTTATAAATATGTTGTAGTTTTTCACGGTTTTCGCCACCGTTTTCCCTCAGAGGGTCGGCAATCCATGGAATGTCGGTATCACAAAGCAAAAACAAATCAACTGAGCTTTTAGAGATTGCCTCGTGTAACCACTGCGGATGTTTTCCATAAACAAAATCGAACCACACCTTGGTTATTATCAGCCATGTATCGAAAAAAACAATCGATTCATTTGATACCTGCTTTTCTTCTTCAATTTGTTTCAAGGCTATGGTTTCAACATCGGCATACGTATAATGCCTGTCGAGGTTTTGAATGTAACCCCGAGCCAATTCTGGAATTGCTTTTCCTCCAAAATGGGTTGCCAAATGTTCTGTAAGGGTACTTTTCCCTGTACTTTCGGCTCCGGTAATCACTATTTTAATTGAGCCTTTCTGTTTCATGTTTAAGCATGTCTTTTTTCCATTCCCAGAATCCTATACCAGCAGCAAGAGTATAAATTATAAACAGTACAACTGTTGGATACAATCCCTTATATAAGAATAAAAGTATCGAAACAAAATCAACTACAATCCAAACCAACCAGTGTTCTAATAGTTTACGGGCAAGCATCCAGGTAGCTACAATGCTAAGTGCCGTAGCAAATGCATCGCCTATTGGCACCGGTGAATCGGTAAAATTTTTCAGAATAAAATAAATAGCCACCCAAAGAAGTGCAGAAATACCAGCCAATACAACAACCTGTTTTCGTGTTGTTCGAACTACCGGAAGGACTTCTCTTCCATGGTCGGTGGTTTTTCCTTTTGACCAAATTATCCACCCATAAATGCTGACCCATACATAATAAAATTGCAGAGCCATATCGGCATAAAATTTTGAAACAAAAAAAACATAGATATAAAGGACCGAGGTTAGAAACCCCAGCAGCCATGTTAGAATATTTTGCCTGATGGATAAAAATACATAAGCAATACCAAAAACGGAACCGGTTATTTCAATCCAGTTTTTTATTGCCCAGTCGACTATCTGATCAATCATTTTTCAGCGCCCTTCAGAATTGCTTCGTACCTTCCAGGTGTATTCAGTACTTTCAATGCTTCCAAAATCTCTTCGTCGTTACTGCTAATAATTTCGTAATATTCACTAGCGCTCCATAGATCACGGGCGATGATTGCTTTCATGTGCCGTTTGGCATAGTCGGTAATAAATCCAATTGAGGCGCTGTCTTTGGGAATTTCTTTTTTCACGCCTTCAGCCCACAATTCATTGAGCATGTCATTCGATATCTCGAAACTCTTTTTATAGCTTTCAAACTGCGGATATTTTTTAATCAATTCGGCCCTGTTTTTATCAACAAAGCTAACTATGAATTGATTAACAACACTTTTGCGCACCAACTGGTTGTAATATTTGTAGTTCGAAGAGGTGTCCATTGGCACAAAAACATCGGGAATTATTCCACCACCACCATATACTGTTCGCTTGTTGATCAACGTTTTATATGGCACTGAATCGGCTATCTCAATCTTATCTTTACTAAACAACTCTCCACTTTCGAGACGTTCCATATAATCGTCTTGATATTCATCTATTCCATCGGAATAAGGCTTTTGAATGCAGCGACCGCTTGGAGTGTAGTAATGGGCAGTGGTTAAACGAATCATCGAGCCGTCGGTTAACGGATAAGGCTGCTGTACCAAACCCTTTCCAAACGAGCGTCGGCCAACAATTACACCACGATCCCAATCCTGCACAGCACCCGAAACAATTTCGCTAGCCGATGCAGAACCTCCGTCGATAAGAACGATCAATTTGCCATTTTCAAATTCGGCAGCACTCTCGGCAACGTATTCTTTTTTGTAACTTTTCAATCCTTCGGTATAAACAATCATTCTGTTTATTGGCAAAAAATGGTCAGAAATAGCATACGCTTCTTTCAAAAACCCTCCGCCGTTTCCTCGCAAATCGAGTATCAGGTTTTTAAACCCAGCCTTTGCCTTAAGTTTTACAAGGGCCGAAACAAACTCATCGGAAGTTGTAGCTGAAAAACGGTTCAGCTTTATGTAACCTGTTGAATTGTCGAGCATAAACGATGCGTCGAGGCTATAGATCGGGATTTCACCCCTAATGATATCAAATTCGAGCAGCTCTTTTGAATTGCCACGTTTAATTTTAAGAGAAACAAGTGTTCCCCTAACACCCCGCAATTTTTCAAAAACCATTTGATTTGTTAACCCTACACCGGCAATCAATGTGTCGTTTACATACAATATGCGGTCACCGGGAGCTAAACCTACTTTTTCCGATGGGCCACCAGGAATGGTTTGAATTACCATTAATGTATCTTGCAAAATATTGAATGAGATTCCTATTCCATCGAAACTTCCTTTAAGCGGTTCGTTCATTTTTTCAACCTCGTCTTTCGAAATATATACCGAGTGAGGATCGAGTTTCGCAAGCATTTCAACAATAGCGGTTTCAACCAACTTATGCATATCTGTTGAATCGGCGTAATGAAGATCAATTAATCTTAGTAAAACAGTAAATTTTTCCGACTCACTTTTAACTTTATCCTGATAAAGTTGTGCATTTGAAACTATTGTAAAACAAACAATGGTTAATGTTAAAATGCTTTTTAATATAAATCTCATGTTTCTTTCTTTTTATACAAACAAAGATAAACGTTTCATAAGAGTATCAAACTGAAAACTAAACTGCGGTTGATTTTAAGCTTTTGATTTAATAGTTTTTAACAAAAAACGAACAAAACAAAACAGGCCATCAATTTGATTTTCAGCAATAAATTAATTTTTTTAATGAAACGATACGATAAGGATGTTCATTCTATTTGATACAAATTACTTTTTTTTGTAGCTGCAAATATGAATCATGTGAACATGGATCATCAGATGCGAATAAATGAAAGAGACACATTTTAACTAAAAAGAGGTTGCCGAATTTCGACAACCTCTTTTCAGTTCTATTCCCACTCAATTGTTGCTGGTGGTTTTGAGCTTATATCGTACACAACGCGGTTAATACCACGCACTTTATTGATGATCTCGTTCGATACTTTTGCTAAGAATTCATAGGGAAGATGAACCCAGTCAGCTGTCATACCGTCGGTTGAAGCGACTGCACGCAACGCCACCACATTTTCATAGGTGCGTTCATCGCCCATTACACCAACCGACTGAACAGGCAAAAGCATTACACCAGCCTGCCAAACATCGTTATACAATCCAAATTCATGAAGTGCATTGATGAAAATAGCATCAGCTTCCTGAAGAATTCTAACTTTTTCGGGAGTAACATCGCTCAAAATACGGATTCCGAGACCTGGCCCAGGGAAAGGATGACGGCCAAGCAATTTGTCACTAATTTCCAACTCCTTACCTACCCGTCGAACTTCGTCTTTAAAAAGCGATTTCAGTGGTTCAACCACTTTAAGTTTCATTGTTTCGGGAAGTCCGCCAACATTGTGATGCGATTTGATGGTTGCCGAAGGTCCGTTTACCGAAACAGATTCAATTACGTCGGGATAAATCGTTCCTTGTGCCAACCACTTAACATCTTGTATTTTGTGTGCTTCTTCGTCAAATACTTCGATAAAGTCGCGGCCAATAATTTTTCTTTTTTGCTCTGGATCTCTAATCCCTTTTAGGTCGTTCCAGAATTTTTGTTTCGCATCGGAACCAATCACATTTAATCCCATGCCTTTATATTGTAGTAAAACGCTTTCAAATTCGTCTTTCCGAAGAAGTCCGTTATCGACAAAAATACAGGTCAGATTTTCACCAATTGCCCTGTTCAAAAGCACGCCAGCAACTGTAGAATCAACCCCGCCCGAAAGTCCAAGAACAACTTTATCGTTGCCCAATTGGTTTTTCAGTTCCTTAATTGTAGTTTCAATAAACGATGCAGGAGTCCATTTCTGATCACAACCACAAATATCGACTACAAAATTCTGAAGCAGTTGTTTCCCATCGGTAGTGTGATAAACTTCGGGATGAAATTGAATCGCATAAGTTGATTCACCTTCAATTTTGTAAGCAGCTTTCTCTACGTCAGAGGTACTTGCGATAATGGTGTAATTCTTAGGTAGCCGTTCAATGGTATCACCATGTGACATCCAAACTTGAGAACCTTCAGAAATCCCTTTAAACAAATCGCTTTGGTTATCGATGAATTTCAAATTGGCCCTTCCATATTCACGAGAATTCGATTGTGCTACTTCTCCACCAAAAAAGTGGGCCATATATTGTGCTCCATAACAAACACCAAGTAACGGCAATGAACCTTTAATCGATGAAAGATCGATTCTTGGACCTTTTTCATCACGAACAGAATATGGGCTTCCCGAAAGAATTACGCCTTTAACCGATTCGTCGATAGCCGGGAAATGGTTGAACGGATGAATTTCACAATATACATTGAGTTCGCGTACACGGCGACCAATGAGCTGTGTATATTGTGAACCAAAATCGAGGATCAATATTTTTTCCTGCATGTTGATAATTGCTAAATTTTTGGATTGCGCAAAGATAATCCGATTCGCTAAACTGAAACTATTATCAATTAAAAAAGGATGAACCTAAAGAGATCCATCCTTTGTTTGTATCAAATTTTTAACATTACCTGTTTTTGTAAACTTCCTGATCGGTATAAAAACCATCAGCAATTACAGTTGATTGAATATTGTTTTTGGTTACTGCCTGTGGGGTCAAAAACAACGTAGGAACATCTTTCCTTCCATTGTTAATTTTACCGTTAACTTCTTTTACGTTTTCACCTTTTGCTACTTTTATGGCGAGTTTAATCGAAGTTTCAGCCACTTCCTTAATCGATTTATAAACAGTCATGGTCATATCACCATCAATAATTGCATGAATAGCTGCAAGTTCTGCATCCTGTCCGGTAACAACAACATTGCTGTTAACTCCAAATTCTTTCATCGCTTTAATAGCCCCCAAAGCCATTCCATCATAACTTGTAATAACTGCATCAATTTTCTTATCCGATAAAGAAACAATTTCCTTCATTGTATGATAAGCATTCTCAGTTGACCAGTTTTCGACAAACGATTTATATACAATATTTATCTTTCCACTGTTAATCAGCGGCTCTAGGATCTTTTCTTGTTCGTTTTTAATGAAGAGAGCATTAACATCACTTGCATCGCCCCAAAGCAAAACAAAATTTCCAGTAGGTTTTTGCTCTAAAGCATGGTTAACCATTAAACTACCGATCTTACCCCCATCGTAAGTCACCAAATAATCAAGATCAGAATTCATAATTATTCGATCGTAACCAATAACAGGTACCCCTTTTGCATGTGCATCGCGAACAATAGCAGCTGAGGTATTTGCATTAACAGAAACAACAATTAACACATCAACACCTTCGTTCAACAATTCCTGCGCTTGTTTTAACTGAAGATTCTCATCGTTTTCAGCAGAACGAGATAGAACTTCTATTCCATTTTCTTTAGCCGATTTTTCAACATACTTTTGATCGGTTGGCCATCGGTAACCAACAGAAGCTGGCATTAAAAAGCCGATTTTTATATCACTTTGACTCTTACAACTCCAAAAAAAAGACAACATTAATAGTAAAACGATGGAATTAATTACATTTTTCATTTTATAGCTTTTCATAAGTTCTTTTTTTCACTTCTATATTTTTCCGAAAATAAACAAAAGGTGATTTAAAAATCATTTATTTTCTTTTTTTTTATATTTTAGTTCACTGAAAAGCTAACTAACTTAATTATATAATCCTTATTTTTAAAGTCTCTTTCATTAACAAAACTGTGGATTTGAGATTTTTTTTTGATTAACTATATAGATATGGGACAGAGGGATAACAAAAAAAGCTCTAAATTATTTTGGGGTTATCAAAAGTGGGCAGACCTTAAAATTGGGGTCAAAATTGGAATGGGGTTTGGTATTTTAATTATTTTGTCTGCAATAATTGGGGGTATTGCAGTAACAAATATGGGTAGAATACAGAATGAGACTAAATATCTGGCAAATGAATCACTCCCATCGGTAAACGAATCTTTCAGGACAGACAAAGACTGGCGTGAGATTATTACCAACTTACAAGCTTATGATCAATCTCGCGATGCATACTATCTCGATAAAGCCAGTCAATACATCACAAAGTTTACCCATTCGCTCGAAGCTTTAATCAGCATTTCTGAGAAATCGAACAGAGCGACTATTAACAATGAAAAACTTACAACAATTAAAACTCAGCTTACTGAATTTAACGATGTTGTTACAAAATATAAAGATGTTGTTACTGAAAACCAACGCCTGTTTGTTAATTTCGAATCAGCTGTAAAAGACTTACAAAATTCGGGTATTATTAACAGTATGAATGGTGCTGGTTATCACATCATGCTATCAATCAACAAACGCCAGCCACGTGAATTAGAAAATGCCGAAAAATATGTTCGGGCTGCCCGTAACAGTGCCAATTCTGGTTCTGCTTTAACAGCTGTTGAAAGTGCAGAAAAGTTGATGATTGGTTTACGAAAAGCCAGCGTTCTTGAGTTGAAAAGAAATGAAATTGAAGATTTGCTCAAGGTTGACATTATGGCTCTCGCCGATGTTGGTCTCGACCAGATTACTGAAATGACCGAAACCACCAACAAGATTATTACCGACTCTCGGGCTTCGTTGATATTTATATTGCTGATTATTACCGTAATTGGCATTGCCTTAGGTTGGGTTATTTCATCTTCAATTACCCGTTCAATTAAAGAAGGGTTGAAAATTGCACAAAATATTTCAAATGGTATACTGCACCGTCAACGTGAAGTAGCTCGCAAAGATGAAATTGGTGAATTAATGACCGCATTGAACAGAATGAACAACCAGTTGAAATTTATTGTTGAAGATATTTCAGCTGGAATTCAGAATATCTCGATTGCAAGCCAGAAAATGAACCGCAATGCAGTTGAACTGAGCGAAACAGCTACCGACCAAGCTGCAACTACCGAAGAGATTTCTAGTTCAATTGAAGAATTACATGCTAACTTCCTTCAAAATGCAGAAAACGCTACCACTACCGAAGCCATTGCAATGGCTGCTGTTGAAGGTATCCGCGATGGAAATAAAGCAACAGAATTAGCATCAAAATCACTCAACGATATTATCGAACGTGTTGGTTTTATTGGTGATTTGGCTTTCCAAACCAATATTCTTGCACTGAATGCTGCTGTTGAAGCTGCTCGTGCCGGAGAACATGGTAGAGGGTTTGCTGTTGTTGCTGCAGAAGTGAAAAAATTGGCCGACAGCAGTAAAGATGCAGCACAACTCATCAATAAAGTATCTCGTGAAACGGTTATCGCTTCCGATCAGGCAGGTGTTAAACTTCAAAATATTGTTCCTGAAATAGAAAAAACAGCAAACCTTATTCAAGGAATTAAGTTGGCCAGTAACGAACAAGAAGTGGGTATAAACCAAATAAACAATGCCATTCAACAGTTGAACAACATTGCACAACAAAATGCATTCAGTTCTGAAAACATGGCTACTTCGTCACAAGACCTTTCTACCCTTGCTGAAAAGTTGAAAAAAACCATTTCGTTCTTCCAAATAGGAAGCGAAGTGAATTAATGGATTTAAAATATCAATAATAAATGAACAGCTGCCAATTTCAGGTGGCTGTTCTTATTTAAAAAAGACGGTTCAAAATTGAATCATTATCGAAACCCTGTTTTCTCTATATTTTACATCAAACAACATAGAATGAAAGCGATCATATTTGCAGCCGGATTGGGAACTCGTTTAAAACCATTGACCGATAATTGCCCAAAAGCATTGGTTCCTCTAAACGGAAAACCTTTACTTTGGCACGCCATAAAAAACCTTGAAAAATTTGGAGTTAAAGAAATTGTGGTAAACATCCACCACTTTGGCGAACAGATCATCGACTTTATTGATCAAAACAGCTTTCAGGCTACAATAATAATATCTGACGAACGCGACCAATTGCTCGATACTGGTGGCGGACTTCTGAAAGCTCAACCTTTATTAGAAGGAAATGAACCGATCATTGCCGTAAACGTCGACGTGATTTCGTCTGTCGATCTGACTCAGGTTGTTGAATATCACCAAAAAAAGAATTCACTTGCCACACTTGTTGTTCGACAACGCGAAACAAGTCGCTACTTTCTGTTCGACAAACAAATGCAACTAACTGGGTGGAAAAACTATTCTTCAGGGGAAGAGATTATTTCGAGCAGCCATTACACAGAATACACGCCATGGGCTTTCAGCGGAATACAAGTGCTTTCTCCCGATATATTTAATGCAATAACCGAAACCGGAAAATTCTCCATAACACCTTTATACCTTCGACTGGCAAAGGAACACAAGATTGTGGGGTTCTCTGATAACTCAGACTTTTGGCTCGATTTAGGAAAACCTGGACAAATTGAAATTGCAGAAGGTCATTTGAAGAATAGACATTAGCCACCCAATCTGACTTTCCCTCAACTAAAGAGAATTCGAACTCAAAAGAAAAAACTGAAAGTCATTTGGAAAGGTCATTGGAAAAACTATTCGGAGTTGTGACTGTTGCCTGTTGACATTTTATTTATTACAGCGGTTACACCACTCTCGTCGTTGGTTTCATTAACAAAATCGTATTGTTGTTGCAACATTTCAATGCCATTTCCCAACACATAAGGCCGTGCCACAAAATCGAACATATCCAAGTCGTTGTAATCGTTGCCAATGCCCAGTGTTTGCGAATAATCGACATTTAAATAGTTGCACAACCATTTCAACCCATGCCCTTTTGAAACGGTATCGGGAAAAATTTCGAGCCACAAATATTGATCATTAACAGGCGAAGTTGAGCGGATCACTTTGACCTTGTTGCACGCCGTATAAATTTCATTTCTAAGCGCATCGAAAAGAATACTTTCGTTGGGAAGGATAACAAGGAAATGCCCTGAATCATTCGGAAATTTAGTTTCATCTAGCAGTTGATGATCGCCATGATGACGAATCAGATAGTTTTCAAATTCATCACAAGCTCCTGCCCCTTGATGATAGAAAAACTTGTTGTTATTGGGTATTCTTCTGAATACAATAAAATTGTAATTGCCCGCCAATAAATGCCGACAAAGCTCTGCAATGGTTTCAGGTTCGAAATGTTCGCTTTGAAGCAACAGATCAGATTTCCAGTCGCAGATTCCACTTCCCGACGAGAAAACCACATAGTCGATAGGCGTTTCAACCGGAAGCACTTCTTTGACCTTAAACAAGCTGCGGCCGGTAGCAGCCACGCGAAAAACCTGCTCCTCGCCCAGCCTCTCCAATGTTTTAAGATCAGATTCAGAAATGGTTTTATCGCTGCGCAACAGGGTGCCATCTAAATCGATGCCCACCAGTTTTATTGCATTTTTTGGGTTCATTTGAAACAATTGAAATGGGGTTGAAAATAACAAAAACATTAAGGGTTTAACCGCAGAGCTAACAGAGTTTTCACAGAGAGAGTAAAGTTTATGAATTATTTAAGTTCAAACCTCAATTTTTAAAACTCTGTTTCCTCTGCGATAACTCTATGATCTCTGCGGTTATCTTTTTCAGGCAACTTTGGCACATCCAACTTCTGCATTTCCTGACATATTCTGTCGTAAAATGTCATTCCGACAGCATAACATCAGTGGCACAATACTTGAAAAAACGGCATCTCGTATGTTTCATACCTATAAAATACCATTGAAGCTTACACAAATTTGTTAAACCATAAAAAAAAATAGTTACCATGTCGAAAGGAAAAATTGGCGTAACCAGCGAGAACTTGTTCCCCATTATTAAAAAATTTCTTTATTCTGATCACGAGATCTTCTTACGTGAAATTGTTTCTAACGCAGTTGATGCTTCTCAAAAACTGAAAACATTGGCCTCGAAAGGGGAATACAATGGCGATGTTTCTGGATTGCGCGTTTCGGTAAAAATTGATAAAGAGGCCAAAACCCTTACCGTTTCTGACAACGGAATTGGGATGACCGACGAAGAAGTGAAAAAATACATCAACCAAATTGCTTTTTCGGGTGCCAACGAGTTCCTCGATAAATATAAAGACGATGCGGCCTCAATTATTGGGCACTTTGGATTAGGATTTTACTCTTCATTCATGGTGAGCGATAAGGTTGAAATCGTTTCTCGTTCGTATAAAGAAGGTTCTGAAGCCATTAAATGGAGCTGCGACGGAAGTCCTGAATATACTTTGAACAAAGGCGAACGCACCGAAGTGGGTACCGACATTATCATGTACATCAATGAAGACTCGAACGAGTTCCTCGAAGATCATCGTGTAAAATCATTGTTGGAAAAATATTGCAAATTCCTTCCAGTTGAAATTCAATTTGGAAAAGTAAAAGAGTGGAAAGACGGCGAATACCGCGATACTGACAAAGACCTGATCATTAACGATACCAACCCAGCTTGGACCCGCAAACCTGCCGATTTGAAAGAGGAAGATTATGCTGCTTTCTACCACAAATTGTATCCTGGCGTTGAAGAACCGTTGTTCAACATTCACCTCAATGTCGATTATCCGTTTACGCTAACCGGAATTCTTTACTTCCCAAAACTGAAAAACAGTGTCGAAGTTCAGAAAAACAAAATACAATTGTATTGCAACCAAGTATTTGTGACCG
>Ga0209373_10000793_pt1 | contig 44079 bp, 53 predicted proteins | sample Higcelweek5metaG_FD_187173 | JGI IMG/M metagenome (GOLD analysis project Ga0209373, IMG submission 187173) | Freshwater pond sediment microbial communities from the University of Edinburgh, under environmental carbon perturbations - High... | ecosystem: Environmental > Aquatic > Freshwater >... | reverse complement strand
GTTCTCACGAACAGATAAAACCTTTGACATGTTCCCACATACCTCAAAAACGCAAAAAAGGTCGTTGACCTGTTTCCACTAACGTAAGATACCAAAATTGGCAACTGACATCATAAAAAATGACTCGGGCCATGTGGAGACGGTATGTCTATTGTCCAAACTTCATGTTAACGGATAATAAATAATGACGTGAGATAATAAATAATGCCACGATGGATAATAAATAATGCCACGGCTATTGAAAAAAACTCCTTTAAGTATATGCTGACGATAAGGGAGTTTTTTATGTCAAGAAAAAGGATTGTATGGACCGTAAAAAAGTGAATAATTTTATTTCGCAGGGACGAGGACAAGGAGAAGGTGCTCAATATATTCCATGGATAAAAGTCGGCGATTTTTCATCATTGGGACGTTCTTATTGAATTAAAGATGCAAGGAATGGAAGAATGCATCATTTTTTCTTGGATCTTGAAAAAAGTTGTAAATGAAAATAGTTGCCAGTAATATAGCGAAATTATTTGGATATTATCAATTTCCGTTTGAAAACACAGCATAAGTAAGAGAAGGATCAATTATCCAGGAATTCATTAATAGTATTGTAAAATAGCGTTTACAAGAAAGAACATCCGGACTTATGTTGTCCAGGTGTTCTTTGTTTGTATTAACTAAGTCAAGACTCTTTATCTACTCACTTTTAATTTGTCTTTACCTTTCAAAATTTCAGTTAGTCCTGTGGCATGATATCCTTGAAATTGAAAAGGTCGAGATGATGTTATAAGAATTCTTTCTCGTGGGTGCAACTCACTATTCATAAAGTTATTCTTTCTGATAAAATATTATATAGATTAGTCTATTACGATTATTACCACCTAATATGAAAATGTCAAAAGAATTTAATATTAATCATAATAACCAAAATAAAGAAAAAATAGATACTCTGTAACTTAGATATTAATAATTGTAAGATGGTTGATAGTGAATTGATAATCTTTTTTACCTATGATAGTTTGAAACAAAGAGAGAAAAACCTATAAAGACTACTTCGGGAAAATAGGAACAAAAGGAAATTGAAGTAATGAATGAAAATGAGGAAAATAATAATGTGGGCAATTGAAGTAGAGCACTTAAATAAAAACTATCCTATGGGAGAGTGCGTCATTCCAGTTTTAAAAGATATCGATTTTAAAATTAAGGAAAAAGAGTTTGTATCCATTATGGGTCCATCAGGATCTGGAAAAAGTACATTGCTTTATTTAATGGGTGGACTTGAAAAACCAACATCTGGTCAGATTTCAATAAATGGATCAGACATTCTGAAATTTTCAGATGAAGAGGAATGTAAGTTTCGAAGAAGTACAATTGGATTTGTTTTTCAATCATATAATTTGATTCCAAACCTGACGGTGGTTGAAAATATTGTATTACCACTTCAATTAGACCAAAAGAAAACAAGTGATTATGCAAAAAGATTGGATGAAATTCTAGATATCGTTGGATTGTCGGAACATAAAAATCATACTCCAAAAGAATTGTCAGGTGGGCAGCAGCAAAGAGTTGCAATAGCAAGAGCAATCATTACCAATCCTAAAATATTATTTGCGGATGAACCAATTGGAAATCTAGACAGTAAAACCGGAATTACAATTCTAGAATTACTGCACAGAATAAATCAAGATATGGGTATGACCATTGTCATGGTTACACATTCCAAAGAATCTGCAGAGTATGGAAATCGCGTAATCGAGCTAAAGGACGGTGAAGTGGTCATATGAAAATCATACTAAAGTACCTCTTAAAAAGTCTATTGCATAGAAGGGTTCAAACGGGTCTCGTTATTTTCTCAATAACATGCGCATCTTCTTTAATCTTTGCAAATGAGGGATTTAAAAATACATGTGAAAAGATGTTTTATGAAGCAGATACAAGGCATGCGGGGACCGCAGATTATCTTGCAATCAATGAATTAGAAGAAATTGATGATCAGATAATGGATAAGCTTCATCAAGAAGATGGTTTTCAATATGTAGCTCCAATTATTAAGCAGGATTTATTGTACGCTCCTTCTGTTGAGGAAATGTATTATTACCATACATATGGAATGGACTATAAGGATTACATGGACTACAATCCAGTTCCAATGAAGTCAGGAACAGTAGACGAATTTAGTGGCAATCAAGTAATTGTAGGAGATGCATTTGCTAAAATCAATGGATGGAATGTTGGGGATTCTATTTCCTTAGAATATAACCAAGTAGAGTATGCGTTTGAGATTGTAGGAATTAGTCAACCAAAGGGTATTTTTCTGCGAGAATTAGCAGATGGTGGAACTATGATTATTCCATTGGATACAATGAAGGAAATAACGGATAAAAAAGTGAATATGATATACTTCAAGTTGAAGGATTCTGCAACAATGGATTCTGAGCAAGAAGCCAATCAGCTAAAAGCCCAATTTGAAAAGTTGGGTCAAAAATATCCACAATTAAATCTGGAGTACACCATTGACACGCAGTTGATTCGAGCCGAGACAAATACTTATGTAATGCCTTTTAAAATTTCATCAATAGCTGTGTTTTTTATGAGCATGTTCTTGATTCATGCAGCATTTAAGATTCTTTATGAGGAAAGAATCAGTTCTTTTGGAATTATGCGTAGTGTCGGATTGACAAAAAAGAAATTAAATAGGTTATTGGTATTTGAAAGTGGAGCGCTTGGAATTATTGGTGGTGTTGCGGGTTGTATTTTGGGTATTGGTGTCTTTATGGTGATTCAAAAGCTATATTTTAGTCAGGAAGATTCTTTTGGAAGTACGATTGCATTAACAATTACCCTAAAGCAAGTTCTGATGTCTGTTTTAGGTGCTGTTATTTTGGCAGTTATGAGTATGCTTTTACCGATTTTGGGAATTTGGAAAAAGAGTGTAAAAGATATTATGTTACAAAAACCAGATCAAAAGGTAACGAAGAAATCAAAGGGATGGGTTATAGGAATAACCATCTGCGTTTTAGTCCTTGTAGGTGCAAACTTTATTCGTCTATCGTGGGTTGGGATGGTAGTAGCATCTACGTTTGCGACATTTTTGTTGGTTAGCATTATTTTGCTTTCGAACGGATTATTACAGTTAGTATCTCATATATTCACTAAAATACGTGTAGATCGAGCAATCTCACTAGGAGTTCAAAATGTTCGTGACAATAAAATATTAGCCAATAATTTTAGGTTGTTTGCGGTTATGATTGCACTAGTATCATTTATGGTGTCTTTGTTCAAATCCATGTCTTATGATTTACATGATGCCTATGCCACAAAATATCTTTATGATGCTACAGTAGAGGTAGTGGAGCCGATTTCGAATGCGAAGGAACGGTTTGAGAAGATAGAAGGGGTAGCATGTGTTGAGCCTTATAATATGAATTATGATATGCGAGAAGTAAACACAAATACCTTTATGAATGGGGTTTATGGAATTGATGGAAAAGAGTTTTTTGATTATTATTGGGTTCCTGAGCAGGAGGAAATAGAGGAAATGGTGGCTAAGCTTGATGATGAATCCATTATTACCACCAAAATCATGCAAAGTAAGTTTGGGTTTTCAATAGGAGACACGATGGAATTGCAATACAAGGAAGAAGTGAAGCAATTTAAGATTGTTGGGTTTGTGGATACTAATCTAGGGATTGGACATACGGCCTATATCTCAAGCGATGCATATAATAAAATGACAGGTACCAATGGCTATCATTTATTTTGTGTGAAAGGAAAGGGTTCACAAGAACAGTTAAAAAGGAATATCAAACGAGCATTTACCAAAAACATTTCTTCGCTTGTCACCAAAGAAGAACAGGAATTGGCAAATGCCGATAAGGTAGATTCTATTTTCAATGCAATCAATTCCTATACCTATTTTGCAGTAATAATTGGTCTTATTGGACTATTTAATCAGATTATCAGTGGCTATTTAGAAAGAAAAAGGAGCATTGCGTTATATCGTTGCATGGGAATGAGTAAGAAATCAATCAGCAAAATGATTTTTGTAGAGGCCCTAGTGATTGGAATGTTAGGAAGTGGTCTTGGGGTTATTGTTGGGGTGATTATGATGCAGATGATTCCTTATTTGGTGGGTATGATGTGGGGATTTGTAGTTATCAAGCCAGCTTATTTAGAGATGTTGTGCATGGTAGTATTCGGATTAGTAGGATTGTTGATGGTTAGTATGGTTCCATTGCGTGCATCTAGAAAGATAAGTTTACTGGAACATTTGAGATATGAGTAAAGCGATTTAAGTTATATTACTCTGGTAAAATTTCTAAAAGCAAATATGAATTAAGGATTTTGTCGATTTGCTTCAGGATAATATTGAGGGTGACTAGTTATTTTTATATAAAGATGTTAATATACGGCATATAATACATGATTTGTAAGTTGCTTTCAGAAATTTATAGAATGGAGATTTATTATGAAGGTACTCATGGAACAGAGAGAAGAAAGAGAAATAGAAGTAGTCATAAGGTATCAGAAGATGAATGATGAGGTGAAAAAACTCCTTAGGAAAGTAGAGAGCTGTAACTACAGGGTTTCTGGTGATGATAACGGAAGACAATATCAAATAAGTATATATGATATTTATTATATTGAAAGTGTGGATAAGAAAACCTTCCTCTATACTAAAGATCAAGTATTCCGCTCCGAATTGAAGCTATATCATTTTGTACAGGAGTTGAAAGGGTATGATTTTGTTCAGGTTAGTAAATCCTGTATTCTTAACCTAGATGTTTTAAAACATATTATGAACCTTTATAACAGTCGTATGGAAGCTACTTTGATAAATAATGAGAAGATAACGGTATCAAGAACTTATCTACCGGCGATTAAAACAGCTCTTTGCAAGGAGGATTATGAGATATGATAAAGAACTTAATTAAAAAAAGTTTGATTGTTGCTGCACTAATTACGATTGCTGTATATACAATTTCTGCTATATTAAACGGAGATTGGAATGATACATATTTTATATGGAAGCTTTTTATTCTTTCCGGATTAATCTGTGTATTGCAGTTGTTCCTTAACCGATTCAAGAGTGAATACTATTTATTAGAAGTACTTGTAGAGTATTTTGCTGTAATTATGATGGTAGGAGCATCAGGTCTTCTATATGGCTGGTTCAGACTGCAGGATCTTTGGCAGGTATTTGTCTATGTAACACCAGTTTATGTGGTAAGTTATCTACTAGATCTTTCACGAACCAGAAAAGAGTTAGATTTTATTAATGAAAGAATTAAAAAAAGATCAAAAGAAGGAATAGTAAATGAAGAAGTCAATGATAATGTTTAGGAATGTTAATAAGAATTACCAGTTAGGAGATATGGATAATCCAGTGCTTAAGAATAGTAATCTGATTATTGAGAAAGCAGAATGAGAAAGTATTATATTGATAATATTCGTATTTTATGTATTTTATTATTGTTTCCATTTCATACAGCTATGATATTTAATAATTTGGGAGAAAGCTGGTATATACATAGTCAAAGCAAGACATGGGCAACATTATTTATTATTGGTGTATATCCTTGGTGGATGTCGGCATTATTTGCATTGGCAGGAATATCAACAGCATACGCATTAAAAAAGAGAACAGCTAAGCAATATGTAAAGGAGAGATTTTACAAATTGTTTATTCCACTTTTGTCCGCAATTGTATTGATAATACCAGTGCAGACATATATTGCAGACCTGTATTTTAATAACTACAAAGGTAGTTATTTTGAACATTTGTCTATATATTTTACGTTGACAGATTGGAGTGGGTATGATGGTCATTTTACGCCAGCGCATACATGGTTTATGTTATATCTTTTTGTAATATCTATGGTATCATTGCCGTTGATGATATGGTATAAGAATAAGAAAAAGAAGTTGAACGGCAGTAAAATTACTATGGTGAAAATACTACTGTTGTTTCTTGTTATCCTGATATGTACACCAATACTTGAAATTGGGGGTAAGAGTGTCGGTGAGTTCGCAGCATGCTTTCTATTAGGATACTTTGTATTAAGCGTGGAAGAGATTCAGGACAGACTAGAAAAATATTGTATACCACTTGCAATTGCATGGGTAATAATGATTATCATCCGCTGTGGGATGTTTCAGATGGGTATGTCAAATGGTCTGATATGGGATGTGGAGCAGCGCCTTCTTAGTTGGGTTGGTGTACTGGCTATTGTTGCTTTGGGAAAACATTTTCTTGAATTTAATAATGCATTTACGAAATATTTTGCACCCGCAGCATTTCCAATCTATTTTTTCCATCAATCAATTATAGTGATTGTGGGTTATATCATTATTCGTCATGTTCATGGAACATTAATTCAGTATGTTAGTATTGTTGCAATATCCTTTGTTCTAACAATTTTTATGTATGAGATATGCAGAAAAATTGTAATTGCACGTTTATTGTTTGGAATAAAGAAAAGGTAGATCAGAATGATGCTTGATTTATTTTTGCAGGGACCGTCTTTCGGCCAAATAAAGGGATATCTTGAATCGAAGGGATTAAAAAGGATATTCTGAAAGCGCTCAGTATACCGAACAGCACTGCAACGAATGTGATCAACAGATTGACTGAAAAAGAACTCCTATATCGTAAACTTAACAATAACGACTTGCGTTCTTTTGAAATAGAGCTTACAGAAAAAGGTAACGCTGCTGTTACAGAGCATCTTGCTGCGGAAGTGGTTATTTTCGAACAAATGCTTAATTGCCTGGATGATAATGAAAAAGAAATATTTGTGAAACTATTTCACAGAATTGTGTCTCATATTACGAGCGATGTATAGTTTATACACCACCCACTAAGTCCATAACAGGCACGATGGGCATCATTTTTGTCTACTCAAGGCATGTGGAGACGGTTGATTTGTTGTCCCAACAAAACAACGAGTAAGCAAGGAAGCAATTAAGTAGCACTAGAGCATTTTAGAAAGATTTTGTAAATGATATGTAGTTCAGCGGAACGTGGTTATATGATGTTTTATCCGAAAAGAAGTTACCCAAATCCTTTTGATAAACACGAAACTACAAACGCAAAGATAAAAATAATTTAGAAAAGTGCGAGGGATTTTCACCACTTTTACGACTATCCTTTTGAAGCATAAAACATTTGCTTGGAAAGGTGAGGTTATATAGATGAATAACTATGTACTAAAAACGACAAAGGCGTGCAAGTCGTTTGGAAAAACCGAGATATTACACGACATTGATTTGTCTATTGAGCGAGGAGAAGTCTATGGTTTAATCGGACAAAACGGCGCAGGCAAAACCACATTGTTACGTTTGATAAGTGGCTTAATGAAGCCGACAAAGGGAACTGTACAGCTTAACACAGGAAAGTCTTTTATCGGATATATGCCGCAAAGCTGCCGTTTTGACGATGGTAATACTGCCGCTGCTACAATCAATATGTTTGCAAAACTGAGGAGTGGCGATTTGAAGGAATGCCTTATGCTTGGTGAGAAGCTACATCTTGATCTAACAAAAAAGGTCAAGCACCTATCACCTGGCCAGCAGAAAAAATTGCAAATGATTCTTGCCATGACGGGCAATCCTGACCTCTATATTTTGGATGAGCCTACGGCAGGATTAGACCCAGGCGCAACTTTTGAAATGAAAAGCATAATAAAGGACATTCATAAAAGAGGAAAAAGTATTTTGATTTCTTCACATATCCTACAAGATATGGATGAAATCTGTACCAACGTTGCTATTTTGGAGAGAGGTAGACTGACTTATGATAACAAGCTGACAAGCTGTTATGTATTTAAAACTTCGCCGATTGCAAAAGAGGTGCTACAAGCACTTGATAAAGCCTATTCCATTTCGTCTGACACCGTGGGAGCGACACTTATTGTTCAAATTGAGAAAGAGCAAGTGCCCGAGCTGATTAGAAGCCTAAATGATTTTCATGTTCGCATTTATGAAGTGACATCATCCAGTGTTAAAAACCTCGTACAACATGAATTGAATATTGGAGAGGGGGTAAAGCGGGCATGAAAAGTGTTTTAACTTTATTCTGCCGTGATTTTAAGAAATCCATGAATTTGCGGGCGTGGTTGATTTGGGTTTCGTTGGCGGCAATGGGTGTGTTTTTCTTCTTTGCTTCGGGTGGAAAAACCAAACTGGTAGAAAACAATGAAATTGAGTTTATAGCCCTTTTTCTGCCTCACATGATTTTTGGTTCGTGGGCAATCCTTTCTGTCTATTTTGATATAATATCTGCTGACCGTGAGCATAACGTGATGGACTGCATTATTTGTTCAAGCGTTTCTAAGTCAAAGATTTTTTTGTCAAAGGCAGTCGTAACAGCGGTGATGTCGTTGCTATTGTCTGTTGTTTATTTAATTCCTGTGACCAGCGTAATTATAGGGATGAGCAGAGATTTTTCACATATCTTTGTGCTTGTGCAGTATTTGTTTCCACTATGGGGATATATCATGGTCTTTGCTGCACTGGGGATGTTTATTTCCGTACTGGCCCGTTCTTCTAAAGCGGCGTTGATATGGAGCCTTGCAGTAGGACTTCTTTCCATGCCACGTCTTTTTGTGATGCTGATTGAATGTGTCGGGAAAATCGCTGGGTGGTCGGCAGAAACAGTAAACCTTATTAGCTTAGTTGCTCCCGGTGTGATGATGCAAGCTCTTTCAAACCCCTCAAACACATCCTACTTTGGAACGGCGGCAATTATCTTTTCAACTAGTATTCTGCTATTTGAGGGATTGGCTTATACTATCTTTACTAAGCAAGATGAATTAAATTATGGAGAATAATGGAGGTGCTTTTATGAAAAAGATTTTATCGCTTATTTTGGGAGCAATGTTGCTCGTGGTTATTCTTGTAGCTTGTGGTGGTAATGATGATACGATTCAGACCTGTATGATTGCAAATGAAAGCTATTCGGAAAAAAACGACTTGGAAGCTGCAACGCAACCCGAAAGCTTGACTACCGATAGTCCGACTTATGCCAGCGTCCATATTGTTGAAAGTCCAAAGGGCATGGAGTACACCATCAAGTGGTATTTGGATGATGCGGAAATCAAGACAGAAACCAAAGCAACAGAAAACGATAGACAGGATATAATAGTTTATGAGTTGGAAGCTGAAAATGTAGTTACTGGTAACCTTAAGGTCGAAGTGTGTTATAAAGATACGGTGTTGATTACAAAGGAGATTCCTATCAAGTGAGGTAAAGATATGATTACTGGAAAAACAGAGCGAGACAAAAAGTTCATATCAGTATATCATGCTCATGTTGACGAGGTATATCAGTTTGTCTATCTGCGGACGGGAACAAATAAATCAATTGCTGAGGATTTGACGCAAGAAATCTTCCTTGAGGTATACAAGGGACTATCGAGATTCAAGGGCTTGTCTTCAGAAAGAACATGGGTATTTCGTATTGCAAAAAACCGACTAAACGATTATTACCGCAAGCAGTACCGATCCATGTTTGAGAGTGTGTGCATTGACGATGTACTTGACGATCAGTTAGTAGACACAGGGCAAGATATACAAGAAAACCAAATAAAATCATTTGAGCAAGAAACCGTTCGTGCCAGTCTATCGGCGTTGCCGAAACATTATGAAATTGTTTTGACATTGAAATATATGGACGAAAGAAACACGAAAGAGATTGCCTTGCTCCTTGGAAAATCTCCAAAAGCAATTGAAAGTTTACTTCGTAGGGCAAAAGACGCATTTATCAAGAGCTATATAGGAATAGAAGGAAAGAGGGTGTTGTAATGAATGAAAAAGATAGCTTACTCAAAAAAGCATTTGACACTTTAGAAAACAATTCGTTGCCGACAGAATCACAAAAAGAAATTATGCTAAACCGTATTATGCTGGAAGGTGAGAACGAAAACTCTTCTTGCATCGAAAAGCTTAAACGAATTGTCATTGTTTACCCATGGCGGCTTGCTTTCGTGGTTTCCGCTGTTCAAGCTGCTGCATTTACGCTGATTTTCGGCACACAGTACACCAATTTATTCCTTGGTGTTTTTGGAGGTTGATATTATGAATTCATTTCTTGAAGCACTTAATCATCCAGCAGAAGCCTTTAGGAGTGGTAAAAAAGAAGTCTCATGGACAATCGTAGGTATTACAATCCTTCTCAATTCGGTATTTGAGCCGATTTTGCAGCATTTTTTTGGTGCCAGTTCGCCAGTTATAGATGCAAAAAAAATGCTGAAGATCACAGCATTGGGGGTCTTGTCTTATGTTGTGATTTGTGTAGCTTTTTGGCTAGTATGCAAGAGCTTTGGAAGCAAGATGGCATTTAAGAAGCACCTTTCTGCATGGGGTGCCACCTACTTCCCTACAGCACTATGCTCGGTTGTGGTTGCCATTACTGAAGTGCTATTCTATGTGTTTTGGAATAGCACCATATGGGGAATGCTGCTCAACTTTGTATTCATCGGAATTTTGATTTGGAAAGTAATTCTCTATTTTGTTTATCTAAAAGAGTTTGTAGGATTAAAAGGCTGGAGGTTTATTGGAGTTAGTATTCTCATGGGAGTGGTTATTTTGCTGATGGCAACCGTAAGCGGTTATCTTGGAATCAAGACACCAATTATCTAATTGGTAGGGTTTTAGAGAAAACCATCAACAAATTGATAGCTTCTATTTTGTGGGACATCATTTTTAAGAAGCCCTATTAGAAATTAAGCAAGCAATTATTATTCTTTTGATGAAGGAAGCATAGCTGTATTAAAAAAGTAACTTAAAATGTTGTCATAGATTCGTGACAAAAGTCACCCAATCAACGGTTAATGTGACTTGAGTGACTTTTTTGTATTCTTTTATTTATTAATAGAATTCTTTTTTATACTTATAGCTGAGTTGATTTATCCAATAACAAAAAGATATTCTCTAAAAGGATAAAGAACACTTGTTCCCTGTCCGCTTCTGTGCTATTATGAGTATAGTTATTTATCACATTATAATTTATGCTCAGTAAGAATATGAAAAAGAAGGATGAAATTACGATTCGTTCAAGTGCGGCTGAATATCTGACTTATGTAGCTTCTGTCGGAGATAATGCAAATAGTATTGAAATGCGTTATGAAGACGAAAATTTATGGCTTACTCAAAAGATGATGTCAGAATTATATATTATTGATGTACGCACAATTAACGAGCACATTAAAAAAATTTACTTTGATAATGAACTGACTGAAAATTCAACTATCCGGAATTTCCGGATAGTTCAAAATGAAGGTAACAGAAAAGTTTCAGCAGAACTTGCAAAGGCTCATGCGGAAAGCAAATAAATTACTCACGTTGGACTAACGCGGGTAATTTATTTATAAATTTACACATATAAAATTGACATAGGTAAAAAACAGTGATAAAATACCCTTGAATCGGAGGTGTTTGAAATGTATGAGCAAAAACTACTTATGTTGCCACCAAGTTTTGAACTAGAGACTAAGGCAGTACTAAAGCAACTGGCAAGAGCCAATCGTGCATTAGCAGAATTAAAAGGATATGCAGATACAATTCCCAATAAAAATATCCTCATCAATGCAGTTATGATTAATGAATCCAAGGACAGCTCAGCAATAGAAAATATTATAACAACTCATGATGATTTATATCAAGCAATGAGTAGTGCAAGTGGTGCAAGCCCAGCGGCAAAGGAAGTTGTTAGTTACAGAACGGCTCTGTGGCAAGGATATGAGCTTGTTAAAGAGCGTGAAATGCTCACAACAAATATGATTATAGAAATTCAAGGTGTGATTGAGAAAAATCGCGCTGGTTTAAGAAAATTACCGGGTACGGTTCTTCGTAATGAAAGCACTGGTGAAACCGTTTATACTCCGCCAGAAGGAGAAGAAGAGATCAGATTGCTATTAAGTAACATGGAAAAGTACATCAATGAAGACTATGATGATATTGATCCCCTAATAAAATTGGCAGTTATCCATTATCAGTTTGAGAGTATTCATCCTTTTTATGATGGCAATGGCAGAACAGGCAGAATCATCAACATACTATATTTAGTATTAAAAGAACTGCTGGATAGCCCTATTTTATACCTTAGTAGCTATATCATTAGAAATAAGTCATCGTATTATAGGCTTCTTCAAGAGGTACGAACTTCAGAAAAATGGGAAGAATGGATAGTCTATGTTCTAACAGGTATTGAAGAAATGTCAGAAGAGACATTGAAATTGGTAAAAAAAATTAATCTTGAAGTTGAAACCATGAGTATGGAGATTAAAGAAAAATTACCTAAGGTCTATTCCAAGGAATTGATTGATCTGCTGTTTTATGAGTTTTACACAAAAACCATATATATTGAAAATGGTTTGTCAGTAACAAGAAAAACTGCGGCTAATTACCTTGTTTCGCTTGAAAAAGAAGGTTTTCTTACTTCAGAAAAAATAGGGAAAGAGAGAATCTATCAGAACAAAAGACTGTACGATATAATAAAGTTCAATCAAATCGGTGATATGATTTTCCACCAAGGAACCACTGGGTCCTGACGACATCATTTTTGTCGCTTCAAGACTAGTCGAGTCTTTAGTTGCGCTACATTGGAAAAATTTTTATGTATTTTTGAGGTTAATATGATTAGAAAATTCGAAACTAAAGATTTATCGGAAGTTATGGAATTATGGCTTTCTACTAATATGCAGGCACATGACTTTATATACAAAGACTATTGGGTGGGTAACTTTGATATAATCAAGGGTATACTTCCCGATGCAGAAGTATATGTCTATGAGCTAGATGAGAAAATTAAGGCTTTTGTGGGAATCGATAAGGGATATATAGCTGGAATATTTGTATCCTATGAAATGCAATCAAAAGGCATCGGAAAACAATTACTCGAAAAAGCAAAGGAGTTTTATTCTGAACTTAGCTTAACGGTTTACCAAAAGAATGTAAAAGCGGTCAATTTTTATAAACGAGAACAATTTATGATTAAACAAGAACAGATTGATAAAAATACTAGTGAAATAGAATATCTTATGGTATGGAGTAAATAAAGTGGCATTATTTATTATCCTTGAACCTTGAAAAGTAGATATGAAAAAAGGCTTGAATTTAAAATGGTAGGAGCAAATGCAATAATGGGATATTATAAAATGTATGAATACAGGAGGTATTGAAAATGGAGAAAATCGACGTCATATATGCAACCACAACCAAACACTCAAAAAAACTGGCGGAAGCAATCGGCGAGGCTTTAAAGGTAGAAGCAAAAAATATAGCGGAGAATCCGACTTTACATGATATTGACTTACTTTTCATAGTCGGTGGCATTTATGGCGGGGCCAGTATGCCGGAACTATTGGCATATATTAAAGAGATGGATGCACCCGCACTCAAACACGCAGTACTAGTAACCAGCTGCGCCTCAGGTAAGCAACGACAGGACGCAGTGCGTAGAATCCTCGAAGAAAAAGGGATTAAAGTAATGGACGAGTTTGTATGTAAGGGAGCCATATTATTTGTATCTTTAACGCATCCAAACTCTAAGGATCTAAAGGAAGCAACTGACTTTGCTCTGAAAAATGTGGAACCGAAGGCATAATGTGTTGATACAGCCTAAACCTTTCTCGTGAGCCAGTTCGTTACATCTTGAAGCATTAGTCCGATATTACCAACCTGACAATGATGATCCGCGTGCTCAGGTTTTGTATAAATCTTCTCCTCAAGCGATTTCGCATTCTTTAATAAGGAGACTTGCTTCATGTGCATCTTGATCGGAATAAAGTGGTCGTGCTGACCGGAGAAATATAAGACGTCCTGTGTGATTCGGTCACAGGATAAATTTTCAGCGTTCAGATTCAGGGAGTACTCGAAGGATTCCAAAGGCGCCTTTTTCGTAATGTGTGATAGTTGCATCGTCTGCCAGCCTTGGATATTTTGCTTTTCGCTGACTTTGACGAAGGAGTCAGCCGTATATTTGCGCATGTGTTTGATGAAAAACATCATCATTGCCCGGGCAAACGCAGGCGGGATTCTTGAATAATCGATTGCGTGGCCGGATGCAATGACGTGCTTGATTCTCGGTTCAAAAGCGGCGGCTCGCATGCAAAACCATCCACCCATCGATAAACCGAATATGGCAGCCTCATCAATGGAATAGTGGTCAAGAATGGCTTTTACTGGTCTTTCCCAACGGTAATCCAGCGGTTTAACTGATAGTTAAATACCTTTTGATTATGAAACCGGTAATAGCCGATAGGAAATTTTACTTTATTCTCTGTCATTTTGCACCTCCCAAAGTGCTTTTATCTCTTTAACAGCCCGTAAAAATACATTTGTCTTAACTGCGCCTGCGCCTGTATGTGATCAGGCAGATAGTTTTCCCAGTTGCCGTCTTTAACAATCTCGTTGAATTTTTCTGTGACAAGCCAAATCATTTCCGGTGATAGGGTAGGATCAATCTCGCCCTCCGCTTGTGCCTGCCGGATGTTTGCGAGATATCGTTTCTTGATTTCTTCGGAAACGGAGTTGATATCAATAATCTCTTTAATGAAATCACCCTGCATCGATGCAAAAAACTGCATCCTCCAGGCTGTCATGCTCTCAACTTTTTCCGGATAGGATAAGGGCAGGGCATTGATTTCATCCAATCTCGCAAAGTCAATCTGCGTCAGCTCTTCCCGTATTACCCGAATCAAATCATTTTTGTCTTTGAAGTATTTATAAAAGGTGACTTTGCTGACCTTCGATTCCGCACAGATTTCCTCGATGGTGACTCTTCGGATACCATGGCGGAAAAACAAGGTTTTTGCTGTTTCAAGCAATGAGATATACTTTTTCGATTTTGTACTCATAATCACACATCTTTCATGTTGTATTTACGAAAAAACTGAAAATATACGTTTATAGTAAATATATTATACAAAAGTAAACCGTTTGTCAACTACAGATTGCATGTTAGTGGTAATAACCAGAATAGCAAGACCATCTTCGTTTAGCAAAAAAAGTCGAGATTTTTGAATTGCTACAAGGTAGACTAATACATGAAGATAAACGGAAAGGAAGAATGTAATATGGACACAATGATTCGTATTAATCAGATGAGTAAGTCTTATAACGGAAAAATAGCGGTAGACAATTTGAATTTTGAACTTGAAAAAGGGCAAACAATGGGAATTCTTGGAGCAAATGGAGCAGGAAAGAGTACGAGCATAGAGTGTATTCTGGGAACCAAAAAAATGGATAAGGGAGAAATTAGAATCCTGGGAATGAATCCGGCAAAAGATAGGAAAAAACTATTCCAAAGGGTAGGTGTACAGTTTCAGGAGGGGAATTACCAGACTGAAATAAGAGTGGACGAACTTTGTGAGGAAACAGCATCTTTATATCGTGATCCAGCAGATTGGAAATTCTTATTGGACAAATTTGGAATCAGAGAGAAAGAGAATAGTCTTATTAAAGATCTTTCCGGAGGTCAGAGGCAGAGATTATTTATTATTCTTGCATTTATGCCGAAGCCAGATGCAGTGTTTCTGGATGAACTTACAACAGGACTTGATGCAAGAGCCAGAAGAGACGCATGGAAAATCCTTAAGTCACTGAAAGAAGAAGGCATAACGATGGTTCTGACGTCTCATTTTATGGATGAAGTTGAGGAACTGTGTGACTATATTCTAGTTCTTAAAAAATCCAGAACTGTTTTTAAAGGGACTGTGAAAGAGGCTGTTGCAGCGAGCCCTTATGATAAATTTGAAGATGCATATCTCTGGTTAACAGATGATTCGAAAGAAGGGGTGTAATATGAAATCATTTTGTACAATGCTGAAAATAGAAGGTAAACTATCCATACGTGATATGAATATGGTAATATTTGCAATTATAATGCCAGTAGTAATAATTACTATTCTGGGAATCATATACGGAACCAAGCCGGCCTTTGATGGAGCCGAATATACATTTATAGAACAATCTTTTGGTGGACTTTGTTCTATAGCAATATGTGCAGGTGGACTTATGGGACTTCCAATACTGGTAGCAGATTATCGAGAGAAAAAAATACTGAAAAGATTTAAGGTAACACCAGTAAGCCCTGCAAAGATTTTATTTGTGCATCTTACGATATATTCTTTATATTCGGCATTATCTGTAGTAATATTATGGTTGATTGCAAAGGTATTCTGGAAGTTCACAATGAAGGGTTCCATTTTATTATTTATGGCAGGCTGGCTGTTGGTACTGATATCTATGCTGAGTATTGGCATGTTTGTAGGAGGAATTGCTAAAAACAGTAAAAAAGCTTCTATTATTGCTTCTGTTCTCTACTTTCCGATGCTTGTATTTTCTGGTGCCACACTTCCATATGAAGTAATGCCGGATATCATGCAGAAGATAGTTGATGTAATGCCACTTACACAGGGGATAAAGATACTTAAGGCAGCAACTCTTGGAACAGATATGGGTAACTTATGGATATCTGTCATTCTGATGTTGTTTATGGCGATAATGTTTATTATTGGATCTATCAAATTTTTTAGATGGGAATAGAAACGTGAGGTTATGTCTTTATGAATGAGCAGATTATTGCGGTACAAAATATGCAGGATTATATAGAAAAACATCTTAACAAAGAGATTACATTGGCCGATTTGGCCAATGAATCTCTCTTTTCTCCATGGCATTCATACCGTTTGTTTAAAGAATACACAAACTATTCACCGGCAGATTATATACGAAAATACCGTCTCTCAAAATCCGCTATAAGGTTAAAAGATGAAAACTGTAAAATAATTGATATAGCGTATGAAATGGGCTTCCAAAGTGTTGATGGCTATCAGAGAGCCTTCCGGCGTGAGTTCGGATGTAATCCCAAGGAGTATGCACGAAATCCTGTTCCTATTTATCTATTTACACCATATGGCGTTATTTATAGCCAGATTCTTAAAGATCATGTACAGGTAAAGGAGATTAAAAAAGTGTTTGTAAGAACAATTATGAAACCTTCGAGAAAGGTTATTATTAAACGAGGAATTAAGGCAAAAGACTATATAGAATACTGCAGCGAAGTAGACTGCGAAATATGGGGACTGCTGACCAGTATGGATTCGATAAGTGGAGAGCCAGTATGCTTATGGCTCCCAGATCCCTATCGTGTCGCAGGCACTAGTGAATATGTTCAGGGTGTTGAAGTAGATATGGAATATGACGGCATCATACCAGATGGATTTGACACAATCGAACTTCCTGAAGCTGAATATATAGTATTTCAGGGAGAACCTTTTGAGGAAAAAGATTATTGTGAAGCCATTGAAGGAGTCCAAGAGGCCATCAGACATTATGACCCGAGTCCTGAGGGGTATGCATGGGATAACAGCAACCCTGTCATACAACTTGAACCGATAGGCAAGCGTGGTTATATAGAACTTCATCCGGTAAGAAAGGTCGGTGAATAGAATGAATGAAACGATAGAAATCAAAGGTTTACACCAAAATAATTTAAAGAATATATCAATTTCAATACCCAAAAATAAAATAGTTGTATTTACGGGTGTTTCCGGTTCTGGTAAATCGAGTATTGTATTTGATACAATAGCAGCTGAAAGCCAGAGACAGATGAACGAAACCTATACTGCATGGGTCAGAGGAAGAATGCCAAAATATGAAAAACCAAAAGTTGATTATATTGATAATCTTTCAGCATCGGTTATCGTAGATCAGTCCAGACTAGGTGGCAATGCACGTTCAACAGTTGGCACTATAAGCGATTTGTATTCTGTATTAAGAGTTTTATACTCACGAATTGGAACACCGTATGTTGGTACGGCATCTTATTTTTCATTTAATGATCCTAATGGGATGTGTCCAAAGTGCTCTGGTTTAGGCAATATTACAGATATAGACACAGAGGGATTAGTTGATCCAGATAAATCATGGAATGAAGGAATGGTTTTGCTTCCGGCCTATGGTGTTGGTAATTGGTATTGGAAAATATATATTGAATCAGAGTTATTTGATTTAGACAAGAAATTTAAGGATTATTCGGAAGAAGAAAAGAATATTCTTTATTATGGCGCGAAAACTCCTGATGGGGAACGCATAAACAAGAAAGTGGAGGGAATTGTGCATCAGTTAAGAAGGACAGTATTAATGCGCGATACTTCAACTATTAAGGATGCATCTGCCAAAAGATTATTAAAACTGATTATACAAAAAGAATGTCCTTCTTGTCACGGTAAGAGACTCAATGAGCATACACTTTCCTGTAAGGTTAATGGGAAAAACATCTATGAGATGTGTGAATTAGAGTTCACAGCTTTAAGAGAAGAATTATTAAAAGTGGAAGACAAGAGAGCAGTAACGATAGTCAACGATATGGTAGAGTCTTTAGACAGAATGATTGATATAGGTCTTCCCTATCTTAGTATGAACCGTGAATCATCTACTTTATCAGGTGGTGAAGCACAACGTCTAAAGCTTGTCAGATACATGGGCAGTGCTTTGTCTGGGATGACATACATATTTGACGAACCAAGTACAGGCATGCATCCGAGAGACGTTCATCGTATGTGTAAATTACTTCGAAGTCTTAGAGATAAAGGAAATACAGTTCTTGTCGTTGAACACGATAAAGATATCATTAGTATTGCAGACCATATTATTGATGTTGGACCACTAGCGGGTAAAAATGGTGGTGAAATATTATTTGAGGGAAGCTTTGAAAATCTTCTTTTATCAGGTACACTGACGGGTAATGCAATGAAAGAAATCATTCCAATAAAAGATAAGCCAAGAATTCCTGTAAAATATTTACCTGTTAAAAATGCAAATTGTCATAACCTAAAAAATATTTCGGTTGATATTCCACTTGGTGTTCTTACCATCGTAACCGGAGTGGCAGGTTCTGGAAAAAGTACGCTGATCAGAGATGTATTTGCGAAAGAATATGCGGAAGAGGTCATACTTGTTGATCAGTCGCCTATAACAGCGACAGGTCGTTCGACCCCAGCAACATTTTTGGGATTTTTCGATGATATAAGAAAGGAAATCTCAAAGGAAACCGGTCATGATGCGTCGATGTTTTCCTTCAATAGCAAGGGTGGATGTCCACTTTGTAAAGGAAAAGGAATCATTATTACTGAGCTTGTTTTTATGGATCCTGTTACTACAGTTTGTGAAGAGTGTGAAGGAAATCGTTATAATAAAGAAGCAATTTCTATTCAATATTATGGAAGAAATATAAAGGAAATACTTGATATGTCAGCTGAAGAAGCTCTTATTTTCTTTAAAGATCAGAAAAAAGTAGCAAAACAGTTAAAAGCGATGGTGGAAGTTGGCCTTGGATACCTTTCTCTAGGACAACCGACTTCTACATTGTCAGGAGGAGAGCGGCAACGTTTAAAGCTTGCAAAACACTTGGATGATAAAGGAAGTATTTTTATCTTAGACGAGCCTACAACAGGACTCCATGCCTCGGATATTAAGAGCATTATGATGTTGTTTGAACGATTTGTAAATAGAGGCAATACAGTTATTATTATTGAACACAATCAGGATGTAATGAAAAATGCTGATTATATTATCGATATTGGACCAGATGGCGGCAGCCACGGTGGCGAGATTGTTTTTCAGGGAACAATAAAGGATATGGTGGAAAATAGTTCAACAATAACTGCTAAATATATCAGAAAATCAATGTAAAACTGTTGAATATGTTCCACCAGACGGACAGTTTCAATCACTTTTTCATTGGTTGCTATATGGTTTGCAGATCATTTCATTCATACGCCTGTTTCCGAACGCCACCCGAAAAATGCTGACGCAGCAACTTGAGAAAATGGAACATAATAGTTTAATATTACGACAGGAATATAATCAGATAATAAGGCACACTGAGTATTATGTAAAGATAAAGAGGGTCAAGTATTTTGATTTAAAAATTTTTTAATGTTGCCATACAGGTGGCAATATTTATATGATATAATCAAGTTGGTGATGGAGATTGAAACTACAAAGACTTTTAATGATATTATTTTATTTTAAAATACATACTACTGCAACAATAGCGGAGCTTTCAAAATACTTGGAAGTATCTAGGCGAACAGTTTGCAGAGATATTGAAATGCTTCGCACTTCTGGGGTTGACATCGTAAGCAGTGCGGGGAAAACTGGAGGGTATAAGCTTTCAGAGGATTTTTCATTTGACAAAATTATTTTTAATGAGTGTGAGTTAAGCTCCATGCTTCTGAGTACGAAATTTCTCAAACAGTTTAGCAATACAGAATTTGCAAAAGAAGCCGATGCACTGAACAGTAAAATTGAAAAATTATTAAACAAAGACAGTCAATCTGCCTCAAAAGTTAGTGGATTTTTACTAATTGATACTGAACCTGAGCTTCAGCAAAATAATATAAACGCTATTTTGCGTTGTGTTGAAAATGCTTATGATAATAAGCTGCTTTTATATATCGATTATAAAAGCCCATTTTGCAACAAGCTCTCAACAGCAAATCAAGTTGCTCCATATGGATTGATAAATAAGTCGGGTTTTTGGTATGTTGTCGGTTTTTGTTATGAACACAAAGTATATAGAACATTTAATGTATCATTTATTAGCAATATTTGCATAACAAAGGAATCGTTTAATGAAGATAAAGGTTTTAACTTAGACAATTTTTGGGAGTCACAAAAAAATAGATAATAGAGGAGGTGACAAATATGGATATCAAATATATTTCCAAAGGTGAGGAAGGTAAAAGTTGTACAGACTGCAAACATTTTGAAAGAGACAATAATATGCAGGGAATGGGTAAATGTTTTGGTAAAGAAGTGTTAGCGGAAGGAAGTTGTAATTTTTTTGAACCTAAGGAATAGCATGAGCTACCTATTAGAAAGAGTCTAAATGGGTGAGCTATATGAAAAAGGTTGAGGTGGAAATATGTCAGTGTTGAATAAAATAGCTTATTTGCAAGGTGTTATGAATGAGACTCCAAATCAGATACTTGCAAAGGAGCTGGCGGAAACGGAAAATTTGGCAGGGATAGAGGAAATTGCCTCAAATTTATGTAACAAGGATAAAAATATTCAAAGCGACTGTTTGAAGGTATTGTATGAAGTTGGATATATCAAACCTGAGCTTATAAGTGGCTATGCGGGAGAGTTTCTCAAATTGCTTAAAAGCAGGAACAACAGGCAAGTATGGGGAGCCATGATTGCACTTGCATTAATTGCTCCGATCAAGGCGGAGGAACTGTACAATAATCTTGATGCTATATATTTAGCTATTAAGGAAGGTTCCGTGATTACAATTGATAATGGTATTAAAGTTCTTGCAATCATTGCTTCGAGGAATGAAGAATATAACAAAGTTATTTTTCCTTATCTTATCAATCACCTCAGAACCTGCCGCCCAAAGGAAGTATGCCAGCATTCGGAGAGTATATTCACTGCTGTGAACTTACAGAATAAAGATGCGTTTCTGGAGGTACTGAATGAAAGAGAAATCTCGCTTACAAGCGTTCAATTGGCAAGGGTAAAAAAGCTGTATAGGAGGATTAGATAATAAAACAGTTAATTATCCAGAAGAGAAGAAAAGGCGATTGTGGATGTATTGATTCAAGTTAGGATAGTTGACTAAGGCTAATATTGTACAGTGTTTTGCACACTAAGCAATGAGATGCTAGAAACCATACAAATAAAGAATGAAGACAGAAAATCATAATAGAGTAAGGAAGTAGAGAAATCTACTTCCTCTTTTTTTGACAAAATAGTACGGAATAGTTGATAGGATTTATGGACAATTTATGGTATTTGTTCGGTATCATACGTTTTGCAGAATTTATACCTTGAATTTGTCAGAATGAATTCATATAATCAAAAAGTACATGGTGTTCGATATAAAACAACTTGTTCATAAGCGCTATATAAAAATTATAACATTTCAAAGGAGAATTCATATGTGGATAAAAAATCATAAAAAAATCATTATAACAGCAATGATTATCGGCGTATTAGTTGTAATTCATATATTCTTGGGTAATACACTAATTACATTTTTAATGAAACTACATGGTTGATAAGAAAAAAATTGGATGGATTATTGTCAAATTCATTCAATTTAATAACCACATTGTATCACCATTAACTAAAACTTTTAGAAAGGTAGAGATATCAAATGAGTACACCTAATAGGATCCAATTAAAAAATGTAAGAAAAACATACGAGGACGGTATCGGCGGTTTTACTGCTTTGAAAAGCGCAAATATCCAATTTAATAGCGGCGAATTTGTTTCCATTATCGGAAAGTCGGGAAGCGGTAAATCAACAATGCTTAACATGATTTCCTGCATTGACCGTCCATCGGAAGGAGAACTTTACCACAATGATATGGCGCTCCATAGTATGAAGGAGTCTGCACTTACGGCTTGGCGTGGTAAAAATATTGGTATTGTGTTTCAATTCTTTCAGCTGATTCCGACACTTACCGTACTTGAAAATGTGATGCTGCCGATGGATTTTTGCAATATGATACCAGCCAAAATAAGAAAAGCCACTGCGGTTTCTCTTCTCGAGAAAGTTGAGATTAGCGAGTGTTTGGATAAACTTCCATCAGAATTATCCGGTGGACAGCAGCAACGAGCGGCAGTAGCCCGAGCACTTGCCAATGACCCACCTTTCATTATCGCCGATGAACCAACCGGTAATCTTGATACTGAAAATGCAAAAAGTGTAATTGCGCTATTCAAAGAAATGGTAAAGGACGGGAAAAGCGTTATTATGGTGACACACAATCCGGAACTAGCAGAATGTGCGGACAGAATCATCACGATTCAGGACGGAATCATTCTTACTGATAAGATAAAGGAGTGCTTCGAATGAATACAAAATGGAAGAAAGTAGTGCAGGACTTAATAGCGAATAGAGCAAGAACAATCTTGGTTATACTTGCCATTTCTCTCGGCGTATTCGGAATTGGCTTAATCCTAAATAGCTATACCATAACAAAAAGAGAAATGAACAAAAGCTATCAGGCATCCAATCCCTCCAGCTTTTCTATTCGGATTGATAACATAACGGATGAACTTATAGAAGAGCTGTCTACATTTAAGGAGATTGAAAATCTTGAAGTGCGTCGTACTGTCAGGGGACGCTGTGGTACAGAAAGTGATGAATGGACTACTATCATGCTTTATGTAATTGATGATTTTAACAATGTAGGAATCGATCGATTTTTCCCCGAAGAAGGTTCTCATATACCCGCAACTGGCGAAATTTTATTAGAAAGAAAAGCGATTTCTGTTGCAGGCGTATCGATTGGGGATGACCTGACAACTAAAATTGCACTAAGTAATCAGCAGGCGCTTACTGTATCTGGTTCTGTTTATGCCCCTGGTCTAAAACCTGCATGGATGGAAGGTATTGTATATGGTTTCATTACGGAGGAAACACTTGCGCTTCTAGGTAAACCTATAGAAAATAAGGAGATACGATTCACTGTTTCCGGTGACAAATCAGATGAAGCATATATAAGAGAAGTTGCGTTCGGTGTTAGAGACTATATTTTAGAGAAAGGATTTAAGGTTGATAAAATAGAAGTGCCTGTTCCAGGAGAACACCCAAATGCAGCACAGATGTATTCGATACTGTTTCTATTTCAAGTATTTGGCATACTTTCACTTCTTCTTAGTGTGGTGCTTGTCATAAATATAATATACGCACTCTTAAATTCACAAAAGAAACAAATTGCAATTATGAAGGCTACGGGCGCCACCAACAAGCAACTTGCAGCAATGTATTATACTTTTGTAATAATAATCGGTTCGGTTGCGTTACTCTTTGCAATACCAGCAGCCACCTCATTTTCAATGCAGGTTGTAGACTTGTTGGCATCCACCCTAAACTACAACATTGCCAGTAAATCGATTCCTATGTGGTCCTACTTTGTTCAGATTGCAGCAGGATTACTCGTTCCTACCTTAGCAGCAACCTATCCTATCATTCATACGATTAGAGTACCAGTTAATGCTATCTTACAGGACAGTGGTATCAAAAATTCACGTAATAATCGGGGCAGGAAAATATACCTGCCATTTATCAAAACACCGCTCCTTGTTTCATTACGTAATACCTTCCGGCGCCCGTTGCGATTTCTATTCAGTGTTACAACCTTGGCAGTTGGTGGAGCCATTCTTATTATGGCCATCAATGTAAGAACTTCCCTGAGGAATACGTTTGATGTAGCAATCAACTCCTTGAATTATGACATCACAGTAATGTTCAGCAGAAACTACACGGCGGAGGATATAAATGCTGCGCTTGAAGAAACCAATGGGATTAAATCCATTGATTACTTTGCAGGAGGCATGTCATATTTTGAGTACGAGGATGGAACTTCCGGCAATACCTTTCGTACGGTAGGCGTGCCATATGATACAGATTCTTTCGACTTTCCTATCCTAGAAGGACGTTGGCTGACAGAAAGTGATACCGATTCCATCGTGATCAATCAAGGGCTTTTAGCAGAGGAACCAGAGATAAAAATCGGTGATACTGTTACGCTAGTAATCAGTAAGAAAAAAGCAGAGTTTACTGTTGTTGGTATTGCAAAAGAAGTGGGAGGCGGTGAAAAAGCATATATCAGCCGCAGTTATTATCAAAATGTCTTTCAACAGGCTGAGGGTATTCGACTGATAAACATCCGCACAGAAGATGAGGAGGTCGACACTGTTGCAGGGATACGTCTCAAGGTAGAAATGGCTCTTCGTGAAGCAGGACTGGATGTGCTGACAAGTATAACGGAGAAAGAAAACCGAGAAGTAATGGATAATCACCTTTTTACAGTTGCTGGCTTCTTAATCATCGCATCTATTATGGTAATCTCTGTCGGAATAATGGGACTGATATCCACAACAGGAATCAATGTGATAGAACGTATGCGAGAAATTGGAATTATGCGATCCCTTGGTGCAAAAGCAAAAAATATTATAAAAATATTTGTTATTGAAGGTTTACTGACAGGGTTTATCAGTTGGATTGTTGCGATTGTGATTGCACTGCCGTTCTCGTTCTATATCGGTAATACATTTGGTGCAATATTCCTTGATACGACACTTGATAATGTAATCAACACTTCTAGCATTCTATTATGGCTCGTACTTATTACCGTAATTAGTGTAGCCGTAAGTATTATTACGGCGCAACCCGCATTAAAAGCCTCTGTGAATGAAGTATTAAATTATGAATAGAAAGGAGTCCTATATGAAAAAAATATTGGGTAAAGAAAAGAAACAGAAAAACATAGTACATTCTATTATCTTCCATGTAGCCATTATCATAATTGTAATCTTATGCTTAAACTTTTTTGGAGATGCAATTATATCAATGCTCAAAAGCATGCATGGCATGTAGCTTATAGAAACGAATAATAAAGCACGAAGATACCATTTTTCAGGTTATCTTCGTGCTTTGTTTTGTACCACGCAGGAGCTCATTATAACTATTCATGCATCCCTTTTATATAAAACCCCATCAGTTTCTCCCAATATTGGTTCATCTCCTGTGGTGAATATTTCATACCGCCATTCACCCACCATTGAAGCATTTCAACCAAACTACCCGAGATATGATTCACTAAAAAATCCATTGGAAAGATATCCCTTACCATAGGCATATTTTGTTCAAAATAGTTCTGCAGATAAACATTCCAAAATTCTTTAAAACGCTTTTTCAGAACTTCTCCGTTCTCATCGGCAAAGGCTCCTTTAATACGTTTCTTATTATCCTGAATATGGATCAATAATTCTTCCACTGGAAGGAAACGATGAGGTCCGGATTCTTTATGACCATCCAAATGCTTATTAAAAGATGCAAAAATATTATCAATTAAACTGTTTAATAATTCATCTTTTGTCTCAAAATGCGTATAAAATGTACTACGTCCGACATTCGCCCGGTCAATAATTTCCTGTACGGTTATATTCCCGTACTTTTTCTCTTCCATCAGTGTACTGAGCGCCTGGTAGATAGCATATTTCGTCTTTTGAACTCTTCGATCTATTTCTGCCATTTTCAACCTACCTTTGTGATTTGATTGCGTATTGATCAATAAGTTTCGTTTCCGGACATATCGTTCAAATTTAAATGAATTATATCATTTCGAACAGTATATTTCAATAATAACGCAAGAGCCATGGAAATAAAGAAAAATGATAGTTGACAGATTAAAGAAAAAGAACTATTATAAAACTACCAACCGGTTGGTAGGTAAAGGAAATAATTATGGAGGTGACTTTGTTGGGGCAGGGAAATATAACAAAGGAAAGAATTTTGCAGGAGGCTTTGCATATTTTTGCACAGCAGGGGTACGAGGGTGCCCGTATGGATAAAATAGCTTCTGAAGTTGGAATCACTAAGGCTTCACTCTATTTTCATTTTAAGAGCAAGGAAGAAATATTCTTGGAATTGTTTCAGACTATAGTACAGAAATATGCTGTCAAAATGAAGTCCATTGTGGAAAATGACATAAACTTGTCCATTATGGAACACCTGAAGGCAATCTATAGAGAGTATTTGGAATATAACTGGGATAATGCAGAGATGGATTTTTGGAACAGAATATATTACGTAGCCCCATCCGGACTGAGAGAGGAGATTATATTCCAGACCAGTGAGAGTAAAAATGTCTTTCTGAGAGACTTGACACAACTTATGGAGGAGGGCATTACACGTGGAGAACTTCGTCCAATTAATGCATCGTATATGGCAACCACTTTTTATTATGTACTGACGTGTATTGATCTGTCATCAGGTCTGATGACCCAAGAACAGGCTTTGGAAGACATGGAACACTGTTTTGAGATTATGTGTATTGGAATGAAAGGAGAAATATGATTATGGAACAAAGAATTTTGGGAAAATCAGGAATCAAAGTCAGCCCAATGGGTCTTGGCTGCTGGGCGATTGGTGGTCAGTTTTACATGGATGGTAAGGTTGATGGGTATGGAGAGACGGATGATAAAATGTCTATTGCTGCAATACATAATGCTCTCGATCTTGGGATTAATTTTATTGATACCTCAGATGCTTATGGTATCGGACATAGTGAAGAGTTGATTGGAGAAGCGCTCAAGGGCCGTCGTTCAGGGGCCATCATTGCCACAAAATTTGGATTTCTTGGTAGTGAGTCCACCAAAACCCTTCAGGGAACCAATGTGTCCCCTGCTTATATCGAAAGAGCCTGCGAAGCTTCTCTTCGCCGTCTCCGGACAGACTACATCGACTTGTACCAGTTGCATGTGGGGGATATTGCCTTGTCGGAAGTGGAACCTTTAATCCATACTTTGGATAAACTTGTTACCGAAGGGAAGATTCGAACCTATGGATGGAGTACGGATTTGACGCTTGCCGCAAAAATGTTTGCCAAAGAGCAAAACTGCAGTGCGATCCAGCACCAGTTGAATGTTCTGGAGGGTAACCATGATATCCTTGCATTATGTAAGGATGAGGGTCTGGCCAGTATTAATCGCAGCCCTCTGGCTATGGGCTTACTGAGTGGAAAATTTAAAAAGGATACTCTTCTTACCAAGGAAGATGTACGTGGCGCCGGCCATTCATGGACTGAGACCATCTTCCGAGACGGGAAACCGAATCCAGAGGCCATCGACAAATTAGAGGCGGTCCGTGACATTCTGACATCAGATGGAAGGACACTGGTACAGGGTTCTCTTGCATGGATTTGGGCAAAGAGCGATATCACCATCCCGATTCCAGGTTTCAAATCCGTACAGCAGATTGAAGAGAACATAAAGGCTATGGATTTTGGGCCTCTCACGCCGGAACAGATAAAAGAAATCGAAAAAATTTTGGGTTAAAAAATAATAGCCGCCTGGATTAGAATCATTTTTTGAATCAATCTGGGCGGCTATATTTATTAACTGGCTATGACTTATTAACGTGTTCTAAAAATGATTTCAGTTCCACTTAATCACCTCATGCTTTCTCTCAATAGTTGCATAATCTCAGTATTGTCAAGTATTTTGTAGCCGCCTTCTAAAATGAGAGAGCTGTCTGCAATTCCGTTAAGCATATCCTCTGTAACACCTAAATCACGAATATTCATTGTAAGCCCAAGTGACTTCATATAATCCTCCATTTTAAGCAAGCCTTCTTCTGCGACTTGCTCATCAGATTTGTTAGAAGGGTCAATATTCCATACGTTAATAGCATAACGCTTAAACTTTGCAAGTCCATATGGCATTATGTGACGATAGTATGGCAGAGAAACCGCAGATAATGTCATACCATGGGTTGCGTCAGTGTATGCACCTACTGATTGTCCAATCATATGCACCATCCAGTCGGAAGATTTACCCATTATAACAAGTGTGTTAAGCGCCCAGGTTGCCGTCCACATAATGTTGCTTCGTGCTTCGTAGTCGGTTGGATTTTGGACAGCAATTTTTGAACTATGAATCAGTGATTTTAGTAAGCCTTCCATAATATAATCAGAGGTATTGTCATCGGTTCCAGAGAAATACTGCTCTAAAATATGGGACATAATATCAAAAAATCCCGCAACCATTTGATGTTTCGGTAAAGAATAGGTATAGGTTGGGTCGAGAATCGAAAACTTCGGAAATACCTTCTCACCAAACACATGGCCGATTTTAAGCTTGCTTTCATGGTTTGTAATAACAGAACCACCGTTCATCTCAGAGCCTGTTCCCGACATTGTTAAAACACAGGCAACAGGTATAATTATAGTATCAGCATCAACATCCTCAAAGCGCAAAAAATATTTCTCCCACGGGTCATCGTTGCAGTAAGCAGATACAGAAACTGCCTTTGAATAATCACAGCAAGAGCCACCACCCACAGAAAGTATTAAATCAGCCTTTGCATTTCTTGCCCTTTCGCAGCCTTCATTTAACTTATCAACGGTTGGATTTGGCATTACGCCTGCATCTTCAAAGATGTTTTTATCGCAGTCTTTTAATATCTGTATCACCTTATCGTAAATACCATTTTTCTTAATAGAACCACCACCGTAAACAAGGAGCACATTATTTCCATAACTTGAAAGCTCAGCCCTAAGATTTTCGATAGCATTTTCGCCAAAATATAGTTTTGTAGGGTTACAATATTTAAAATTTCCTAACATAATTGATTCCTCCTAAGTTTTATTTATAAACTTCTTTTGCCATACGCATTGCTGCCCATGCGTTAGGCCAGCCTACACTAATTTGTTGTATTCTATTTCATTTACTGGTTCGCACCATTCAGTTTTGTAATCAGTACCGGGTACTTCTATTGCTAAATGTGCAAACCAACTGTTGGGTGCAGCACCATGCCAATGTTTTACACCTGCAGGAATATTGATAACATCACCAGGATGAAGTTCTCTTGGCGATTTCCCCAACTCCTGATAGAAACCTTTGCCAGCGGTAACAAGTAAAATCTGTCCACCGCCTTCTTGCGCATGATGAATGTGCCAGTTATTACGACAGCCAGGCTCGAACGTGACGTTCATAATGACGACCTGTTCTGTTGAAAGCATTTTCAAATAGCTTTTTCCAATGAAATATTTCGCATATGCGTTATTATCCTCACCGAGTGGAAAGATGCTTATTTCGTTTTGGTTCATAATTGGTATAACCTCCTTTGAATCATTGACTTCAAAACATAAGTTAGATATAATGCCATTAAGTAAATTGTACAAGTTAAAGTCAACTTTAAGTCAAGAGTTTTTTTAAAAAAATATGAAATAAATTATGAAAAAAATTATGGAGGAATTATTATGCTATATACAGTAGGTGAAATGGCAAAAAAAATGGGTGTAGCACCATCTACCTTGAGATACTATGATAAAGAAGGTCTTTTGCCTTTTGTAGAGCGCTCAGAAGGCGGAATGAGAATGTTCAAGGATGCTGATTATGAGTTTTTAAAAATTATTGATTGCCTTAAATCTACAGGAATGCAGCTTAAGGATATCAAGTCATTTATTGAAATGGTACAACGTGGTGACGATTCAATTGATGAGCGTCTTGAGTTGTTTCGCAAGCAAAAAGAAGCAGTAGAAAAGCAGATGGAAGCACTTCAGACGACGATGGACATTGTAAGCTATAAATGCTGGTATTATGAAACAGCTAAAAAAGCTGGAACCACTTCTATACCAGATAATATGTCAGAAGATGAATTGCCAGAAAATATGAAACTTATTCGTGATAAAATTAGAAAATAAATTCGGACAGACTAATAGTACTAAAGGGCACGAGACCTTGCTATAGCCAATTCCTTATGAAGATGTACAGCCATAAATACAGTAATAATGGCAGAGATAACATCAGAGATTGGTTGTACATAAAGAATGCCACTTATACCCAAAATCATTGGGAGAATAAGAATGATGGGGACAAAGCATATTCCCTGTCTGCAAGCGCCAAGGATAAATCCTTCTTTTGCTCTTCCCAGCACAAGGAAAAGTGATGAATATACAGTATAGAAACCAAAAAGCAGGAATGAAAAACCGTTTGCTCTCAATGCTGTTTGACCGATATGGATCATTTCAATATCGTCTTTTGTAAATTGAGAAATGATTGCTGTGGGGAATAAAACCATTACTAGTCCAAAGATAACACAAAATGTCGTTGACCATGCGATGGAAGTTTTGATGGTTTCATATAAGCGCTCGTATTTTTTTGCCCCATAGTTAAATCCAGCGATTGGCTGGAAGCCTTTAATAAAACCGAATACCATCAGACTCCCCATAGCAATAATTTTTGTTACTGCACCCATTCCAGCAATTACAGAGTCTCCATATTCTTTTGCTTGCATATTGATAAGGGTAATAGAAAGACTGGTCAACAACTGGAATACCAGCGTAGGAATACCTATTTTTAAAATTTCGGATATAATTTCTTTTGAAAAATAACATTCTTTAATACTAAAACTGAATATGCTTTTTTTCTTAAGTATATAGCAAAAATATACCAATGTAGAAACAATCTGTGAAATGGCGGTGGCGATTGCAGCACCAGCGACACCTAAATGGAGTGCATATATAAAAATCGGGTCTAAAAGAATATTCAGTACAGCACCGGCCAACATTGCAAACATAGCGGTTTTAGCAGCGCCTTCGCTTGTCACGATATTATTCATGGTTACATTAAATACATTAAAAATTGATGAAATAATATAAATACTTGTATAAGTTATGGCATAAGGCATTATACTATCGGTTGCACCCAAAAGTTTCAGAATAGGATTTAAAAAAACGATAGTGCAGATAATGACTACAGTTCCAACAAAAATACTGCTATATAGAGCAGTACTGGCAACTTTATTTGCCCTCTCTTTTTCACCTTTCCCCAATAATCTGGAAATATAGGATGCAGCACCATTTCCGAATAACAGGCCTAATCCTACGACAACCTGCCCAAGCGGAAACGCGACAGAGATTGCGCCCATCTGACTGGTTCCCAGTCCGCCAACAAAATAAGCGTCTACTAGATTGTACAAAGCATTGATCATCATACCAATCATGGTAGGGAGTCCAAGTGCTAAAAGCGCTTTCGGTATTGGTGCGCTTTCCAGTAGTTCCATTTTCTTATTACGTTCATTCATGATTAAGTCTCCTTTTCTCTTGACACAAAATATAAAACAAAGTACTATAAATTATAGCAAAGCTGCAAAATACACAGTACTATAATTTATAGTACTTGTCAAGAGAAAAAGAGGATATTATGGCAACAATAGATTTAATTGTATTAGGAATATTGAAGAAAAAATCACTAAGTGCCTACGACATACAAAAAATAGTAGAGTATCGTAATATATCTAGGTGGGTAAAAATTAGTACTCCCTCAATTTATAAAAAAGTAATTCAGCTGGAGGAAAAAGGCTTAATTGAAGGCAATATCGTGAAAGAAGGAAAAATGGCTGAGAAAGCTGTCTATTCTTTAACATATGCCGGAGAAAAAGAATTTGAAAGATTAATGACAGGAATTTCTTCCCAGTCAATTAATATTTTTTTGGATTTTAATGCTGTAATTGTAAATCTGGACAGTCTCTCATCGGAGAATCAGAAATTGTGTTTAGCAAATATTGAAGATAACGTGAAAATTCTAAAGACATATCTGGAAGAAAACATTAGTATGAAAGAAAACATGCCAGAGATTCCCGAAACAGGAATGGCAGTATTACAACAACAGTTTATATTGGCACAAGCAATCGAAACATGGATCACTTCACTAAAAGAAAGTTTTGAAAACTAATAATTTAATTGAATGCAGATAATTAATAATAAGCTTTCAATGGTAATTGAGCGAAAAATGTATAAATAATATGGAATTGATTGACTATTTAAACCGGTAGAAATATAATAAAAATGTAGTGTATCATTTGTGCAAGTATTTAGGGGGTGATTTAGTGAACACGACGTTAAAAGGATTGATTATATCATTTACAAAGTCAGTAGATTTGTACAATTATCTACTGAAAAATCATCACAGAAGAACTGCTATTGTAGCATATAGCATTGGTAAAGAGATGGGTTTGACTAAAAAAGAATTAAGCGATCTTGTGATTGCCGCTTCTTTGCATGACATTGGTGCCCTAACTGTGAAAGAGAGAGATGAATTGATTCATATGGATGTGGAAAATCCAATGCCGCATGCCCGCATAGGGTATTATATGTTAGAATCTTTTGAACTATTTGGCGATATCTCAAGAATTGTATACTACCATCACTGGTCATATGAAAATAATCAAAATTGGATTCGTGAAGTTGGCAAAGTACCTATTCAGTCCTACATCATACATGTTGCAGACAGAATCGAAATTCTGATTGATGCAGGGCAGCCGATTTTACTGCAAAAGAATAAGATTATAGAGACAATTGATTCTTATAAAGACACGTTATTCCATCCAGAAGTCGTGGAAGCATTTGAACGCGTATCGAAAAAGGATAAGTTCTGGCTAGACATAGATAATATGGAATTGAATACTTTGTTAGAAGAAGCAATCTCAGATTCTTTTGCTGTTGAACTTACACTTGAAATGATAGAGGAATTTGCATTTACCATTTCAAAGATTATTGATACGAGAAGTGAATTTACGATTTCCCATTCGTTTGGAGTGAGTGAAGTTGCATATAAAATAGCAGAACTTTTAGGGTATGATGAAGTGAAAAAGCGTAAGATCAGAGTAGCAGGACTTCTTCATGATATCGGGAAAATTGCGATTCCAACTTCAATCATAGAAAAAAAAGGTTCTCTTGATGTTGATGAACGGATTGAAGTGCAGACGCATGCTTATTATTCATTTTTAATCTTAAGTAATATTAAGGGCCTGGATGAAATTTGTGAGTGGGCATGTAATCATCATGAAAATCATGATGGAAGTGGGTATCCGATGAACTTGTTTGAAGGATTGACAGAAGAAATGGATGTAATAGCATATGCCGATATTTATACTGCACTGTCAGAAGATCGTCCCTATCGTGCAAGTCTGAGTACAGAAAAAATACTTGAAATCTTAGGATCTGAATTTACAGAGAAACATGGAAAACATGTTTATGAAGTAATCAGGGAGCATGTAGAAGAAATAGATCGGGGATGTAAAGATGCTATTAGAGATGGAGAAAATCGATACCATTTATTTGGTGAGTTTGTAGGAAAACAGTAAAAAATGTATAATAGATCTTTCTTGCAAGATATGCCATAAAGGTAAAAAATAAATCGCTCTGGCGTGATAAAACTGGACGGTTTATTTTTTTGAGTTTGAAAATGAAGAGGAGAATGCAAATGTTAACGCCAAAACTAGAGACAGAAAGATTGATACTTAGACCAATAAAGAATGAGGACGCTGATGCAATATTTAACTGCTGGATGCAGGATGAGGATGTTTCTAGATATATGTACTGGAAAGCAACTAAAGATATAAAAGAAGTGCAAAATTTTGTTCGATTTGAACTTAGTAATCTTGAAAATGATAAATGGTATCGTTGGATCATTTTGCTGAAACAGACAGATGAAATAATTGGGACCTGCTTCATTTACTATAATGATGAAGAAAGCAACTGGGATATATCCTATAATCTTGGTAAAAAGTTTTGGAGAAACGGATATATTTCGGAAGCAATGCAGCGCGTAATGGAATATGCAATAGATGAATTAATGATTAAAGAATGTATTGCGATTCATGCCCTAGAAAATCCAGAGTCTGGACGAGTGATACAAAAACTTGGATTTGAATATGAAAAAGAGGTACCATATGAATGTAATGGTGGAGAAATAAAGACAGTTGGAAAATATTATAAGCTTGTAGCAAGATAAGTATTTGTATACGAGCAAACCGCCAAAGTATTTTATGTATGAGTCAAACAAGGGATAAACCAAACGATGACAGTCTGTGGGCTATTTGAAAAAACAACAAATTAGTTATATACTGTATTTAAGAAAAGAACTAGGAGAAGATTATGAAGAAAGAAATCAAACCGGACTACTACGACACTTTTACCTGCATTGCAGACAAGTGTTCGTTTACTTGCTGTCAAGACTGGAAGATTGCTGTAGATGATGATACTTATAAAAAATGGAGTTGCTTAAGCTTAACAAATCAAAACAATCATTCCTTAGATCAATATGTAAAACAAAAAGATGGCACACGTGTCATTGCATTGAATGAACAGAAGCATTGTCCTTTCTTAAATGAACAGAAACTTTGCAATCTGGTATTGCATTTTGGAGATGAAGTTCTGTCTGAAACCTGTGCGAGTTTCCCAAGGCAGATACACGAATTTGCAGATAGAAAAGAATATTCTTTGGTATCCTGCTGCCCAGAAGTTGTAGATTTGATGAATCAGCAGGATAAAATTTGCTTTACGAAGAATATGTTTGATGGAGATGAAGACATTTTGTTGCAGATTCGAACAATGATGATTACGATTATGCAAAATCAGCGTTTTTCTATTTCCAAGAGTTTGATGATGATTTTTTATATTCTTCTGGATATTTATCAAAAGGAATCTGTATTAAAAGAAGAGATAGACGAATATAAGGACGAAGCTGTTTTAAATGAGTTATCAGATACCATAGATAACATGAAATTTCTAAGCTTAGATACTTTTGAAGAAAATAATGAACTTTTTTTAGACATGACAGAAAATTATCGAAAACAAGAGATCTATAGCAGTCATCTGGAAGCAATAGCTGTGATGGCGGAAAACTTATCGAGAGATTATGATAAGCGAAAAATGATTCTACAATTACAGGAATTCGAAAAGCAGTTTTCTTCTCATGAAAAATTATTTCGCAATTACCTTGTTGTAGAAATTTTTTCTAATAGTCTGATGCCAGAATCGGATTTGGAAAGTATTGTTGCTATGATGCAGTGGATCGCGATGGAATATGCGATGATGAGGCACTCAATTTTTCTAAGGTGGTTACTTGATGAACAAGAAAAACTGTCTTATACGATGATTCGTAATAATATTGTTGTTATATCACGAATGATGGGATATGACCAAGAAGACATCTATGAATACCTGGAAAATAGTTTTGAAAGCTTAATATGGGAATGGGGATATTTGGCTCTACTTATTGGAGCGGAATAAGGTGAATAATCTATTAAAATAGGAGGATACTATGAACTGGGAACCCTGGACAGGCTGTTATAAAATTAGTGACGGATGCACAAATTGTTATTTTTATGGACCTCGTGCAAAACGATATGGTCAAAACGTCATAGAAAAAACAGATAAATTTGATTGGCCTATAAGGACAAATGCAAAAGGCGAATACAACATTAAAGGTGATAAAATTCTTGCAACATGTTTTGCAACTGATTTTTTTCTTCCCGAAGCAGATGAATGGCGTAAAGAAATATGGGCTATCATAAAGAAGAGAACAGATATAGAATTTTTGATTTTGACAAAGCGGATTGATCGCTTCCTTGTATCGCTTCCGTCAGATTGGGATACTGGATATGACAATGTGAATATTGGATGTACTGTCGAAAATCAAAAATTAGCCGATGATAGACTTCCTTTATTTTTATCCTATCCGATTAAACGGCGCTTCATTGCCTGTTCACCGCTCTTAGAAGCGATAGATTTAACATCATACCTTCATGGAGTAGACCATGTTACAGTTGGCGGTGAAACGGGGCGAGAGGCTCGTGAATGTGATTATGATTGGGTACTTAATATCCGTGAACAATGTGTAAAGGCCAATGTCACATTTTGGTTCAAAAATACAGGCTCCCTTTTTAAACGCGACGGAGTAGTGGGAAAAGTAAATCCATTTAAAGAAACCGTTATGGCCAAAGAGCTTGGTATCAATATTTCAGACGGAAAAAGGTTGTTCTGACAGAAACGCCATAGTCTAGATACTTTTCTGCCAACAAAGCGAAAAGATTGATGGATACACAGATTATGAAAAAGAGGCTATATCATTATTTACTATCCGCCAACAACGAGGTGGATTTCTGGAGGTATTATGTCGGGAGAAGCAAGTGTTATGCTGGAAAAACATTTTAATTTATTATTTGGTGAAGATGTGATACAGCTACTAGATGATTATTGTACCTTTATTGATTTTCCCAAAGATACGACTATACTTTTACAAGGGGATAGATCAACTGATTTATATTTCATGATAAGCGGTTTGGTAAGAGGCTACTATATTGATGAAAAAGGAAATGATATTACAAAGAGTTTTGCGGCGGAAAATGATTTCTTTTCAACAAAGGGTTTATTAACCAGTAATCCATCCCTATTTAATGTTGAGTGCTTGGAAGATTGTAAATGTATTCGGATTCCTTACATGGCTTTGGTTAAGATCATGGAGAAGAATGATACTATATTTAAAATTTTCAATCAATATCTAATAACAGCAATGGAAAACTTAGAAATTAGAACAAGAGATCTCATTATAAAAAGTGCCGAAGAACGATACAGAATTTTTTTGGAACAGTATCCCAAACTGGAGAAGAGAATCAACCAGAAATACATAGCTTCTTATATTGGCATAAGAACAGGTTCATTAAGTAGAATTAAAAAAAATATAAAGTTCGAGAAATTAACATAGGTGAATTACGATTGCTCCATTTTATTTTATAATTGTTATAGTTGATTATTTGGTTTGTCTAAAATGATTAACAGAATGGAGAAAAAATGATAAAAGGTAAAGTGGTATTTATTTGTATAATAGGATTTTTAGCAATTTTATGCTTATCAATAGTAATATTGATCAATCATAAAGGTTACAAAACAAAAAAATTTGATCGGCGTATTTTTAGTCCAGATTTGAATGCTGTAGAAATTACTGATTCTAATAATCTTATTATTAGTTCGCCTTTAGTGGATGTGAAATGCATTCATTCTGGTAATCTGGAAGTCAGTTTATCAAATCCTTTAAATCTTAATCATCCAGCTAGTGCAGGAATGGAGGATGAAGAAATTAGGATACCGATTTTTACATATTTATTACATCATAAAAAATACGGTTATTTTTTAATTGATTCAGGTTGCGAAAGCTCTTATGCAGATAACATATATGGACCCATGAAAGGGTTGTTACTTTCACAATTTTTGCCTAATACAAAGCTGGAGCCTTCTGATGCAATAGAAAATCAATTGCCTGATGATATTTTAAATAATATAAAAGCAGTATTCTTTACACATTTGCATCCTGATCATACTTCTGGTTTGCCTGCATTGCCTGAAAACCTAACATATATTGCTGGAAAAGGAGAAAAATCTTATTCCATAAAAGGGCTTATTGATTTTAACCATTTTAGAGAAAGTGATACGATATATATGATGGATTTTGATAAGGAAGATGCAAAAACATTTCCAATAGGAAAGGCAATTGACATTTTTGGAGATCAAACTGTATGGGCAATATCAACGCCAGGGCATTCAAAAGGGCATGTTTCATACCTGATTAATAGGGAAGACGGTCCGGTATTAATAGCAGGTGATGCTTGTATCCTCAATAAAAGTTTGGAGATTGGAGTCGGTTCAGGAACATCCTCTACAGATATAGAGCAAGATCAAAAAACGATATCTAAAATAAGTACATTTATAAAAAATAATCCCAATGTAGAAGTATGGTGTGGTCATGATTTCCCTGAATAACTATCCCTCTGTGGAAGGATAGTTATCACAATAACCTGTCATAAAAATCTTAGACACGAATTTCAAGAGACCGTATGGAAGGAGTATTATAGTGAAAATATTATCGATAAATGGCAGTCCAAGGAAAGATGGTGCAAGTTCGAAAATTTCATTAAGCCTAATAGAGAAGTTTGCAAATCAGGGAAATGAAATCAAACAGTATAACTTAAATAGCCTTACGATTCATGGCTGCCAGGAATGCTTTTATTGTAGGAGAAACAAAACAGATCTATGTGCGATTGAGGATGACCTCTCAGAAATACTTGAATTGGCAAAAACAACGGAGTTACTTATTATTTCGACGCCGGTATTTTATGCAGACGTCAGCGCACAACTTAAGTGTTTTATCGACCGAACATGGTCATATTTTGGTAATACAGGTATATCTGCCGATCACCTGCCTAAAAACAGAAGTATGGTGTTTATACAGTCCTATGGCTATAACGATGCTAATATTTATGATTCGATTTATGAAAAATATAAACACTACTTTAATATGTTTGGATTTGATAATTGCTATCAAATCAGAGCGTATGGAGCGCAATACTTTTCGCCAGAAATAGTGAATAAACATGAAGTTAATGGAAGCATTGAGAGTATCGTGTCAAAAATTAATTACTTATTGGGAGAGGGGAATCATTTATGAGCTTGACATATAAAGTGTTATCAAACTTTTATGACTTAATCGATGTGCTTTATTTTACAAAAAAGGGGATAAATCCGCGAGAAGCATTAATTAAAGCTATTCCTGATTTACCAGTTAATATTTTGGATATGTGTACGGGGACTGCATCAAATAGTTTGTCTATCGCAAAAAGCAGAAGACATGCAAAAATAGTTGGAATCGATATTTCTTTTGATATGTTGAAAATCGCGAAGGATAAAATCCACGAGGGTAACTTTAACCACATTGAAGTACTGCAAGCTGATGCAAGTGCCACACCTTTTGCAGATAATTCATTTGACATCGTTGTTCTTGCATTAGTATTGCATGAAATAGATGCTGACCTGGCGAAAAAGATACTAAAGGAAGCCTATCGTGTCTTAAAAAAGACAGGATATCTATTGGTTTTAGAATGGGAGCAACCTAAGAAATTTATTGAAAAAATAAAGTTTGCCCCTATAAAGCTGCTCGAACCAAGGCCCTTTAAAACCTTTTTTTCATGTAATAAAAATGAATACTTTCTACTACATAACTTTCAGATAGTAGATGAAAAACATTGTGACTACAGTTGCGTATATAAAATGCAAAAAGTATTGGTGCCATAAATCAGTTGTAGGACTATCAAGCTATAAGGCATGAATAGACGTAATTAAACTAAGTTGCAGAAATTTGCACCCCACTTGCTAATCATTTCTAAAATCGGTAATACTGTAAGTCCTTTCTCTGTTAAGGAGTATTCTACTTTTGGAGGAATTTGGACATACATATTGCGGAATATCAAGCCGTCAGATTCAAGTTCACGTAATTGTTTTGTTAACATTTTTTGTGTAATAGGATCAAGTGTACGTTTGAGTTCTCCAAAACGAAATACACTGTCTTTTAGGTGCCAAAGAATTAAGGGCTTCCATTTGCCGCCGATAATACTCAGTGCAAGAGCGATAGAGCATTTATAAGTTATGTTATGATAAGTCATGGTGCAATTTTCATTTTCCATAAAAGATTCCTTCCAAGTACAGTATCATTTTGGATACTATAGCACATTATAGTGCCTACTTAACAATATGATTATATGTGTTTATAATTGTAACATAAAATATAATTTGTTGTATCTGAAAAGGAGAATTATAATGGATCATTTTGATGCAGTTTTCAAAAAAGAGATAGTTTACAAAATTAATGATATGGATCATGTAGAAGTTCAAAAAAACATTAGTGATCAATTCGATCACAACAGAAAATCATTGATGGATCTATACACGGCATATCAGAAAGAGCCTTTTTCTCCAAGGCCCGTTGTTATTCTGATACATGGCGAAGCAAAATCTGTTAAAAATATGAAGGATGCAGGCCAATACTGCTCATTGGGAAAGGTGATTGCTGCCTCTGGGTTAAATGCAGTTACTTTTAATCACCGCATGCTATCTGATGGCTTTTCTATGCAGGAAGTTATTCAGGATATAAAAGATTTAATTCAATATGTAATAAATAATGCTGATACCTTAAAGATAAATAAAAATAAAATTGCTTTATGGAGTTTCTCCGGAGGCGTTCCATTTGGTATGTACGTTGGATTATCTAGCTATTTCGATGATATCAAATGCATTATTTCATATTATGGATTTGGTGATTTTAATTATGTAAGTCAATTTTTTTCTACGCCACTTAATGCGAAGACTTTAAAAGATATTTCACTACTGAAGTTAATACAAAAAAACGCGGTCTTTATTCCACCAATGCTGATAGCAAGAGCAGGCCTAGATGCCGAAATTCTTAATGAATCAATTGACGAATTCATCGTAGAAGCATTACGCAATAATTTAACAATTGATATTTTAAATCATGCAACAGGACAACATGCATTTGACCTTTTCAATGATAATGATAGAACGCATGAAATCATAATCAAAAGTTTGGATTTTCTAAAGATGCACTTGAAATAAATATTCTGCTTGGTTTGAACAGGTGGAAGAAACTTACACAGTTGACCAAGCATAGAATCGGCTTCATTTTATCTAGAATTTAGTCTTTCAAACTAGAACTTAATCTTACATATTATCTTAACTTATTAAAAATGCTTGACAAACTAACACTTGGTAGTTTAAAGTTGTACTACCAAGTGTTAGTTTGCTATTTAGGTGGGATAATGAAATGAAAGAAATAAGTAAAAATTTGAATTTTAATTCAATAACGCAATCATATGGGCAGAAGACAAAGGATAATATATTTGATTTGTCAATTGAGCTCTTCTCGATGAAAGGTTTTCATGCAGTATCCATTAGAGATATTGCAAGAGAAGTTGGTATTAAGCAAAGTTCACTGTATAATCATTTCAGGAGTAAGGATGAAATACTGAGTGAAATATATAATTTTTTTATAGTTGAAGCGACAAAGGTTTTCCCACCGTTGGAAAGCCTTGATGAAATCATTGAAAATAGTACACCCCTAGAGTTTTTAAGAAGGGGAAACCAATTGTTTCTTGAGCATATGTTAAGTGCTAGGATGGAAAAGATATGGAGAATTCTATTTATAGAACAGTGCGCTGATCAACGTGCTACGAATATTTTTCTGGAAGAATCCTTAAAAAAGTCACTGGGTTTTATGGAAATATCATTGAATAAAATGATTGCGCAAAACAAAGTAAAGAAAGTTAATGCAAGGATATGCTCTTATGAATATATATACCCTCTCTTTTTTTTGTTCTATGAATACATTATTTCCAGACTTATGAATACTGATAGATATTCACTTGAAATGCAGATGGATGAACATATTTGTTTTTTTTACAGTTCCATTTTAGAGAAGTAAAATATTGAAAAGGGAGTGACAAAAATGAATTATTTGTTGTATATTCTATTTTCTCTGTTTGCAATTTTTGTATTGATTCTATTTTCATTACTGATTGTCAGAGCATATATCCAAAAAAAGCACGTCACGAGAAGTAAAAAGGATACCTCACCTAATGGTTATTGTTATACAGAAACAATAACATTAGGTGGGATTGATCAATCTATTTTAGTGCAAGCGCGGAATAAAGATAAGCCAGTTTTACTTGTTCTCCATGGTGGTCCAGGGATGCCTTTTCCTGGAGTGAGCTGTCGTTCTGTAGAAAACATATTGCAGGTTACAACGTCTAAGCTTATAGACAATTTTATACTGGTTTACTGGGATCAAAGAGGAACTGGTAAATCTTATAGTAATAGAATTGAAAAACATTCCTTGCATATGAATCAGTTCATTTCGGATGCAAATGATCTGGTTGATAATCTGAGAGAAAAGTTTAAGGTTGAGAAAATATATCTTGCCGGCATTTCATGGGGAAGTGTTATTGGTTTAAATTTAGTTAATCAATTTTCAAATAAGTTTTTTGCATATTTTGGACTTGCTCAAATTGTAAATTGGGCTGAGAGCGATAAGCTATTTTATTCATGTGCTGTTGAATATGCAAAAATAATGCATAATCAGAAAGCCATAAATGAGTTAATGAAGATTGGCTATCCACCATATAATGAAGGTGCTGAAAAATGGAATATATTAAGAAAATGGCAGATGAGATTTAATGGATATATTTACAAGGAAAATATTGTTAATCCACCTAATCCACTGTCATCCATAAAACATCTTCTAACTTCGCCTGACTATAAAATTAGTGATGTAGTAAATACATTTAAAGGAATGCCATTGGTATTCAACGATAAAATGATGATTGACATTAGTAAGATAGACTTTTTTAATATTAATGAAATAGAAATTCCAGTATTCTTTTTTCATGGAAGACATGATAAAGTATGTGATGTCAATTTAATGGAACGATTTTTTGATCAATTAAGTGCACCATCAGGTAAAAATATCATATGGTTGGATAATTCTGCCCACTTTTTTTATAGTGATGATGCAGAGAAGGTTGAAGAAATAATAATAAAGAGCATTTAATTTGGAGGATACTATGAATTATATTATCAGAAAAATAGATGACAATGAATTAAAGCTTTTAAATGATTTTCTTTATGAAGCAATTTTTGTTCCAGAAGGAGGTCAATACCCACCTAGAACAATAATTAATATTTCTGAATTGCAAGTATATGTTTTTGATTTTGGGAAAAAGAAGGATGATATTTGCTTTGTCGCTGAGATAGAAGGTATTGTTGTTGGCGCTGTTTGGGTGAGGGAAATGAATGATTATGGGCATATCGCGGATGGAGTTCCATCACTTGCTATCTCCTTATACAAGCAATATAGGGGGTATGGAATAGGAAAGGAACTACTGAATAAAATGCTTATTGAACTTAAAGAACTGGGATATGAAAGGACCTCGTTAGCAGTGCAGAAAGAAAACTATGCTGTTAAAATGTATATGAGTGCAGGGTTTGAAATTGTAGATGAAAATAAAGAAGAATATATTATGGTATGTCAATTAAAAGGAAAACCTTGAAATTTTTGAGCGAATGAGACAGTATGCTAATTGTCTTGCCAGATAAAGATTTGAAACAACCGTTTCACTAGGCTTTTTGCCTGTGGAAAACTACTGACTTTAATTTCCACACCCAATTGCTTACAGGCATAAGCGAATTGGGTGTAAGTGTCCTCTTCCATAGAAGGGGATTTTTTTTGACTTTGCAATTGATTTCATCTTTTTTAAGTACTCTTTTGTTTTTCTTTTCTTAGAACGGGAAGCTTTTGGAGAAAGTATAAACTCCTTTTCTAGAATCGAAGTGATGGTAGTCGTGGATAAATGGATATAATCAAAAATGGTTCAGAGGTATCAAAAAATATGAAGGAGCATACATTTACAATTTATCTGGGTAATATAACAGAAAAATACAATAGCAAAGGCAGATTACGATGAGAAGTTTAGTGGATCAACTCACGCAAATTAGAAACTAGTTGACGAGCATTAGGTTTTATTAGACAATGTAGATGTATAAAACTGTATAGTCAGATCAAAAGGTTGCTGAAAACATAAGAGAGCAGATCTTAATGTTACAGATTCCACATCTGGGCAGAGTAAATGATATGAACATTTTAACTATATCATTGGGGGTTGCCTCTATAATACCTAAAAATGGAGATATAAGTGTTCGCCTACAAGAGTTAGTGGACAGAGCTTTATATCAAGCAAAGGAAGATAGAAGGAATCAAAAATATGAAAATACTGTTTATTGGTGGAACGGGTACAATTAGTTCTGCAATCACAAGACAAATTATAGACAATAGTAATCATCAATTATATTTAATCAATCGCGGAACAAGAAATAA
>Ga0209373_10000792_pt1 | contig 44082 bp, 35 predicted proteins | sample Higcelweek5metaG_FD_187173 | JGI IMG/M metagenome (GOLD analysis project Ga0209373, IMG submission 187173) | Freshwater pond sediment microbial communities from the University of Edinburgh, under environmental carbon perturbations - High... | ecosystem: Environmental > Aquatic > Freshwater >... | reverse complement strand
TGTAACCGTCTTTCAGTTCGATGTAAACCATGCGGCGATGAATGCCTGTGCCTAATGGAATTGTCATCGAAAGTGCTTTCTTCACTCCTTCAATGGCTTTTACAGCTACAGTGTGACCCATGCTCATACCGGGTCCGAAATTGGTATAAGTAATTCCTTTAGGAGCAACTGCCTGAAGCAAAGCGCGTACAACTGAGTCGCTTCCCGGATCCCAACCTGCCGAAATAATGGCGACAGCGTTGTTGGCTTGTGCTATGGGCTCAAGTCCCTGACGGAGTTCCCAAATGCCACCATGAATATCGTAGCTATCCACAGTATTGATGCCAAGTGCAAGGATTTCTTTGGCTTGTGCAGGTATGCTGCGGGTTGGCGAGCAAAGAATGGCTACATCTACCTTATCGAGTTTTTTAATATCGTCCACCACAGGGATATTGTTCAGTTCGGCAGGATTGTTTCCTACCGACGATGCGCGACGTACAACGCCGGCTACTTCGAAATCGGGAGCTGCCTGCAAAGCTTCGAGAACCGATTTCCCTATATTGCCATAACCAACGATGGCAGCACGAATTTTAGTCATAATGTCAATTATTTTAGTTTTATTGTTTTCAGGAGCGCAAATTTAGTTATAAATATGAAATGTTTCAGTGGAATAACTGCCTAATTTTATATTTTAAAAAATTTGAATAATAAATCCCACAGTTCTGTAAACACTCCTTTCAGACGCTATCAATTGTTGAATCGTTGAATTGTTGAAGCGTTGAAGCGTTTACGAACTCAAAACTCAGAACTCAAAACTCAAAACTCAGAACTCGAAACTAGAAACTCAATACATATGCTGCACCAATGCGTTCAGGTACATTTCCACATTAGTATAGACTTTGCTTAAACTGTACTGAGCACCATCGGCTCCGTTGTTTTTATCCAGTTTATTTTTATCTTCCCAACTGTCGGGCATTCCGTCGTTGTCGGTATCGGTAGGTACCTGCGAAGCATCGAAGGCATACACAGGCCATCCACCCACATCCGATTGCGAATCGATAATGCCAAGCTTACTACCATTCGACCCATTGAAAGTAAATGTGCCGGTTGTCACTTCACGAACGATACGTCGATCCACCGTGTCGCGTTTCAGGCTTGCTCCTGCATTGGCCAATACCGATGTATATGCTTTGGACGCCGATTGACATTTGAATTTAAACAAATTAAATTCCGTTGCCGACAAAAGATCATTGGCTTGAGTGGTTTCGCCTTCCTCCAATCGGACATGAAAGCCGTTGATGTTATTTTCAGTAACTTCTTCGTTGCCTTCCATCACGTTTCCTTTCAGAAAAAACTTACCCCAAACTCCTTTGGCTTGTGCATTGGCTCCTTCGTCCGAATTAGGTGAAAAAATCCGTCGGGATGCTTTTCCGCCATTTTCGAGGGTAAGCGGACCAGGTTTGTAATAGTTATTTACGATATTGTAGGAGCCACCTTCGCCCGCATAACCGCTGTTGCTCCCCCAATTATAAATCACATTATTGCGGAAATCTACTTTTTCGAGTTCGGGCTGATTGCTGTAACGGCTACCGCAAAAACGTGGATTGCGACTGTCGTGATGTGCCAATAAATTATGATGGAACGATGCCATTTTACCACCCCAGATACCTCCATACCCATGCGAGCCTTTTTTGTGTACCGAATTTCGCAGACTTTCGGAAATAATGCTCCACTGAAGTGTAAAGTTTTCGTTGTCGTAGAAAGAAGCACACTCGTCGGTACTCCAGCTCATCGAACAATGGTCGATAATAATATTCTTATGTTTATTGGCCTTAAACGCATCGTCCTGAATCTTGTTCTGATCGCCCATCCGGAACCTCAGAAAGCGAATTATCACATTATCGGCGCTTATAAAAACCGTAAAACCTTTGATACAGATCCCATTACCGGGTGCCGATTGTCCTGCGATTGTAACGTTGTCCTTTGTTATTTTTAGTTCTGATTTTAAATCGATAACACCCGCCACTTTAAAGAGTATTGTTTTCGGACTTTTCTGTTTCAGCGCCCAGCGCAGGGTACCCGGAATGCTGTCTTCATCTTCGAGCGAAGTAACATAAACCACCTGTCCTCCTCTCCCACCCGTGGTATAAGCTCCTCCACCTTCGGCACCGGGAAAGGCAAGTTGCTCCATGGTGTCGGGATTGGCGGCAACAATGCTATTATTGAGTTGAAAGGCGAATAAAAAAATGAGAATGGTTGCAATGGATTTGATATGTTTCATAACAAAGTATGTGTGTATGTATGTGTTTGAAAAGTGATCGAGATATTTACTATTGAAATTGACAGTATTAAAACAGAGCATCCGATCTGTTTGTTTTGTCATCAAAAATACTGACTTTTATTTATTAAAAAAATAGCGGATATTTCTTCTGCATGTTATAGCAATTATAAGTCTTTTTTTAATTGCAGCATTGGTTTACTTTCATTAAAAAAAACGAAAAGGACAAACGGCCTTTTCGCTTTGAATTTATAAATGATATACTTACCAACTTATAGAAGCTCCAACACCATTGTCGAGCAATGTTTTGTTGGTTATTCTAAAGTTACCACCTGCTTCATCCACAAAACCCGGATTAAGCTCGGTATAATTACCTGCCACATCTACCTGAGCATTTACGGTCAGATTCACTGTAAAGCCGGTAGCTTTATAGTAATTATTCTTGCTCTTTGTAAACACTGTTGCAGGCTGATTAGTGTAATAACCCGCTGTATTCGCTATCACATTATTATTAAAAGTGGTACTGTTCAGCGGTGCAGTGCTACCTCCATAGCGAATATATAATATTCTTCTGGCAGCGTCATTGCTTACTGCATTGAATGTACAACGATTCACATTTACCACAGACGTTTTACCCGTAAATCCAGCCGAAGCATCATCCAGACGGATAAAGTCACGGGCAGGCGCACAGTTACTAAAGATTGAATTGATAAGATTCAGTTTTTCAACAACTCCCGAACGTACATCAATACAGTCGGCACTATTGGTAAGAATATTTGATACCTTCGAATTTTCAATTCTGAATTCTTTAACAGCTGTCACAATGCCGCTGGCACCGGCCAACAAAGATTTGTTGTAGTTACGAATGACGCAGTCTTTGAAAACAAACGGTCCGGTTTCGATGTTCGACACAGTAAGTTGCAAAAGGTGATCGCGGTAAACGCCTTCGCTTAAGCCATCCAATACGATTGAACGGATATACAAAGATGTATTGGCACTCGTAGCACGGAACATAGCATGTACTATAGGCATTTTACTTTGACGATAGCCACGAATTGAAATTGCTTTATCAATATCAATGGTCTGACCTCCCACCAAAAATTCATCTCCGGCAGCTGAAGCATTAATTACAATACGAGTTCCTGACGCAGCGCCTTGTATAGCGGCAAGTAAATCATCACCCGTATTTACTACTACTGTTCCGGCAGCATTCAGATCCATCATTGTTTCAAAGCTTCCGCTTCCGCGCACCTTATCATCCTTGAGTAGTTGTACACTGTATTTGGTATCTTCAGTCAATCCGGCAAGTACCATCGAACCAGCAGCTATTTCGGCGGCAGTTACATTCTGACTTACCTGATTGGTTCCATCGGTAGCAACTACACGGGTAGCTGTTTCACCTGCAGTCCACTTGATTACCGCAGTGCTTGCGGTTACAGTTTCGGCATTGACTGCCTGCATGATTTGCTCAGCAGCAGTTCTGAAATAAATCCCTTTCCATTTCGAATCGGCTATACCTTCGCCTATTGTTTTGATACGGGCAGAATACTGAGTTTGTCCCACCAAACCAGTAGCGATTGTGTAAGGAATATCGCTGTTAGTAATATCATTGATCACCATCACGGGTGTACCTGCAAAAGTCAGAGAATCGTTTTCGAAAACTTCGATAGTATAGCTCTGAGCGTTCTGATTTTTATCCCATTTTAAAATCACCTGCGTTTTGTTAACCACACTGGCTTCAACATCAGTGGCTGAGAACAGCCTGTCGGTCACAAGTGTAGTTACTTCTTCCAGACGTTCATCGCACGAGGACATAACAACAGCCAGAGAAAGAAAGGAAACATAGATTGACTTTTTGATTATATTATTCATAATTCTTTCAATTTTATTAAACGTAAATTAATAACCGTAATCGTTTTTAAGTGTTCCATTGCTTGCGTCAATAAACACCTGCCAGATAGGCCAAAACTGTCTTTCGTCAGGATTGCGAAGATAAAGCGAATTAATTTTCGTATCATTTATCGTATTTACGCCATCGCTTACAAACCAGCCTTTGCTCGAAGCGTAACCCAATGCAGCTCCTTCGGCATCTGTATGTCCTTTTTCTAATCCGTAGATCACAAGACTTTCGCCATCGGCAGCCGTTTTGTAATAAATTTTATCAGGATATCCTGCATATTTACCTGTACGGTTGGCCAATGCAGTAAGGTTATTTTTAGCTTCGGACAATTTTGCTGAAAGCAAATTCCAGCGAATAAGGTCGGCTTTACGAAGCATTTCACCTGCAAATTCGAAAGCACGTTCATCTACTATAGCTTTAAAGAAAGCATCTTTACTTGCAGTAACCGAAGCCATATAGGCTTCCACTTTTGCCGAATTACCGGGGAAAGCACGTTCACGAACAGCCTTCAGATAAGGAGCAGCAGCGCCAGGACCTTCCAGTTCGTTGATAGCCTCGGCAGCCATCAGATATACATCGGCCAGACGCATTACCTGCCAATTCAAACCATCATCGTTGGTAGAAGTTACCACGCGACTCATCCATTCATAGCGGAGTTTACCGAAATACCATTGGCTCAGTTTGTTGGGCACCTGGTATCCACCACTTGCCTGTGTATCGCTTACCTTCACACCACCATCCCAATAATAGGGCACACAGGTAATATCGCGACGGATATCATCCTTATCATAATCGTAAAACAAAGTTGGCAATGGGCCGTTGGCACCACCCTGAGCCTGCATTGTATATTTATCTACAGTTTTGTGTTTTACACCAAATGTATAAAGTACACGACCACGACCATCGGAAAATGGCAATTCATAAAGCGACTCAAGTCCGGTTGTTGTTTTATCCTGACAAAGATTTTTAAAGTTCTGTTCGAAACTGCCTAAGGTGCTTGTCTTGCTGTTAATAACATCCAAACAAGCGTCTTTTGCCTTTTTGTACATTTTATCTACAGCCAATTCCGGATCGTTGCTACGACGGATTGATCCATCGGCACGTTGAGAGTAACCGGCTGCATAAAGACAGGTGCGAGCCAGAAAACCTTTTACAAATGCGTTATTCACACGTTCGGTGGATTGAGTGGCTGCATTCTCTTTTGGCCATGCTACAAGTCCGGCTGCTTCTTCAAGATCGGCAATGATTTGTTTATAAATCACATCTCTGTCCGACTTGGGAAGATAGAGTGTTTCGGTAGTTAATGGTTCGAAACGTGCAGGCACATCGCCCCATGCTTTCACAAGATCAAGATAAATAAAAGCACGCAGGGTAAGCGCTTCGCCAAGTAGCTGCGCCAATTCCTTGTTATTTTCTACATCTCCAAATGAACGAAGTCCACGAATACAAATATTGGCACGTTCAATTCCTTCGTACATTTTAGCCCAGGCATTGTTCTCAGTATTCATTTGAGTACTTCCTGCAATAGGATTATATCCCATAAGCAGCGCTCTGTCATCGGTGGTATTTTCTGACGAATTCCACCATTCAAGATCGGTATTTAAACCATAGAACGGAATGAAACGACCACGGTATGAATTTGTTTCAGAAAAAGACTGGTGAATTCCCATGACAGCACCTTCGGCCAAAACCGGAGTCGAAAAAATTACATTTTCATCCAACGACGATTTTGTAGGTGCCTCAATCACATCGCTGCAAGAGCTTATTACTCCTGCCAATGTCAACACGAATAAAGATTTAAATAATATATTTTTCATCTTACTATACTTTATTAATTAAAAACTTAAATTGAGACCTAACACAAACTGACGGCTTTTAGGATAAGCCGAATAATCTACTCCGGGAGTAAGTGCAGTCTGACGACGTGTCGATACTTCAGGATCGAAACCGCTGTAATTAGTCAATATAAACACATTGTATCCGGTAGCATAAACCCTCAGATTCGATATTTTCATAGCATTAAGTACGCTTTTAGGCAAAGTATATCCTAATGAAAGTGTATTCAAACGAAGGAATGAACCATCTTCAACTGCCCAATCGGAAAATACATAACGATCCATATTAGGCGACCACATGGTAGTATTGGCATTCAGAGCAGTTAATTCGGCTGGATCGTTGCTGAGTGTGCCATCAGCATTCAGGTTAGTCCAGCGTTTGCCTGATTCCATTTCGGTAATCATATTACGGTACTGATATTTACTTGTCGAGGTATATTCTACTTTGTTGGCATTGTAAATATCGTTGCCGAAACTCCAGTTGAAATTTGCACTTAGATCGAAGTTGTACAGACGTCCGTTCATCGTAAATCCACCTGTGTGCAATGGATTAGCATCTCCAATAATTTTACGGTCGTCAACATTTACAATATTGTCACCTTCTGTCAGGTTTTTAAGTTTCATCGAACCCGGACGCAAAGCACCAATCACACCAGAAGCATCTGCTACACCTTCATTCAGAATCCATTTTTTAGTGGTGGCATTGTATTCTTTAAAATCAGAAACTTCGTAACGACCGTCCGAAACATAGCCATACATCTGACCCACCGAACCACCGGTTGCAATCCAGTAATCAACGCCAATTTCAGTCGACGCCCAACCACTTGAAGCTCCAAAGTCGTCCATCAGACCCAATGACATAATTTTATTATGATTAAATCCAATGTTTCCGCTGAAATTCAAACCGAAATTTTTCTTATTGATGGCCATCCAGTTGAGCGACAATTCGACACCACGGTTACGTGTTTCGCCCATATTGCGGTATTGCGAATCATATCCTGTTCCGGGGATCGGGAAGTTGATCAACAAATCGACTGTAGAATTCCAGTATCCTTCGATGCTACCGCTTAATTTACTATTGAAAAGGCTGAAATCAATACCGACATTACGTGTAATAGTGGTTTCCCATTTCAAATCAGGGTTGGCCATAATTTTCGATGCAGACCAATAACTTCCGAAACCATTGATCCAGGTGGTAGTTTTGGATTCGAAGGATTGTGTCATTTGTCCCGAAGGAATATTGTTGTTACCGGCAGTACCATAACTTAAACGCAATTTCAAATCGTCGAGCCAGTTCTTGCTATCGGCCATAAAATCTTCGCCAGAAACACGCCATGCAGCAGCTGCAGATGGAAAATAACCCCACTTGTTGCCTGCCGAAAATTTACTGGAACCATCGGCACGGAAAGTTGCGCTCAAAAGATATTTGCTTTTGTAATCGTAATTGGCACGTCCAAAGAATGAGAGCAATTTATCATCCGGATCGTAGAAATTACTGATCGAGTTAGCAAAACCCTGTGTAGTAAGGTTGAATGATGTTTGAGAGTCAAATCCTGTAGGCAATCCATGTACAGTAGTTGTCAATGCTCCTGATTGTTGCCAAATATACTCATGTCCAACCATCATATTGAGATTATGATCCTCACTCAACAACTTTTTGAAATCATAATTGATCGTATTGGTGCTACGAATAGTTGAGCGATCGGTATTGGTAAGTATTACCGCCGGATGATTCTGATTGGTAGAGGATGGCACATTTTTAATGTAATAAGTGGTCATCCCATAAAAACGATTATTTTTATTGCTGTAATCGTCGTAACCCACTTCGGCTTTGGCTTTGAAATTTTTAAACACTTCCCAGGTAACAGATCCTGCCATATTATAGGTTTTACGGAATTGCTGTTGGTCGTTGTCCGACAAATTCACCAAAGGATTATACAGGTTACCCACTTCGGTATCGTCGCTTGCACCACTTTCCGAAGTTAAATCTTTGATAGGAAATGGCGTATAAATCATAGCATGTTTCAAACGCGAGTCGGCACTCGAAACTTCTCTTTGTTCGTTGGCACCACCACCATAGATTTTTGTATTCGAATACCTCGAAGAAAAGTCGAGTGTAACGGTTTTGGAAACTTTAGTGTTAAATTTAAAAGTCAGGTTGTCGCGACGGAAACTCGACATTTCCATAATGGCTTTGTCGTTTACATTGCTGAAACTGAATGAGAATTTACTTTTATCTGTTCCTCCTGTAATGGATAAGTTATGATTAAAAGTAAAACCTGTACGACCAAATACCAGATTTTGCCAATCGTTGGTAGGCACATTGTCATAAAGATCAATATCTTCGTAATTGCCAAAGAATTTTTCGTACGAATCAGCTTCACCATTATTTTTGAGCAAAGCAAGTTCATATTGCCATTTAGCATAATCCGAAGCGCCAAGTACCGGCATCGTATTGGCCATTTTTTTCCAGCTTGTAAAAGCATTGTAGTTCACCACCACTTTACCTTCCTTGCCCGATTTAGTAGTCACTATAATTACACCATTGGCGCCGCGCGATCCGTAAATGGCGGTAGAAGATGCATCCTTGAGCACATCCATACTTTCAATGTCGCTCGGAGCGATGTCGCTAATAGACTCAACAGGGAAACCATCCACAATGAACAATGGTTTATTGTCGCCGGTAATAGATCCTCCACCACGCACACGAATTTTCACTTCTGCGTCCGGCGAACCTTCGGTAGTAGTTACCTGCACACCGGCAAGTTTACCCGAAATAGCCTCGATGGCCGAAGTAACCGGAATAGCTGCAAGCGCATCGGCTTTTAGCGAAGCCACCGAACCGGTAATGTCTTTGCGTCGGGCAGTGCCATAACCAATGGCCACTACTTCGTCCAACATGCGTGCATTGTCGGTTAAAGTTACATTAATTACATTCCCCGAAATTTTAACCTCTTCGGTCTTCATTCCCACATATGACACAACAAGTGTTTGTGCATTGGCGGGAACATTTAATTTGAACTCTCCATCGATGTTGGTCACAGTCCCGATGTTCGTACCTTTTACAATAACGGATGCGGCAATAATAGTTTCTCCTGATGCATCCTTCACAACGCCGGATATCGATTTTGTTTGTGCCAGTACTGTTCCGGCGAAAAAAACCAACATAGCGAAACAAAAAATAACTTTTTGGGTAAAATTACCGCTTGTTCTTCTTTCTTTCATTTTTGAAATGATTAGATTTTGATTTAACATTAGCTTGAATATTTTTTGATTTTTAGTCATTGCAAATATAACATAAACTTAAAGAAACAGATGTGCAAAAACTGACGTTAATTGGTGGTTGTATTGACTTGCACTTTCTACAATAAGTATTTAAATAAAACACAAAGCTTTGCAAACGAATAAAACTTCGTCAGGTAAATTTGAACAACCGAAAATTCAATACAATTAAAAAAAAACTATATCTTTGCAATGATACAATTTTCACTATTTAATCTTCAATCAACATGATAAACCCAACTGACCAATTGCTTCTTGATAAAAAAGGAATCAGTTCAAATAAAATACAGGAACAACTTCTATCGTTTGCCACCGGCTTTCCATTTCTGAATATTGTAAGTCCCGTTGAACCGGGAAATGGTATTCTGTGTCTTAGCGAAGCGCTCGTCGATCAATACCTGCGCATATGGAATGACTACCTGCAAACCGAGGCTTCAATTCTTAAATTTGTTCCCGCATCGGGCGCTGCCAGTCGTATGTTCAAAGACCTGTTTGAGTTTTTGGATGGCAAGTCGAACGAACCGGAGAAAGCGGCTGAAAAGAAATTTTTTGATGAACTCAATAAATTTGCTTTTGCTGAGGCACTTGATAAAACCTGCAAAGCCAATACCGGAAAAGGAATTCAGGACCTCATCCAAAGCAGGCAATATAAAACGGTGATAGAACAATTGCTGCTCGAAAAAGGGTTGAATTATGGTTCGCTCCCCAAAGGACTACTTCAGTTCCACTCCTACCCCGCCGAAAAACGGACTCCCATGCAGGAACATTTAGCCGAAGGAGCTATGTACGCTTCGAATGCTAAAAATGAAGTGAATTTGCATTTTACGGTTTCGACCGAGCATCGTGGGATGTTCGAAAAGCACCTGAATGAAACGCTAAAAGTGTATGAACAAAAACTACAACGAAAATTTATCATCAGTTTCTCGGAACAAAAACCATCCACCGACACCCTTGCTGCCGATGCCAACAATGAGCCATTCAGAGAAAACGGCACATTGGTATTCCGCCCCGGCGGACATGGTGCTTTGATCGAAAACCTGAACGACCTGGAAGCGGATGTGATTTTTATTAAAAACATCGACAATGTTGTACCCGATGCCCTAAAAAGCGCCACCATTCTTTACAAAAAAGTAATCGCCGGTTTGCTCGTCAGTCTTCAGAAAAAAGCCTTTGCCTATTTGCATGAAATGGAATCGAGACAGTTAAATAACAGCAAACTCAAAGAAATTAGTGATTTTTGCGAAAAAGAGCTCAACAACCACAAACAAGATATTTCGATGCTTTCGGACCCTGAGCTTCAGCACTACCTCACTACAAAATTAAATCGCCCAATGCGTGTTTGTGGTATGGTGAAAAACACAGGCGAACCCGGTGGAGGTCCTTTTCTCACCGTCAACCCTGATGGAACTGTCTCGCCACAAATCCTCGAAAGTTCACAGATCGACCTGAACAATCCTGTAGAAAAAGTGAAAATGATGCAATCGTCGCACTTCAATCCGGTAGATTTAGTGTGTGGGGTAAAAAATTACAAAGGTCAGAAGTTTGATTTACTGCGATATGTAGACAAAAACACAGGATTTATTTCGGTAAAATCAAAAAACGGAAAGGAACTTAAAGCGCTCGAATTGCCGGGACTTTGGAACGGTGCAATGAGCGATTGGAATACAATTTTTATCGAAGTCCCTATTGAAACTTTTAATCCGGTAAAAACAGTCAACGATTTGTTAAGACCCGAACACCAATAAAAATGAAAAAAGCCGATAATCATTCAGATTATCGGCTTTTTCGTGCGGCTGAAGGGACTCGAACCCCCACGCCTCTCGGCACCAGATCCTAAGTCTGGCGCGGCTACCAATTACGCCACAACCGCATGGTGCGTTAGCGGGTGCAAAGATACATTTCTTTTTCGGTTTTACAAAGTCTGAGCGAAAAATATTCAAAATAGAATCTTAAAAATCCTGCTCACAATAATTACATTCAACCAACAAGATTGAAATTCAATTTATTGACGGAAAGTTTTGGCCAGACAATGTGTAACACTCAGAAAAGCCTTGTCGATTAAATCGGCATGCGAAACCCGAATGGGATTAATATCAATGCCTCCACGACGCGTGTACATTGCAGCCACCATCATCTTCTCGGGACAAAAAGCATCCTGAAAACGCTTGTAAATCATTTCAACCACCTCTTCGTGAAAATGATTTTCCTTTCGGAACGACACCAGATAAGTGAGCACAGAGGCTAAGTCAATTTCATAATTCGTTTCCATCATCACAAACAAATCGCCCCAATCGGGCTGATGCGTAACCCTGCAATTCGAGCGCAATAAATCTGTTGTAAACTGATATTTATGAACATGATGCGTCAGTTTTGCTTTCAACAACGATGGCGTTTCGGTGTAATTATCAAACTTTTGGAGCTGTAATGTATCCTCCGGGATCAAATCTATAAGTGCAATATTCCGTATTTCATCAAAAGGAATCATTTCAGACGTACGTTGCGAAAACAAACATACGCTTACTTCTGTTTCGAGCAACTGACTCAAATCCTGCTGAATAAGTTCTGATATTTTCAGCTCGGCCTGACCCATCGATTCTCCAAGGCGTTCCATGTTAAACGAGTTCAGGTATAGTTTCAGCGATTTCGATTCTACCAGATACTTGCTTTCGGCAGCGTAAATCAGCTTCAGCATCCGCGACACAGGCAATCCATTGTTGGTAAGAAACGACACTTCGTAACAATTCAACACATCCACTCCTACGAATGGCAGATCGGCATCTTCAATGCCATATCTCAATCTGTTTTCGGAACGGGGAATCCGGAATAATAAAGAAGCATCGTACCGCTCAGGGTACGATGCTTGCTTTCCTAATAATGTATCCTGTATTTCAAAAGTCATTTCTATCTTTTCAACTTAGCACATTTAAGACTCAACCATTCGCGCTCATTTTCGTCGAGTTTCTGAGCTAACGAGTCATATACTCTTTTGTGATAATTGTTCAGCCAGTCGATATCTTCGTCCGACATCATTTCCACATCAATCAGTTCTTTATCAATAGGAAACAAAGTGACCGTTTCGAATTTAAGAAATTCTCCAAATTCTGTTTTTTCGGCTCTTATCACATGTATCAGGTTTTCGGTACGAATTCCATACTGATTGGTGCGGTACAAACCGGGTTCATTCGACATAAACATACCTTCCTGCAAGCTGATCGGGTTTTCGTCCATTCTGATATTTTGTGGCCCTTCATGTACATTCAGAAAATGACCAACTCCGTGGCCGGTTCCGTGGCCGTAATTAATATCCAAATCCCACATAGCCTTACGGGCCAGAATATCGAGCTGCGAACCACGTGTTCCGGAAGGGAATTTCGCGGTAGCCAATGCTATATGTCCTTTCAGCACCAATGTGAAATCAATTTTTTGTTTCACTGTAGGCGTACCTAAAGCCACTGTACGTGTAATATCGGTAGTTCCTTCAAGATATTGACCACCCGAATCGAGCAGAAACAAGTTTTCAGGTTTAAGGGTAGAAGCCGATTCGGGCACTGCCCTATAATGAACAATAGCGCCATGAGGTCCATATCCGGCTATAGTGCTGAAACTTTCGCCTTTAAAGTTTTCCTGCTTGCTGCGGAATTCGTATAATTTCTGATCCACATTCACCTCGTTTAGCTTTCCTGATTTCAGATTTTCATCGAGCCAGATAAAAAAGCGGGTCAATGCCACACCATCCTTTACCATTGCCTTTCTCACTCCGGCCATTTCCACTTCATTTTTAATACTTTTCAGTTTAAACACAGGCGACATTGTATTTCGTTTAGGGCAAGCGGCTGGTATACTTTCGTACAATGCTCTGTTCAGTTTAGCGCCATCAATCAAAACCGTTTTCGAAATTTCGATCTGCTCCAACACTGAATAAATAGCATCATAAGCTTTGACTCGAACTTTTGCGTTGGCCAAATATGCTTTTGTATCGTCGGTAAGTTTATCCTCATCGACAAATAAAGTCACATCATTTTCTTCAACAAGCGCATAGGCAATCACAACAGGGTTGAAATCAACATCGTTGCCTCTGATATTGAACAACCATGCTATATCGTCCAACGCCGACATTACAAAAACCTGCGCACGTAATTTTGCCATTTCGGCACGTGTAGCTGCAATTTTATCGGCTGCAGATAGGCCACTGTATTGAAGGTCAAAAACATAAAACGGATTTTTGGGCAGCGCAGGTCGATCGGTCCATACTTCTTTCATTAAATCAATCGAAACTAATTCAATTCCAACAGTTTCGAGCTCGGATTTCATGGCTGCATAAGCGTTAACCGAAAACATTTGGGCATTTACGGCCACCTTTTCTCCCGGCTTCAGGGTATCTATCAACCAGGGAATAATATCTGCAGTTTCGGGCAATCCCATTTTCATCAAATCCATCCCCGAATCCTTTAATTCTTCTTCGCCTTGCAAAAAATAACGTGAATCAGTCCATAACCCGGCTTTCTCCAGTGCCACCACCGCCGTTCCGGCCGAACCTGTAAATCCTGATATCCAGACACGTTCTTTCCAGTATTCAGCTATGTATTCGCTTGCATGAGGGTCGGTACCCGGAATGATACATGCTGCTACTCCTGCTTTTCTCATTGCATCTCTGAGCAATGCTATTCTTTCGTTTATTGCTGCCATATATATTTATTTTTCTACAAAAATAGCAATTAGTTTTATATTCGTTTCATTCTCGTTCGATAATTTATCGGAACAGTTGTATTGAATTGTAAATTACATTTTCATTTTATAAATGAACAATGCCTGACAGAGTTTGTTTGAAAAATATATTCATTTACAACATATATTATCATGTCAGATAAACATTCAATAAAGACAAGCTGGAAAGGTGGCTTGGCTTTCGAAGCCGATATAAACGGGCATAAATTAACAATGGACGCTCCGGTAGAAGGTGGCGGACAAAATTCTGGTCCCGGACCCAAAAAGCTGCAATTAGTAGCGCTTAGCGGCTGTACAGGAATGGATGTGGTTTCGATTCTTCAGAAAATGCGTGTTGATTTTACGGCTCTTGATATCGAAGTTCAGGGCGACGTTACTGATGAGCACCCAAAACATTATGAAAAAATGCATGTCATTTACACCATTACAGGCAAAAACCTACCCATGGATAAACTCGAAAAGGCAGTAAAAATGTCGGAAGAAACCTATTGTGGTGTAGGTGCATTGTACCGAAAAGCCATAGAACTGAGTTACGAAATTCGGGTAATTGAGCAATAAACAATATGATTTTCTAATTCTACTTTGACAGATTGTTTTTCTGAAACAGAATTTACAGGATTAATATGTTTTCATTTTGTTACTTTTACTTTATTAATCCTGTTATTTCTGTCCAAATTGAGAAATAAGCAAAAAAAACGTTCCAAATTAATCAGTATTTTAATCTGTCAAGGTAGAATTAATATGTTTTCCGGTAACGTTATCCGACAAAATAGCTTTTACCTTTTCGTAGTTCAGTTGATAAATTTCAATTTTCACAGTATCCTGATAATATTTTTGTAGAAACCCAACCAAAGAATCGTATTGCTCCGGATTTAGCATCCCGTTTTTCGAATACAATTTACCATCCTTATAATACATTGCATGTATCACGTTTCCATATTTATTCACCAAAGTAACCAACGATTTATCAGGCAATATAACATCGGCTAACAATCTCTTTTGGTTTGAATAGGAGGCTATTCTTACAAAATAATTACTAAGGATTTTTTCTAAAGACTCACCTTTCAGATTAGAATTTTTATTGAAGGCATTTTGGGTAAAATGCTCATCATTAATAAAATATTGTTCAAGAGCAAAAGAATAGCAATTTTGATAACCGTCGCGAATATACTTTATATATTCTTTTTGGTCGGCTTCACTCTTTAAATAGTTGCTATCCCTCATCTTTTCTCTAAGCTCAACAAAATCAAACTGATAAGCTGAATCGAGTACTCTTAGCGATATTGTATCATTGAGCCAAATTGCTCTAATACTCGCACTATAATGATAAATATTGCTGGTATCAATTACATTTATGCCGATAAGTAATGGCAATTTCGGTATGGTTTGTTCACCAAAACTCAAACCAAGTAATGTAGTAAACAATTCAAAGACATAAAGCAAAAAAGTTTTTCTCATTATTTTTATTTTCTAAATACCAGTCAGTTAGCAAAATAAATTCAACCAATAAAAAACACGAACTCACTTCAGTCCTAACAGTTCGCGAGCATTTTGCAAAGCTGCCTGCGTAATATTTTTGCCACTCAGCATTTGAGCAATCTCTGTAACTCTCTCTTCATTCGATAGCTTCACTATTCGTGTCTGGGATTGTTCACCCGAATCGTCTTTGAACACACGATAATGGTGAGCACTTTTGGCAGCTATTTGTGGCAAATGAGTAATGGTGATGACCTGCATTTCTTTGCTCATTGTTTGCATAATTTCGCCCACCCGATGCGCAATTTCGCCCGAAACTCCGGTGTCAATTTCATCAAAAATAATGCTTGGTAAATCGGTTTTATTGGCAATCAATGATTTGATTGACAGCATAAGTCGAGACATTTCACCTCCCGAAGCCACCATTTGCACCGGTTGTACATCGCGGTTTTTGTTGGCCGAAAAAAGAAAACTGATTTCATCCATCCCATTGGGTGAAAAATCAGGAACCTGCCGCACGTCCACTTTAAACTGTGCATTTACGATTCCCAACTTCACCAACTGCCCCACCATGTATTTTTCTATCGGTTGAACTGCTTTTTTTCGACTTTCTGTCAACTGTTCTGCTGATTGTTTCAGGTTTTCGGCCACCAGCGCAATCATCGACTTCAGCTTTTCAATTTCTTCATCAAATGACTCAATTTTAAGCAATTGTTGATCGAATTCGTTTCTGATTTCAATCAGCTCGGCCACTGAACTCACTTTGTATTTTTTCTGAAGCGTATACAATTCGCTCAGTCGGGTTTCAATCGCCTCCAAACGCGAAGGATTGAACTCTACCTTATCGGCAAAAGCGCTAACCTCAGATTTAATGTCTTTTATCTCGATATAGCAGCTTTGTAACCTTTCAATCCATGCATCGCTGCCCGAAATGTAGTTTTTTACCTTCGACACACCAGCTATTACTTCTTTCAGCATAGGAAGTACCGATTTCTCCTCGTCGAGCAACATTGTGGCATTTGTCAGTTCGGCCTTTATTTCTTCCGCATGTACAAGTGTTTCCTGTTCCTGCTCTAAAAGTTCCTGCTCATTTTCATCCAATTTTGCTTCATTGAGCTGAGTAAACTGAAACTGAATAAAATCAAGCTCCACTGCCGATTTTTCAGCCATTTTTTCGAGCTTTTTTAACCCGATCAATAGTTCCTGCCATTCATTAAATTCATCAGAATATTTTTTCAACAACTCATTATTGTTGGCTACAATATCTACTACTTCGAGCTGATAACCATCATTGGACAACATTAAATTATCGAACTGTGAGTGAATATCGATGAGCTGTATGCTTAAATCGCGTAAAACCGTCAACGATACCGGCGTATCGTTGATAAAAGCCCTTGATTTACCTGAACTTATCAATTCCCGACGAATGATACAAGCTTTTCCGGTATCATCAATGTCGTTGTTTTCGAAAAAATATTTGAGTTTTTTGTAATTTGTAATATCAAATTCGGCCTCGATAACACATTTTTCAGTATCCTTTTTTACAAATTTGGTTTCGGCCCTTTGCCCCAAAATCAACGACAATGCTCCCAGAATAATCGATTTTCCAGCACCGGTTTCGCCCGTAATCACAGAAAAACCTTTATCAAAATCAATTTTCAACTCCGATATAAGCGCATAGTTACAAATGTAGAGCGAAGTGAGCATAAATTATAGTTGTTATTTTTTGAAGTATAAAAGCTAAATATCAATTCAGTATTTTTTCGTACTTATCCGATTGTGTGGGCTGAACATCCGTAAGAATTTCGACAGCCTGTTTTTTCTCATTCGCAGTGCCTTTTGAGAATATATTGACTAATTCGTCCGATTTAGCATCCATGAATGAGGTGATGACAATGGCCGATGGACGCGCCCTGTTGGCTTCGCGAAGCAGTGGCAGACCGGCCAGAATTTTAGCCCTGGCATTGTCTACATTCACCGACATTTCGTCGAGACCAAGCCTGTGATATTCGTAGAAATAATTTCTGTATTTTTTGAACGCTTCATCTGTAAGATTATTCACCAAAGCATACCTGTTTCGGGGGCTTTCAAATGCTTTCCAACCTTTCAGGTCGGAAGACTGAGCTGCATTCACGATTCTTTCAGCCGCCTGAAAGTACGGGCTTCCACCCAATCGGGAGAATGAATCCTGATCGTAACCAATAATGATATAAGCATAATAAGCCAATACAGCCGTGAGGTTCGAAGTGATTGTGTTTTCGTTCATTTCGAGCTGATCAAACTCCTTATATTCAAAACTGAAGTAATTGTCTCTGAAATTGAATAAAGTGCTGAAATAGCTCGAATTGTACACCGGCCTACGCGACTGTACCTGAATTTCGGCAGTAAAAACGTCCTGTTCCATGCTTTTCACGATTATATTCATCGAACATTCAATCCTTTCGGTATTCGAATACGACATTTCGGTCCAGCGACGATTGTTCACAAAATCGGAAACTGACTTTTGCAGCGTATTAAAAACCGACTTGTTCGAACCCGAAATTTGATCAGAATTGATTTGTATGTTACAATTCAGCTCCTGCGCTCCGGCATAAGCTACTATAAATAAACTAAGTAGAATAATTTTGATTTTATTGTTCATTTCCGTTGGCTTTAGTGAGCTTTGTGCATCAGCACAAATTTAAAAAATAAGCGTATTTATTTCGTTCACAATATCCTCGGCAACATCAAGTTTGCTTTTCAATTCATATTGCTTTTGCAAACCGGAACGATGGATAATCGAAACTTTATTGGTATCGAACCCAAAACCAGAATTTGGATCTTGCAATGAATTAAGAACTATAAAATCAAAGTTTTTTCGTTCCATCTTCTCTTTTGCATTCGCTTCTTCGTTGTTTGTTTCGAGCGCAAAACCCACCAAAAACTGTTCATGTTTTTTTATTTTTCCTACAGCAGCAGCGATATCGGTTGTCGGTTTCAGGTCGAGTTTCAGATGATCGCCTTTGCGTTTAAACTTAGTGTCGGAGGTTTCAACCGGCCTGAAATCGGCAACAGCAGCACAAAGAATGGCTCCATCCATTTCTTCAAATTTCGACATCACTGTTTTGTGCATTTCATCAGCCGATTCTACATTGATACGAACGATATTTTTATTTTTCAGACTTAAACTCACCGGACCGGTCACAAGCGTTACTTCAGCTCCTTGTTTGGCACACACTTCGGCCAGGGCAAACCCCATTTTCCCGGACGAATAATTACCAACAAAACGCACCGGATCAATTTTTTCGTAGGTTGGCCCGGCTGTGATCAATACTTTCTTTCCAACCATATTTTTGGGTTCGAAATAATTATCGAGGTATTGAACAATTTTTTCGGGCTCTTCCATACGCCCTTTTCCGTCGAGACCACTTGCCAATTCACCAGTAGCAGGTTCTATTATGTGGTTTCCGTATTGTTTAAGCGTTCCCAAATTCCGGCGGGTAGAAGGATGGGCAAACATATCCAAATCCATCGCAGGAGCTACAAAAACAGGACATTTAGATGACAAATAAGTGGTAAGCAGCAAATTGTCGGCAACTCCACTTGCCATTTTCCCTATTGTATTGGCAGTAGCCGGAGCCACCACGTAAGCATCGGCCCACAAGCCTAAATCAACATGACTGTTCCAGTCGCCATTTTCAGGATTAAAAAAATCGATCAACACCGGCGATTTCGACAAAGTGGCCAACGTAAGCGGCGTTATAAATTCTTTGGCCAAAGCTGACATAATTACTTTTACCTCGACGCCTTCTTTTACTAACAAACGGATGAGCTGAGCCGATTTATAAGCAGCAATACTTCCGGTGACACCTAAGATTATTTTCTTTCCTTTAAGCATATCTCACTTTTTAAATGTTGATTTTTAAAATAGCAGTATATCGTATTCATTTTTTTATATACGACAAAAATACAAAATTGTTATGAACCATGCACCAATAAAAAAAGATAAAAGAATAAGGCAAGCGTTTTGCTCTTTATTCTTTTATCTCTTAAAGTCTTTGATTTATTGATAAAAAACACAGTGTTTATCAATAAAATCATGCATGAAAGATTTATTTCAGCTTACTGTCTTTTACAGGATTACGATAATAAATTTTATCTTCTATAAATTCCTGAGTAGCAATAAGAACTGCTTTAGGAAGTTTTTCGTAATAACGCGAAATTTCAATTTGTTCGCGGTTTTCGAATACTTCTTCGATATTTTCGTTCATCGATGCAAACTCAAGCAATTTTTTATCGAGTTCCGATTTAATTTCAGCGTCTACCTGATTGGATCGTTTTGCAATGATTTTTACCGTTTCGTATACATTTCCAACGTTTTCACTCATCGAACTCATGTCGCGCGAAATAGTGTTGGTGGGTGCGTTTACTTTTTTGTAATCCATAGTTGTATATATTAATCTTTTACTATTTTTTTTGATTCATTGAAAATTTTATCGGCTTGTTTTCGCAATTTACTTTCGGGAAATTCATTCAAAAAGTTATAATACTCATCAATTGTATTCCGATAACGATCCATTTTCTTTTCTTCGACACTCTGAACAGCCTGTTGATATTTCGACTCCAACACGATCAACGCAAGCTCTTCGCGATAAGACGAAGCCGGATATTTTCTGAGTGAATTCTGAGCAGTAATCATTGCCGATTCATAATTATCACCCATATAATTTCCCAGGTTGAAATACAGTTTAGCATTCAGATAATCTTTGTAAGCTAATTTATTGGTAAGCTCATCGATTAATTTTATAGCTTCTTTCACCCTTTCGTTTTCGGGATATAAATCAATAAACTCCTGTAAGGCAGCAATCGCATTAACGGTAGATGTCTGATCAAGACGCGCATCGGGCGAATCCAGATAAAAACAGTAACCGATCATAAATTTTGCCTCTCCTATAAACTTCCCTTTTGGATAGGTTTTTATATAGGTTTTGTAGTACTCACCAGCCGTGAAGTAGTCTTTCTGACCCATATACGATTTAGCAATGTAGTTCAATACCGTTTCTGAACGATCGGTACCTTTATAATACACTGAAATTTCGTCGAATAAGGTACTGGCTCGCATGAAGTCGCCCTTTTCAAAATATTCTACAGCTTTCGTATATTTCAGTTCAGGATCAGTGCTTTTCAAAAGCTTTTGATACTCGCCACACGAAGCAAAAAGTAATAAAGAAATAAAAAGTAAAAATGAGTACTTTTTCATAATGAAATTTGGACTGCAAAAGTAGTTAATATATTGGTAATAAAAAAATAATATGAGATTTTTTTGTTTTTGTAGCTTTTTTAAGTGAATAGTTTTTTTTAAAACCGAAAGCACTTTTAAAACCTATAACAATAAAAAAAACACCGTAGAGTTACAGACTAATCCATAATCATCAGCTATTTCTTAAGATATTTTTTAAATCCTTCGGTATAAGTCACCTGATACTGCCCATCTTTATCGGTGTAAATCAAATAACAATCCATTCCTTCGATAGTTTTACAAACCTTCAGGGCACTGTCCACACCCAACACCATAAAAGCGGTAGCATAAGCATCGGCCAGCGTACAATTCGAGGCCACAACAGTTGCACTCAACAAATTGTGCTCTACAGGCAACCCTGTTCTAGGATTTATTGTATGTGCCAGTTTCTTTCCATCCTTGTAATAAAACTGACGGTAATTTCCTGATGTTGTCAACCCTACGTTGCTTACGTTGACAATAGTTTGAAGCTCTCCGTTCGCGTTTTCAGGATCGTCAACAGGCTTATCTATACCTATATGCCATATTTCACCCTTGGGATTAACACCTTTACAAACAATTTCGCCACCTATATCAATCATATAATTTTCACAATTGTTTTTTTCGAAAAGCTGAGCAATCAGATCGGCTGAATAACCCTGAGCTATGGCACTTGCATCAATCATAATATCAGGATTTTCCTTGATAAGTTTATGATTTACAAGTTTAACCTTTTGATATCCTACCAATGTAAGTAACTTTTCAACATCGGGAGCTTTGCTTCTTTCATGATTTCCGAAACCAAAACCCCAGGCGTTAACAAGTGGCGCCACAGTGATGTCAAAAGCTCCGTTTGTATGTTCCGACACCTTCTGAGCAGCTTCAAACATTGTTTCAAAATAAACATCGGTAACTACCGAGTCATTGTTCTTATTTATTTTCGAAATGATTGAATTGGGATTATAAGTCGACAATGACAAATCAAATTCGTTGAATAGTTTTTCTATCTCCGGTTGCAAATCTTTTCCATCGGGCTGCAGGTAAGTTGCCGAATAGTAAGTTCCCTGGGCTTTCCCTTCGTTGTGAATATATTCTTTTTGCTTTTTAAAGGGAGAATAAAATATAAAGGCAAAAATTATGACCAATACGCCCATAATTAAATAACCTAATGATTTTTTTTTGTAATCCATCTTTTAATATATTTCAGATGCTGCTAAACATGAAAAAATAATCTTTTTCCACGAATAGTTTCATCTATTTGATTATTATTGAACACTTTATTACCATTCACCCATGTGGTGATTACAGAATGATCAAAGCTTATGCCTTCGAAAGGAGACCAACCGCAATGATAAAGTATGTTTTCCGTCGTTACTGTCCAGGTAAGTTCGGGATCGACCAACACCAAATCGGCATAATATCCGGGGCGAATGTATCCACGGCGATCCACCCGATACAATTCGGCCGGTGCATGACACATTTTTTCAACAACATGCGCAACAGTAAATAAACCATTTTTAGCCATTTGCAACATACTTACCAATGCATGCTGCACCAAAGGTCCACCCGAAGCTGCTTTGAAGTACGAACCTTCTTTCTCGCGCCACAAGTGAGGTGCATGATCGGTAGCCACAACATCAATCTTTCCTGAATTAAGCGCATCGATCAACGCAAGTCGATCATTTTCAGTTTTAATAGCAGGATTCCATTTGATGCGATTTCCATATTTTTCGTAATTCTTATCGGAAAACCATAAGTGATGGACGCAAACTTCAGAAGTTATCTTTTTATCTTTCAACGGCTTATTTTCGTCAAAAAGGCTCATCTCGCGGGCCGTTGAAATATGCAACACATGTAAACGCGCATTGAACTTTATAGCCAGTTCCACTGCGAAAGATGACGACCGGTAACAAGCCTCCTCACTTCGAATAAGCGGATGGTATTTTACAGGAATATCATCGCCCAATAAATTTTTATAATATGTTTTATTCTGAAGAATCGTTGCTTCATCCTCGCAGTGTGTGGCAATCAACATCGGTATTTCTTTAAAAATACCACTCAACGTTTCGGTATTGTCAACAAGCATATTTCCGGTAGAAGATCCCATAAACACCTTAACACCACACACTTTTGTCGGATCTACTTTACGCAACTCATCTAAATTAGTATTGGTGGCACCCATATAAAAGGAGTAATTGGCCAAAGATTTTTCGGCACCAAGCGCATATTTAGCTTTCAAAGCCTCAATCGTAGTGGTTAGGGGCATGGTGTTGGGCATTTCCATAAACGATGTAATGCCACCAGCTACCGCCGCTCTGGATTCGGAAAATATATTGCCTTTATGCGTCAGTCCCGGCTCACGAAAATGAACCTGATCGTCGATAACGCCAGGTATCAGCCATTTTCCTTTGGCATCAATTTCAACAAATGGCGTAGGTATTACTATTTCATCTTCTTGCCTGTAAATGGCTTTTATAAATTCACCATCAATCAGTACCGAGCCTACAAAAGATTTCCCTTCGTTGATAATTGTAGCATTTTTAATGAGTTGTAAAGCCGACATAGTACTGTTTTTGATATTATTATTCAATATTGATAATGAATATTCAGTTTGAATCTATATTTATTCAAATTTTCTTTTTCGGAAATTTACGCACCCAACTGTTTATTTTGAGCTGAATAACACCGAAAAATGCTTCTCCAAAAATTCCTCCGCTCATCTTTGACGTTCCCAATTCCCGATTGATAAAAATAATAGGAACTTCTTTCAACACAAATCCACATTTATATGCTGTAAATTTCATTTCCACCTGAAATGCATAACCTTTAAAACGGACATTATCCAACTCGATGGTTTCGAGCACTTCTCTGCGATAACATTTGAACCCTGCTGTGGTATCGGCTATGTTCATTCCCAATACGAAACGCACATATTTCGATGCAAAATACGACATCAATACTCGACCTATAGGCCAGTTTACAACATTCACACCTGTTACATATCTTGAACCGATGGCCACATCAGCACCCATATTGGCACATGCATCGTAAAGTCGGGGTAAGTCTTTTGGATTATGCGAGAAATCGGCATCCATTTCGAAAATATACTCATAATTATGAGCCAGAGCCCACTTAAAACCAGTTATATAAGCCGTGCCCAATCCCAGTTTTCCTTTACGCTCGATCATGAAAAGTTGCGTCGGGAATTCAGTTTGCATGGTTTTCACTATTTCAGATGTTCCATCGGGCGAGCCATCTTCAATGATTAACACATGAAACAACAATGGCTGCGAAAAAACCGCACGAATAATACTTTCGATGTTTTCTTTTTCGTTGTAGGTAGGGATAATGACTAAGTTCGATGGCATAACATTGAATTTTAGTAATTTATATTACTCTTATATTTTGTGAATCTGAAATCGTAATCTTTATTTTATAAATATACTCTTTGCAAGCAACTTAAATCAGTCGAAAACATAAAGTTCGGAAGGGGTATAACGATCTAAAACCACTAGTTCTATATCTTTTCCTACTTTTATATCCTTTTGTCCTAAATAATTTTCAATTGTAGAGAAAGCCAATTCAGGTAAATTATTTTCGCGGCTCAGGTGACAAAGAAAAATATTTTTCATCCGTTCGCTATAATTTTCGGCAAGAAAAACGCCTGCCTGATCGTTGCTCAAATGACCCGTTTTTGCTTTTATCCTGTTTTTCAGATGAATCGGATAAGCACCCCCGTCCAGCATTTGCTGGTCGTAATTGGCTTCGAAAACCATAAAATCAGCCTGTTGCAGGTGAGCGGTTGCATGCTCGCAAACATATCCAAGATCGGTAGCAAAAGTAAATCTTTTTCCCTTATATTCCACCGTATATCCAACATTGTCTGAGGCATCGTGCGACACCGGAAAAGCCGTCACTTTAAAATCTCCCAGCTCTATAGTTTCAAACTTTTCGATGAATCTTTTGCTTTCATATAATTTTTCGGTCACACAATAACTCCGTTTAATTCCTTCGTGCGTCATGCGGGTAGCATACACCGGCACTTTATATCTTTCGCCGAGAGTTCCTACAGCTTTAATATGATCGGCATGATCGTGTGTAACAAATACCCCATATATATTCCTGAAATCCAGCCCTAAATTTCGCAAACACTTGCGAATGGTGCGAACTCCAATGCCTGCATCGATTAAAAATCCATATGAAGCATTTCCAATAAAATAACAATTTCCACTACTCCCGCTTGCCAAACTCTGAAAGCGTAATCTATCCATTATAAGTCTCCTTTTTTAAAACTACAAAATTAACACTAAAAACGATACGACGACTACAAATAATCGGAAATAACGTTAAGCGACAACAAACTTAACTATAAAATAGTATAAAACAATCCACAACGTCCATTTTTTGAACCCGCTAAATCCTTTCTTTTAATTAGAAGATAGGAATTATTTGTTTATAAATCAGTTTTCGAAAAAGTATTTACTATATTTGCATTGGTCTTATTAACTATATAAAAAGGCAATGACACTTCAAAACAAGAGAAATATAGCTATTATTGCCCTGTTGAGTGCAGGCTTTTTTATCTTCTACGGGTGGTTACTTCCTCGCTTCGATGTAAGTGCACCTGATAAAAACTTACTTTCACTTGATTTGTTGCCTCAATATACCTTATCAGACATAAACTCGTTATTTACTTCAATCGGGCACGAAGGTATTCAACAATATTACAGTTTTCTTATACTCGATTACCTTTACATACTGATTTACTGTGCCCTTACATTTTTTATTTTAAAATACCTCTTGAATAATTCAGGACGTTTGGGCGAAAAAAATTCAGTAATCCGTTGGTTTCCGTTTTTTGTCGGTTTAATTGATTGTATTGAAAATATTAATACTTTTGTATTCCTTAAACTTTTTCCCGAAATTTCGATGTCCCATGCTCGTTTTGGTTCTTTCGTATCCACTTCGAAATGGTATGCAGCTTCAATACTTGCAGGTATCATTATTTGCCTTCTGTTTTACATTGTTTTACGAAGCTTATTCTGGAAACTAAAACAAATGAAGTACTACTAAAAACTATAATTATCAGATAAAAAAAATGCTTTCCATACTTATTCCAACATACAATCACAACATTACCGATTTGGTATCCGAGCTTCACAAGCAGGCCATGGAAACCTATGTCGATTTTGAAATTATTGTAATGGAAGATGGTTCCACTTTGTTCTTAAACGAGAATAAAAGTGTGAAAACATTTGAAAACTGTACTTATATTGCCCACGAGGAAAATTCAGGCCGTTCAGCCATCAGAAATCAATTGGCCGATGAAGCAAAATATGAACATCTTTTGTTCATCGATTGCGATGCCGGAGTCAATTCAACGCATTTTGTTGAAAAATACATTTCTTTTTGCAAGGAGGATTGTATCGTTATTGGAGGTACAACTTACGATCCACACGAAAACGATCCCGATTACAGCCTGCGCTTAAAATACGGCAGAATACGTGAAGCGCGTTCGGCCATGGAGAGAGATAAAAATAATTTCTCCACTTTCAACTTCATGATTTCAAAATCTCTGTTCAATAAAGTTCAGTTCGATGAGACCATTCGTGGTTATGGTCACGAAGATATGCTTTTCGGGCATCAATTACATGAGCTGGACTTTGATTTTATTCAAATTGAAAATCCATTGATTCACAAAGGATTGGACAAGAATGATGTTTTTCTTCAGAAAACTGAGGAAGCGACCCGCAACCTCTTATTGCTCTGGAAAACAAATCGGTTTCCTTACCTCGTTGATGAATCAAAACTCCTTCATCATTTTATAACGCTGAAGAAATACGGACTTCTTACTTTCTGTGCTTTTAGTTTCGATGCACTCCGAATGGCTCTTCGCCGTCAATTACGCAGTCCTCGCCCCTCTCTTCTGCTTTTCGACCTTTACAAACTGCTTTATCTTTGTAAAACATCGCTGCAAAAATGACAAGTTGTCAGCCAAAGTCCCAACTTTTCAGTCGATCCATCGTTATAGCTGTCAAAAAAGACCTTTCATTGCTTTGGCACAAATTCTGCTTATTGGGTCACGGATTTGACAGAAATTTTCATGCATTCTTGTATCATGAATTTTTCGGGTCACAAAAAACAATATATATACATTAAACATATAAATACAGTAATTATGAACATTAAACCATTAGCCGACCGTGTGTTGGTAAAACCTGCACCGGCAGAACAAAAGACAGTAAGCGGAATTATTATTCCTGATTCAGCCAAAGAAAAACCTCTCAAAGGTGAAGTATTAGCAGTTGGTAACGGAACAAAAGATGAAGAAATGGTGGTTGCAGTTGGCAATACCGTATTGTATGGCAAATATGCCGGTACCGAACTCGAATGGGAAGGTGAAAAATACCTGATTATGAAACAATCGGATATTTTGGCAATAATTTAATGTGCCAATAAATAGTAATTAGTTAAATTGTAAATTAAATAGATTATGTCTAAAGAAATTTTATTCAATATCGATGCCCGCGACCAACTAAAAAAAGGAGTCGACAGTCTGGCAAATGCAGTTAAAGTAACGTTGGGACCTAAAGGCCGTAATGTAATTATAGAAAAGAAATTTGGCGCTCCACACATCACCAAGGACGGTGTGACTGTAGCTAAAGAAATTGAATTAGAAGATCCATTCCAGAACCTTGGAGCACAACTTGTAAAAGAAGTGGCTTCGAAAACAGGTGAGGATGCAGGAGACGGAACAACAACTGCCACTGTATTAGCACAATCCATCGTAAGCGTAGGATTGAAAAATGTTACTGCCGGAGCCAACCCAATGGATTTGAAACGCGGAATAGACAAAGCCGTAGCACAAGTGGTGAAAAATATAGCTTCACAAGCACAGATTGTAGGTGACGATTATGACAAAATTGAACAGGTAGCTTCTATCTCGGCAAACAACGACGAAGAAATAGGCAAGCTGATTGCCGACGCTATGCGTAAAGTTTCGAAAGATGGCGTTATCACAATAGAAGAAGCCAAAGGAACTGACACAACCATCGAAGTAGTTGAAGGTATGCAGTTCGACCGTGGATATATCTCGGCTTATTTCGTTACAAATACCGAAAAAATGGAAGTGGAAATGGATAAACCTTATATCCTTATCTACGACAAAAAAATCTCCAATCTCAAAGAATTACTTCCGGTACTGGAACCTGCCGTTCAGTCGGGTCGTCCGTTATTGATCATTGCCGAAGATGTGGACAGCGAAGCCCTGACGACTTTAGTTGTCAATCGTCTGCGCGCTCAGCTTAAGATATGTGCAGTTAAAGCTCCAGGTTTTGGTGATCGCCGCAAGGAAATGCTCGAAGACATAGCCGTATTGACTGGCGGTGTTGTTATTTCGGAAGAAAAAGGAATTACTTTGGAACAAGCCACACTGGAAATGCTTGGAACTGCCGAAAAAATAACTGTCAACAAAGACAATACTGTGATTGTAAACGGAGCAGGTGCAAAAGAAAGTATTTCGAACCGTATTGCCCAAATCAAAGCGCAGATTGCCACTACAACTTCGGATTACGACCGCGAAAAGCTACAGGAGCGCTTGGCTAAATTATCAGGCGGTGTAGCAGTGTTATACGTTGGAGCCGGATCAGAAGTAGAAATGAAGGAGAAAAAAGACCGTGTAGACGATGCCTTGAGCGCAACTCGTGCAGCTATCGAAGAAGGTATTGTACCGGGCGGTGGCGTGGCTTATATCCGCGCTATTGATTCACTTACAGGACTTAAAGTAACAAACGAAGATGAAGCCATCGGAGTGGACATCGTAAAACGTGCCATCGAAGAACCTCTTCGTCAGATTGTTTTCAATGCCGGAAAAGAGGGAGCCGTTGTTGTACAGAAAGTACGCGAAGGCAAAGGCGACTATGGTTACAATGCCCGTACCGATGTGTATGAAAACTTCTTCGCTGCAGGTGTAGTCGATCCTGCCAAAGTTTGTCGTGTAGCCCTGGAAAATGCTGCTTCTATCGCAGGCATGTTCCTCACCACAGAATGTGTGATCACCGAAAAGAAAGAAGAAAACGCAGCTCCACAAATGCCTATGGGCGGCGGAATGGGCGGCATGATGTAAAATCAATCCACAATGCATAATTCATAATTATGAATTATGCATTAATTAAGAACTATCTCCCCGCAGGCGCAACCCTGTGGAAACTATATAAAACCAAAACCCCTTGCAACAAAAATTGCAAGGGGTTTTTCTTTGTGTTGTGATTAATTTGATTAAAATTCGAATTCAGCCAAAAAAAAATTACAATTTAGTGATGAGCAACTTGTCAATGCGATTGGCATCCATATCCACCACTTCGAACGAGTGCCGCATATACACAAATTTGTCGCCAACAGATGGAATTGCATTCAATTGCGAAAGCACAAATCCTGCCACTGTATTATAGTCAATTTTACTAAAGTCAACTTCAAATTCTTCGATAATATCTGTCAGAATTTCCACAGGAGCATCACCATTCACAAGCACCGAATCATCATCGCGCACAAACATATCGGGTTCTGATGATTCACCGGCTTCGGGGATATCACCCACCAGATTTTCCATAATATCGTAGAGAGTTATTACTCCTTCAAATCCGCCATACTCGTTCACAATAAAGCAAACACGACTTTCGTTTTGACGTAACTCATTCAGCACCTTGTGTGCTTCGGCATTTTCGGGAAGTATGATAGGTTCAACAATCAGGTCTTCGATATTTATGTTTTTGTTTTTGCTCAGCGCTTTGTAATAATCCTTAACATATAAAACGCCCTGAAAATTATCCATATTGTCGCGGCAACATACAATTTTGCTGTGATGAACCGATTCAATCTTTTCGGTTACTTCGGGCAATGGTTTATTCAAATCTACCCACTCAATGTCGGTGCGGTGCGTCATTAAATGATGTGCTTTTTTATCCGAAAAATAAAACACATTTTCGTGAATATCATTTTGCTCTTCTTCAATCACTCCTTCGTTCGAAGCCAGCTTAATCATCTGACGCAATTCGGTTTCAGTAATTTGGTCGTTTTGTTTTTTCACGCCAAGAAGTTTCATTATCAGATTAGTAGATTCGGACAATAACCACACGAAGGGGAAAAGCAATTTACTGAAATAATAAACATAGGGAGCCACAATCCGTGCTGTTTTTTCAGGATTGCTCAAAGCTATGGTTTTAGGAGCAAGCTCTCCTACAATAATAGAAAGATAAGTAATAACTACGATCGTAAGTGTCATGGCAATTTCGGCAGCATAAGGGTGTAGTAAAGCCGAACTAGCGATAAAGGGCGTAATGTCATCAGCAATATTCACACCACCATAAACACCGGTAACAATACCAATAAGAGTGATACCCACCTGAATGGCCGATAGAAAATCTTCCGAATCCTTCTGAAGCAATAAAGCTATGGCTGCACCTTTACTTCCTTTTAACCGCATTTGTTCGAGCCGTGCTTTTTTACTTGACACAAGTGCAATTTCCGACAATGCAAAAAATCCGTTGAATAAGAATAATAAAGCTAATACAAGTAGTTCCATCAAAAAGATTATTAATCAGAGTGTAAAAATAAGCATACATTTCTAAATCTCCAAATTTATTCTAAATATCCAATTTCTAAGCCTCATATGTATTTTTGTAATGTTTTTGTAATATTTTTGAAACATATATTTAATAAAATTGTTGATTATATTAAATAGGAATGTATGTAATTTTGCGACCAAATAAAAAAACATAGATGGATACTATTTACATTGTAATTGTAATTGTGTTATTGGGTCTTGCGGCGCTCGATCTGGTAGTAGGAGTAGCAAACGACGCAGTCAACTTTCTGAACTCAAGTATTGGATCTAAAGTAGCTCCACTATGGGTCATTCTTACAGTAGCATCAATAGGCGTATTGGTTGGTTCATTATTTTCAAGCGGAATGATGGAAATAGCCCGAAGCGGAGTTTTTCATCCCGGAATGTTTACATTTCCACAAATTATGATGCTATTTCTGGCAGTGATGGTCACCGATGTTATTTTATTGGATGTATTCAATACCTTCGGTCTACCGACTTCCACCACTGTTTCTCTTATCTTCGAATTGCTTGGCGCAGCTGTAGCTGTAGCTTTGGTCAATATATGGCAAACTGATGCAGGCTTTTTAATCGACTACATCAATACCGGAAAAGCTTTCGCCATTATCTCCGGAATCTTGGTTTCTGTAGTCATCGCCTTTGCATTTGGTTCAGGCATTATGTGGGTTTCACGCCTTGTTTTTTCGTTTAAATACAAGAAATCCTTCAATTACTTCGGAGCCCTATGGGGAGGAATTGCACTCACTGCCATCACTTACTTTGCTATTTTTAAAGGACTAAAAAACACGACATTACTATCAAAAGACACAGTCATTTATATTCACGACAACATAGGAATAGTATTACTTTACACCTGGCTGGGCTGGACGGCTCTTATGGCCTTACTTCAACATATTTTCAAAATAAACATCCTCAAAATCATCATTCTGGCCGGCACCGCTGCTCTGGCACTGTCCTTTGCAGGTAACGATCTCGTTAACTTTATCGGTGTATTTATGGCCGGATTAAGTTCGTTCGAAATTGCATCAGGAGTCGCTGCTTCGGGAGGCTCAGTCGACACGCTAATGATGAATCAACTTTCCGACCCGGTAAATGTAGACTGGAGATATTTGTTCGGGGCTGGTATTATAATGGTGTTGGCATTGTGGTTCTCAAAAAAAGCCAAAAGCGTTACGAAGACTGAGGTAAACCTATCACGTCAGGATGAAGGGATTGAACGTTTTTCCTCTTCAGGAGCATCACGACAACTGGTTCGAAATGCAGTGAACTTCAGCAAACTGATGGACAAAATAATGCCACCGAAAGTATCAAGCTTTTTGGAGAGCCGATTTAAGCCTCTTTCGAGTGAGGAAAAAGGAGATGCTTCCTTCGACCTGATACGGGCATCTGTCAATCTTACTGTTTCGGCATTGCTTATTTCAGTGGGTACCGACCTCAAACTACCACTTTCAACCACCTATGTAACTTTTATGGTAGCGATGGGTTCGTCGCTGGCCGACAAAGCATGGGGACGCGAAAGTGCAGTGTATCGTATTACCGGTGTGCTTACTGTGATTAGTGGTTGGTTTCTTACCGCTATAATTGCTTTTACCGTAGCTGCTTTAGTTGCTTTTGCACTCATGTATGGCGGTATTTATGCCATTGTAGGTTCCATAATATTGGTTGCATTTCTGTTCTTCCAATTCGCACGTGTACACAAAAAACGTGAAAAAAACGAAGTAAACGAAGATGAAGTTCATCTAAACAGCGAACACGATGTTGTTGTAAACGCTACTCAACAAATTGAACAAGCCGTAGCAACCACAATCGAAGTATATCAGGGTGTATTGGATGGTTTATTTAAGGAAGACCGTAAAAGCTTGTCAAAGCTTTACAAAGTGGCCGACGAATTTCACGGAAAATGCAAACGCCGTAGAGCCTACGAGGTGCTACCAACATTGCAACGACTGAATCAAACATCTTTAGACACAGGACAATACTACATTCAGGCTGTGGATTATTCGTACGAAATATCTGTATCGCTCCGCTACATTACCAAATCAGGTTACGATTTTATCGATAATGCTCACGAAGGATTCAGCCAGGAACAAATTGAAGACCTGAAAGAACTTGGCGGTTCATTTATTGCTGCTTTCCACGAATACACCGATATGATTAAAAACAATGACTATTCCGGGCTCGAAAAAATTAAAGAACGCAGGGCTACAATACTTGATTTATATTCTGAATTAGTCAAAAAACAAATCAAACGTACCAAGGAAAAAGAGACAGGTACGCGCAATAGCATACTCTATCTGAATATTCTGAACGAAACGAAAATCATTGCGATGAAATCTGCCAATCTGATGCGTGCACAAATGAACCTTTACAACTCGGATGATTTCAACAAAATAAGCGATTAGTTTTTAATCAATTATATTTTACCAAAAGCGAACAACATCGAAAAAATGCTGTTCGCTTTTTATTTTAAAAAACTACCGATACTAAATTCTAAACTATTCAATAATATTTCCGGAGTTCTTCAAAAAGTTTTGATTCGAATTTTTATAATAGCGACACCATTCTGTCAGCCCGCATTGATCACATTTGGGTTTGCGAGCCACACACACATATCGCCCATGAAGTATCAGCCAGTGATGCGCTTGCGGAACCAGTTTTTCGGGTATATACTGCATCAACTCCCTTTCTGTTTGTAATGGATTCTTTGAATTTGTGGTGAGTCCTAACCGTTCGGACACCCTAAACACATGCGTATCCACAGCCATAGTTGGCTTATTGTAAATTACCGAAGCAATTACATTAGCAGTTTTCCTTCCTACGCCGGGTAAAGTCTGAAGTTGATCTATATCATTGGGTATCACACCTCCAAAATCGGACATTAACTTCCGGGCCATCCCCACCAAATGATTTGCCTTGCTATTGGGAAACGAAATGGAACGTATGTATCCGAAAACCTCTTCAGCCGATGTAGCTGCCAGCACTTCGGGCGTAGGGAAAGCTTCAAAAAACAGCGGAGTAATCATATTTACTCTTTTATCGGTACATTGTGCCGAAAGTATTACTGCCACGAGCAATTCATAAGGATCCGAATAGTGTAGTTCGGTTTCGGCCACAGGCACATTCTCTTGAAACCAGTCAATTATATTTTTGTAACGTTGCTTAGTTGTCATTATTTTGCTATTAATTGGGGGTAAATTAAAAATGGAAACGAAATACAATTTCAATTGTATCTTCGCTCTTTTTGTCTTTTCTCTAAACTCTGCAAATTTATGAGAAAAAATAATTTATCCCCTGTCTTTTTTGCTATTTTTGCAAATTAAAAGTACGCAATTCTTTTAGCATTACAAAAAATACAAACAAATCAATAATTCCGAATATAATATTCCTAATTATTAACTACAATATTTATGGCACCACGAAAACCGATAAGACCAGGCGTTAAAACCGATCCAAAACCCGAGCAGAAAAAAAGAGCAGAAAAGCAAAAATCGAACGAACCGGGCATTTGGGACGTAATAAAATCTTTTGTAACCGATGAGCGTACAAGATTTGTTGCAGGATTAATGCTTTTGTTAGGAGTTTTGTACCTGATAATGGCTTTTATATCTTACTTTATTTCGGGTGCTGCCGACCAAAGCATCATGGAGCTTCCATTGTCCGAAATCAAGGCAATGCGCTACGACACTCAGAACTGGACATCCATTACCGGAGCCTACTTATCGCACATTTTTATTCACAAATGGTTTGGGGTTTCATCATTTGCAATTATATTTTTTGCTGGTCTTGTTGCTTTCAAGATGCTTAAAATAAAATCGCCCTCTTTAGTCAAAAGCTTTTTCCATGCCTCATTCTGGTTGATATGGACATCGGTAGCCCTTGGTTTTGCAGTAAATCCTTTTGTGAAAGAATGGATTTTCTTTGCACCGGGAGGTCAGCATGGCGAAGCGGTGAGCACATGGCTTAATTCATACATCGGATTTCCGGGCACACTTATGCTGATTGTTGGTACTTTTCTAGTTTACAGCATTATAAGTTCAAAAGCCACAATACCATTTCTGAAACGTATTTTTTCAAAAAAACAAAAAGAATCGGAAGTTGAGGATCAGGATTATTTTGAACAAGATAATGATTCGGAACAAACTGTTGCTGTTGGAACTGAGATTATACCCGAAGACTGGATTACAAAAGGCACCGATATGGAAGAAGAAAGTTTCAGCATTGCAACTGATGACATGCCTGAGGCGGAAGATATACCGGAAGTAGAAGTTCCTTTTGAAATCACCCAACCTGAAGAAACAGAAGAGAACAAAGCCGTGGATGCTGTAGAAGCGAATGCTGTGAACGAAGAGAACGATGATCCTTTCTACAACCTTGCAAAACTCGGAAAATACGATCCTACACTGGATTTATCTCATTACGTCCCTCCTACCCTCGATTTGCTGAAGATATACGGCACCGATAACGATACGCAAATCGACATGGTGGAACAAAATGCGAATAAAAACAAAATCATCACCATTCTACAAAACTTTGGTATTGAAATAGATACTATCAAGGCAACGGTTGGACCAACGATTACTTTGTACGAAATTGTGCCAAAAGCCGGCGTTCGTATTTCTAAAATCAGGAACCTGGAATATGATATTATGTTGAGCCTTGCCGCCACCGGTATTCGTATCATTGCCCCGATACCCGGAAAAGGAACGATTGGTATCGAAGTTCCGAACGCTGACCCACAGGTGGTTTCAATGCATTCAATCATTGCTTCTAAAAAGTTTCAGGATTCGAAATTCGAACTTCCGGTTGCTTTCGGACGTACCATTACCAACGATATTTTCATGGTCGATTTGGCCAAAATGCCACACTTACTTGTGGCTGGTGCTACCGGTCAGGGTAAATCAGTAGGACTGAATGCCATTATCACATCTCTGCTTTACAAAAAACACCCTTCGGAACTAAAATTAGTGCTGGTGGATCCTAAAAAAGTAGAATTCAACATTTATGGCGATATTGAAAAACATTTTTTGGCCAAACTGCCCGACGGTGACGATGCCATCATTACTGACACCAGCAAAGTAGTTGAAACACTGAACTCGCTTTGTAAAGAAATGGACGATCGGTACGATTTACTTAAAAAAGCACATGTTCGGAACATCAAGGAATACAACGAAAAATTCTACAACCGTAACCTGAATCCTGAAAAAGGCCATCGTTTTCTGCCTTACATCGTAGTGATTGTGGATGAGTTTGGCGATTTGATAATGACCGCCGGAAAAGAAGTGGAAATGCCAATCGCACGTATTGCTCAGCTGGCGCGTGCAGTGGGAATTCACATGATCATTGCCACGCAACGTCCTTCGGTGAACATCATTACCGGCGTTATCAAAGCTAACTTCCCGGCCCGTGTAGCCTTCCGTGTTTCGTCGATGATCGACTCGCGTACAATTTTGGATTCGCCGGGCGCCAATCAACTGGTCGGACGCGGTGATATGCTTTTCTCACAAGGCAATGACCTTATTCGTGTACAATGTGCTTTTGTGGATACTCCCGAAGTTGAAAATATAGTGCATCACATTAGCGGACAACAAAGTTACCCTACGGCATTCTATCTGCCTGAATACCTTAGCGCTGAAGGCGAAGGAATTGATGTAAGTTCGATCGATATGACTAAACGCGATCCGCTTTTCGAAGAAGCAGCCCGACTTATTGTTGCCAATCAGCAAGGTTCTACATCGCTTATTCAACGTAAATTTTCGATAGGTTACAACCGTGCCGGACGCATAGTGGATCAACTTGAAGTAGCCGGTATCATTGGGCCTTTCGAAGGAAGCAAAGCCCGCCAGGTATTGGTTATGGACGATTATCATCTCGAACAGGTACTTAAACATCTAAATTAATTGAGGAAGAGAAGCTGATAGATATTCTAATAATTCATTTTTCGCGCAAATAAAATCGATTTAAAATGTTTGCACGTTATTTGTCTTATGCAAAACAATCAATGACCTATTATTTATTGTAAACTTATCAAAATGAACAAATTCACATATTCTATTGCTGTATTAATATTTTCAATACCAGGTGTTTTCGCACAAAATACTACTGATGCAGAAAGAGTTATAAATAATCTACTGAATTCGGCAAAAACAAATGCCATTAAGACAAATTTCAAGCTTTCGGTAACTGAAAAAAATGCTTTAAATTCGCAGTCAAATTCAGGGACATTTATTTTGAAAGCAAATAAATTTGTCCTTGAAATGGACGAAACGAAAGCATGGTTCGATGGAAAAACACAGTGGGCTTATATGGAACAAAACAACGAAGTTTCAATTACAGAGCCAACCGATACCGAACTGGCACAAGTTAATCCAATGGCTATACTTTCGGGTTACAAGTTGAAATCAAACATTCGATTCGGAAAATCAAAATCGGCACAAAACTACTTTGTAGAAATGACTCCGAAACAAAAGAACAATGATTTCACTAAAATAAAAGTAGTGGTTGGCAAAAATACCGGCCATCTGGTATCGATTAAAATGAATTTAAAAAACGGTTCTTCAATGTCCCTCACACTGAGCAATTATCAGAAAGGAATAAAAGTTACCGACGACACCTTTGTTTTTAATAAAAATAAATTCAAGGGTGTAACCATAAATGACTTAAGGTAAAACCTACAGTATCAATTTTTCTGCAAATTCAGATATTTAGTTATATAAAAGTTTGAATCAATGAAAATCCTGTAGCACAAGATACATAATTTATAAAAAAATAAAAAAACATAACAATATGACAGAAAAAGTACGTTGCCTGATTATAGGCTCAGGACCAGCAGGATATACAGCTGCCATTTATGCTTCGAGAGCTAACTTAGCTCCTGTGATGTATGTAGGCATGCAACCGGGTGGACAATTAACAACTACCAATGAAGTGGAAAACTTTCCGGGATATCCCGAAGGAATTACAGGGCCTGAATTGATGGTAGATTTGCAAAAACAAGCTGAACGCTTCGGAACAGATGTCCGTTTTGGGATGGTAACTGCCACCGACCTTTCGGCTGCTCCTTACAAAGTAACAATTGATGGAGAAAAGCAAATTGAAGCTGAAACAATTATTATCTCCACCGGTGCCACTGCCAAATATCTTGGTTTGCCCGACGAGACAAAATATGCAGGTTCAGGTGTATCGGCTTGTGCTACCTGCGATGGATTTTTCTACCGCAAACGAAAAGTAGCTGTTGTGGGTGGTGGCGACACCGCTTGCGAAGAAGCAAGTTACCTTTCGGGTTTGGCCGATAAAGTATTCCTGATTGTTAGGAAACCTTTTCTTCGCGCTTCTAAAATTATGCAGGAACGCGTATTGAAGAATCCCAAAATAGAAGTGCTTTTTGAATACGAAACCGTTGGACTTACAGGCGACAAAGTGGTACAAGGCGCTGATCTTGTGAAACGTCGAGGACAGTCGGACGAAGAACAACTGCACATCGAAATAGATGGATTCTTCCTGGCAATCGGACACAAACCAAATTCCGACGTATTCAAACCATGGATTGAAACTGACGAAATTGGTTATATCAAAACCGTTCCGGGCACTCCACGCACCAATGTAGCTGGCGTGTTTGCTGCCGGCGACGTAGCCGATCCTCATTACAGACAAGCCATTACAGCTGCCGGAAGCGGATGTCAGGCAGCACTTGAAGCCGAGCGTTACCTCAGCGAAAAAGGATTGTAATCCTATCAAATTTAAAAAAGCCAACTTTTACAGTTGGCTTTTTTTATGTTTACAATTAGCAATTAATAATATCTGACCATTTGTTTTACAATACTAAAACACAAACAAACAGTCTTGTAACTCGTAACTATTTACTCGTAACTATTTATATTGCTCTTTTAATTCATCGTACCATTTTTTCATTACAAAGAAAGCTTTCTTTTTCTGTCCTTTGTCCGAAATCAAGCCTTTACGATTAAAATCATCCTGAATATTGCGCAACTGGCGACGTGGCGATCGGAAATCTTTCAAAATCCAGGGCGTAGTACCGGCAAGTCCGGGTATCCGTTTAAACATATTCACACTTCTGATGTACAGATCTTCCTGATAATCTTCGGTGAAACGCTCTGTGACATCACCTCTTAAACCATAGAGTGCACCTCCGCCAAATTCAGTAATTATCACCGGCTTCTGTACAGAAAAAGCCCAGTTGACCCCGTCACATTTTTCAGGTGTGCCATCGTACCAACCCACGTATTCGTTAAAACTCAACACATCCATAATTTGAACCAACTCATCATTAACCGTCATAACTCCGGGACTCAGTTCTTCTTTTTCCATGGCTGCACCCACTAACCTGACAGGATCGAGCAAGCGTGTTTTTTCGGTCAGACGAGTCAAAAAGCTAAGTCGGGCAGCACTATGTGGCGTTTCATTGGCAATAGACCAAATGATAATATTTGCCCTGTTTTTATCCCGATTGATATTGTCGGTGAGCTGATTTTCGGCATTTGCATATGTTTCAGCATTGTTCCATTGAATTGTCCAGTAAACAGGGATTTCGGACCAAACCATTAAACCCATCCTTTCGGCCTGACGAATCATTTGTTCGTTGTGTGGATAATGTGCCAGGCGAACAAAATTACAACCCATATCCCTGGCCCATTGAAGCAAGGTAATATCCTGCTCTTTCGAATAAGCCCTGCTGTTGCTGAAAGCTGCTTCTTCGTGAATGCAAATACCTCTGAGAAAAACAGATTTTCCATTCAATAAAATCTGTGTTCCTTTTGTTTCTATAGTTCTGAAGCCAATTTCGTCCGTCAATGTTTCATTGTCGACAGTTATATTCACTTTGTAAAGTTTGGGATTTTCGGGAGACCACAATAACGGTTTTCCCTTTACTTCAAAAGCGGCATACCCATTGGCATCCGGCGTTAATTGCTGTACAATTTTCAGCTCGGGAATCTCCAGTTTCAGTGACTTAGTTAACTGTTTACCATCTAACTGAATCCAGCCCTGAATAAGATTTTTATCCGTTTTTTTTAATTGAACATAATAATCACGCACAAAAGTTGCTGGTGTTTCTATCAAAGTAACCTCGCGGGTTATTCCACCGTAATTCCACCAATCGGTATTGATGGTTGGCACGGCCTCAAGCTTTCGTTTATTATCAACTTTTACAACAAGTGAATTTTCTCCATCTTTAAGCAAACTGGTCACCTCGAAGTTGAAAGGAGTAAATCCTCCAATATGTTGACCTATTTCCTTTCCGTTCAGAAAAACGATAGCTTCATAATTTACGGCTCCAAAATGCAGAAAAACACGTTTATCATTCTTCACCACATAATCAAACCTGTTTCGATACCAAACGGTGCCTTCATAGTAGTACAATTCAGGGCGTTGCGTATTCCAGTCGCCGGGAACTGTCAGCGTTTTATCTGTCGAAAAATCATATTCCTGCAATTTGGTTTTATCCGTATATTCTTTATCGTCGCCATAGCCACCTAATTTCATTGGCATACGCCGATAATCGTAGTATCCGTTTTCGAAAGGATCGACTATGGTTTTCCAGTGTCCATCCAACGAGATGGTCTGACGGGATTCGACATTAATAATCTGCGGCGATTGTTGAGCCGAAAGAAAAACAGGAATTAGTAATAAAAACAAAAAAACTGATTTCTTGATGGACTTTTTCATTTCTAGATGGTTTTTGATAGTAACAATTACTTAAACTCACGAATAACATTTTCACAAAGTTCGAGAAAATTTCTGAAATATGAAACCCTGTGAATCAAGAAAAAAGCAAGCAGGAACATCCGGCATATTTCAAACCTGATTTATTGCATTAAATAATTACAGCATAGAGTTTTAATCTTTTTACAATATTGCTTTAATCATTTATACAAGCTCAATTTTCAGTACAAATAAACCTGAATAATACACGCTCTATAAATAAATCCTGATTTTTTTGCGTAATTTTGCAGCGTGAAAAAACGATACTTCATATACCTGTCGTACAAAGGCACTGCGTACCATGGCTGGCAAATACAGCCTAACGGCTTATCTGTTCAGGAAGTGCTTTCAAAAGCCCTTTACACCGTTTTCAGAACCGAGACCGAAATTACAGGAGCAGGACGCACCGACAGTGGCGTGCATGCCCGATTAATGGTGGCACATTTCGACACTAACAAGGAAATAGAAAGTCTGACTGGCCTTACAGTAAAGCTGAACAGCATTTTGCCTAAGGATATCGCTGTTTCGAAAATTGTGGAAGTGAAACCCGACGCCCATGCCCGATTCGATGCCATTTCGCGTAAATATGAATATCATATTGTTACAAGTAAAAATGTATTTAAATCCGAATATGCTGCCCGTTTCAATGAGCATCACGATTTTGAAGCAATGAATCAGGCTGCTGCCATTTTGAAAGAATACAGCGATTTCACAAGCTTCAGTAAACTACACACCGATGTAAAAACGAATAATTGTATTATTCATCAGGCTTCATGGACTCAAAATGAAGGAGAATGGATTTTTACTATCGAAGCTGATCGTTTTCTGCGTAACATGGTAAGAGCCATAGTAGGTACATTGCTCGAAGTGGGCCGTGCCAAAATGACATTCGAGCAGTTTCGGGAGATAATTGAAGCAAAAAACCGCTGCAAGGCCGGGACTTCAGTACCGGCACAGGGACTTTACCTTGTTGACGTTCAATATCCGGAAGATCTTTTTTTGTTATAAATTGCCGACAACTCAAATTCATAATAATTCTCAAATTCGTGTTAACCATTAAATCATAAATTGTAAACTATTAATTGTAATGTGGTTAGCACTTGGATTTTTATCAGCACTTTTGCTTGGCGTTTATGATGTAAGCAAAAAAGTATCATTGCAAAACAATGCCGTGATTCCTGTTTTATTTTCGTCAATTTTATTTTCGTGTAGCATTCTTTCTCCCTTTTTAATCATTTCAAACATTCATCCTCAATGGTTGGAAGGCACTCCTTTTTTTGTTCCTTCGGTCGATTTCAGGACTCATCTTTTTCTGATCCTGAAAGCAGTCATTGTGCTTTCTTCGTGGCTTTTTGCCTATTTTGCCATGAAACATTTACCAATTACAATTGCCTCGCCCATCAAAGCAACGCAACCTGTTTGGGTAGTTATCGGCGGTGTACTTATTTTTGGGGAGAAACTTTCGGGCTTCCAAATGGCCGGCGTGGCCATTACCCTTGTATCTTTTTTTATGTTTTCGTTTGCCGGGAAAAAAGAAGGTTTTTCGGCCGGAGCAAACAAGTGGATCATATTCATTATATTAGCAACATTAACAGGCGCCATCAGTGGTTTGTACGATAAGTATTTACTTGGTCAGTTCGATCACATGGCTGTACAAACCTATTACACGTTTTATCAGGCCATTATAATGGGACTTATCACTTATTTTCTGTGGTATCCGGGACGTAAAAACACAACTCCATTTCAATTCAGATGGTCGATAGCCTTTATCTCAATCTTCCTTGTTTCGGCCGATTTCGCCTATTTTTACGCTCTTTCGCTGCCCGACTCACTCATCTCTATCGTGTCCACTGTACGTAGAGCGGGAGTAATTGTGCCTTTCTTGTATGGCGCTTTAGTGATGCATGATAAAAACCTGAAACTAAAACTTATTGACATGTTTGGGGTAATTATAGGTATGATTTTTTTATTTTTAGGATCTTAAGCACAGGTCAAAAATTCATTAAAAATCTGATATACTGAAAGATAATGAAAATAAAAAGATTATTTCGAAACAAAAATCAAAATTCAGCACAAATTATTTGATTATTAGACAGAAAGTTTGTATTTTTGCAAGCCCAAAAAGAAAAGAAAAATAATAAAAAAATTAAGATATGAAAAGCGGAATTCACCCAGAAAACTATCGCACCGTGGTATTTAAAGATATGTCGAACGGCGATACTTTTTTCTCACGTTCAACTGTAAACACCAAAGAAAATATCGAAATTGATGGTGTTACCTATCCTATCGTTAAAATGGAAATTTCGAGTTCGTCACACCCTTTCTACACTGGAAAATCCAAATTGGTAGATACTGCTGGACGTGTTGACAAATTCATGAACCGTTATGCAAAACGCATGGAAGCAAAAAAATAACATTTAAATTTTTAAATGTATTGTAAAGCCCTGAACAAATTGTTCAGGGCTTTTTTTGTACATATCGCCGGCCTATTCATTACATTTATCTATATCGACATTTTAAATATCTATTTGTATAATATAGATAGATACGTTATCTTTGTATCACAAACAAGAAATAATACGAATAACAAACATAAAAATTAAAATTATGAAAACATTAGATTTCACAAAACTGAATGCCGAATCAGTAAAAAATGTTGTAAGCGCTTTACAACAATTATTGGCCGATTATCAGGTATACTACAGTAACCTTCGTGGTTTTCACTGGAATGTAAAAGGAAAAGATTTTTACGTTATGCACGCACAATTCGAAAGCATGTACAACAATGCCACCGAAAAAGCGGATGAAATAGCCGAACGTATCCTAATGCTCGATGGAATACCTGCTCACAATTTCAGCGAATATCTGAAAATAGCCAAAGTAAAAGAAAGCGGATATGTAACAAACGGAGACGAAGGAATTAAGCATGTAATGGAAACCACATCGTACTTTTTGGAATCGGAACGTAACATCCTGAAAATGGCTTCCGAAGCCGGCGATGAAGCAACTGTGGCCATGATGAGCGACTATATAAAAGAACAGGAAAAACAAATTTGGATGCTGACAGCGTACTCAAGCAAATAATCCATATCATAAAAAATAAAGGCTGATGTTTGGAAAAGTCCATTCATCAGCCTTTTGTTTTAATAGCTTTTTCAAAATTTAAAGCCTGTAAGTTTTTCGGAGTACTTCCACAATTTACGGGTATGTTTCTCTTTATATGCATGTTTTTTCGCCTTCACCACCACAGGATAGCCCTTCACACCACCCATTCCGTCGGGACCATAAAACTCTCCTCCTTTTGCATCGGGATCAACAGCTGCCCGCAAAAGCGGCAATGCTCCCATATCCGCCGGCTGCACAAACCACTTGAACAATGGCATAAATAATTTTCTGATAAAATCACTGCCAATCTGATTGAATAAATTGGTATCGGACACACCCGGATGCGCAACTGTAGCCACTGCATCTATTTTATTGGACTTGAAATAGTATTGCAATCCAAATGTGAAGTGCAAAGCCTCGAGCTTGGAGCGGGAATAAGCACTCATAGGAGTGTACTTTTCATCTTTTTCATACAACAAATCGTGGAAATTCATCTTTCCTGTTTTATGAGCAATGCTACTTACACACACAACACGCGACTTTGGAGTGTTCTTTAATTTCGCCATCAAAAGCCCAGTCAGCAAAAAATGCCCGAAATAATTAGTTCCCTGCTGCAACTCGATGCCATCAACTGTTTTCCCGTAAGGCGTCATCATTATGCCGGCATTATTCAGCAAAATGTCAAGCTGAGCATATCCTGCATTAAATGTATCTGCAAAATTTCTCACGGATGAAAAATCTGACAAATCAAGCTTCATTACTGCAATTCTGGCATCTGGCTGCAATTTCTGAATTTCCTCTTTTGCTGCTTCACCTTTTTTATCCGAACGACAGGCAATGATGACTTCAGCACCTTTATTGGCAAATGCTTTTACAGTCTGAAAACCAAGCCCTCCATTTCCTCCC
>Ga0209373_10000791_pt1 | contig 44106 bp, 47 predicted proteins | sample Higcelweek5metaG_FD_187173 | JGI IMG/M metagenome (GOLD analysis project Ga0209373, IMG submission 187173) | Freshwater pond sediment microbial communities from the University of Edinburgh, under environmental carbon perturbations - High... | ecosystem: Environmental > Aquatic > Freshwater >... | reverse complement strand
GCTGCCGGAGCTGGTACGCATCGCCCATCTGCGTTGGCGTATCGAGCGCGACTATCAGGATCTCAAGCAGGACCTGGGGCTGGGACATTACGAGGGGCGTGGTTGGCGGGGATTCCACCACCATGCCAGCTTGAGCATCGCCGCCTACGGTTTTCTGCTCGGGCAGCGCCTGCGCCGTGAGGCCCTGTCCGGACCGGATGGCCCAGGAAAAAAAAACCTCATGGGCGGCCCGGTACCTGCGCTTCCCGCGGATTACCACCCCCGCGGTCGGCCAGCGCGCGCAGCGGCACGTGGCGGACTCGATCACGACGCTGCGTCATCAACTGGGTGTCTACCTGATGCTTGAGTATTGCCGGGACCTGTACGGCGGTTTGGGCTATCCACGTTTATGACACAGTAAGATTAACAGGCCCTAGCGAAACCAGCAGTTGAGGGTTTCGCCGAGCGGGCGCGGTCAAGAATGGGGAAGAGCGGTGGCGCCTACCGCTGGGTAGCCGCAAGGCGAAGGCCGACCGACAGTCGGCGACAAGAACACAGTGCATCATGAATACCATGAATACATTGTTTGAACAGCTCTGGGGGATGGCCCCGACTCGCTATTCGGGGCCATCCATTGATCCTGTCATTTACCAGAAGATGACTGACCGGATCAATCCTGCGGGTCTTTTATTACTTGGACGGGTTGCGGTCTTGTTGACCTTGGCTCCGGTTGCGGTCCTGCTGGCCGGTTTGCTTGGCGCCTTCGCTGCCTGCACGCTGACCCTGTTGCGGTTTGCTTCCTCCTTGCTTGCTTGGCTGACCTGGTTGTTTTTCAGTGGCCATGATGAAGTCCTCACATAACATCACATCGTTCGTTTGGGCGCTGGCTCATGGGCTTGAATTGATTAGCTTTTCCTTTGTTCAATAATCTTCCGATTTTCCTAACACGCTGGCTGCCCTTGCACTGCCTCGCCGCCCTCGTATTCGATTTCCTCTGTGGAAATCATGATTGTGACCGCCATGGAGATTACCGCTCTTATCTTGCGGCATGTATCGCCGACGGTCATTGCGCAGTTATATTGATCTTATTGCTTGGATGGCTCGCGGCCTTGCCCCTGTTGTTCCTGTTCCTGATCCTGCCGAGCCTGGTTCGCTCTGCGCTGCTCCTCTTCACTCAGGTTGCTGCGCTGTTGCCCTGGTTGACCACCCTGACGGCCTTGCTGGTCTTGTTGACCACTTTGCTGGCCTTGTTGCCCGCCCTGATGGCCTTGCTGGCTGCTGCCCTGCTGTCCAGCCTCACGGTCTTGTTGACCTTGGCTCTGGTTGTAGTCCCGCTGGCCGGTCTGCCCGGCGCCTTGGCTGCCTACACGCTGGTCGGCATTCTGGCCCAGTTGCGGATCGATTCCTCCTTGTTTGCCTGGTTGCCCTGGCAGATCAACTTCTCCTTGCTTGCCGGGTTGCCCTGGTTGTTTTTCAGTGGCCATGATGAAGTCCTCACATAACATCACATCGTTCGTTTGGGCGCTGGCTCATGGGCTCGAATTGATTAGCTTTTCCTTTGTTCAATAATCTTCCGATTTTCCTAACACGCTGGCTGCCCTTGCACTGCCTCGCCGCCCTCGTATTCGATTTCCTCTATGGAAATCGTGGTTGTGAACCGCCATGGGGATTGCCGCGCTTATCTTGCGGCCGGCCTCGTCGACGGTCATTGCGCAGTTGCTTGTATGCAACCTATGTGCAATCCCTTGCTTGATTTTCCCTGTGCTTGATGAAGTCTCAAGCGCATTGCGTGCCTTCCAGTATAGGCACTTTTTTGTTTTGTCAAATTTTCAGCATGAAAAAGGCGCTCTAGTTTTTCAACAGAATCGGCCGTTTTCTGCCCGTAGCGGGTTTAATGGGGACGCACACCTCGTCAACGTGCACGTTCCCTGGCTCGACTCAGGATGAAACCTCACGTTCATTCCAAAGCTTTTGAGCGGTCACCAGGCGAACACGACAGCCCATCGACTATCCGTCTTTCTCCGGCGTTTCACGGCTCAAGGCTTTGGCCTGCACGATATGCCGGCGCGCCGCCCTTTTTAATCATGCGTTCATCGCGCCTGGTTGATTTCCTGCTCCAGGGCAGTCAGGCGTTCGACGATGCGCTCGAACGGCAGGGGGTCGCCATAGAACATCTGCGCCCCCTGCATCGCCTGGTAATCCTGCCTCAAGGCATTGAGCAGCGCCGCCTCAGGAATCAGCCTCAACCCGCCCGACAGACACAGGTCATAGCGGCTAAACCCGCTGCGGTAGAACGTTTCCTTAATGCGCAATACGTCCTGCAGCAGCTCGACATCACCAATAGCCTGGCGGCCAACCTCATGGTCGGCCAACCGTGCCAAGTCGTACCAGTGCCGCGACAGCCGTTCGGCCCCCACCCGCAAATCCGGGCGATGGCATTCGACGTGGATCAGCGTGGCCTTCTCCCAGAAGGTGCGCATGGGCGACAGTACCGCGACCTGGGCGGTCGGGAACGCCAGATCGGTCACGTGTGCGGCCACATCCGGAATGATCGTCAGGGTGTCCCGAGGCAAAGTGGCGTTGCGACCACCGAACTCGATCAGCACGTTCGGGCGCAGATAGGTGTCCGTGTTCTCGACGGCGCTCGGATAGAAAAGCCAGAGCTTTTCCCCGTCCTCGCTGACCTCGATGCCGATCTGACGTCCTGGCAGTGCTTGCTCCAGCGCTTCTCGCAGCGCGGGCACCAACTCTTGGATGACGTGATCAACCAGAGCGGCCTTGAGCACGTCCGACAGCTTTCTACGCTGGTTATTGGAGAGCGTTGCCAGGTCAGGGGCGTCCTGCACCAGGCTCCGATAATCGACCGTGACGTCGATGTCCTCGGAGAAGCGTTCGATGGCCTGGTAGACCTTCGACAACGAAGTGCCGCCCTTGAAAGCCATCGGCTTGCGGCATGGCAGCGCGAACAGGATGCCCAGCACTTGGCACAGCCAGATGTCCTTTTCCAGAATCTCGGCACGGCGCCCTAGCACTGGCGCCAATCCATGCAGCAGTTCTGCCTGCTCAGATTGGGACAAGTCAAAGTAGTGCGCGGAAGAGTCAGGCATGCGTGAACTCACCACGCTCGTAGCCGGTCAGGGCCGCCACCATCCAGGCAGGCATCGACGCCTTGGCCTCGCGCAGGGCTTGGAACTCGCTGGACGGCAGCCTCTCCGCAATGCGCTTGAATGTGCCGGGCGAGACCTGGTTTCGCCCCAAATACCAGAGCGCCGATAACGCCTGGCCCGCAGGCCGTCCCGCGAGCGCCAGCTTGCGCGGGGCTACATGCTGCAGCCGGACGATCATCTTGCCAAGCCGGATCGCGCGCGACGAGCCCGTGGTGTAGAAGGCCGCATGCGCCGGCATCTGCGTCGTGAAACCGAAACGCCGTGCGGCCTCCGCGCCGTGGATCTCGATTATCGCCCCTTCCGCATCGGCCACAGTCCGAGCCACTTGCTCAGGGGCGGGCAACGTCTTGATACCGAACCGGCCGACTTTGGGCACGATGTACAGGCCATGTCCAAGGCGCTCGATACTGCCGGCCTTGGCCAGCCGCATCAACGCTTGATCGATAGCCGCACGCGATCCAAGTCCCGCGAACAAGGCGGGGGTGAAGGGTGTACCGTCCGGCTGGGCAGCAATACGTTCGCGAACGGTTTGGGATGTGTTCATCATGGCGGCCTCTATTTGTTAGATATTTTATAGAAAAATCTAACGTACCTCAAATCGGCTGGCTGACTTGGTGCTGGCCCGCACGATATGCTTGCGCGTCGCCCAGTACCCGCCCTTTATCCGCCCCCGCTCCAGAGCCGTACAGATCGAGAGCACCTGGCCCCGGGTCAGAATGAGCGTCTTCTTGCTCTGGATCTTGCGCAGCAAGGCCCAGGGACCAAATACCCGCGGGGGCCAGCCGTCCGGAAAGGTCGCCGAACCGCTCATCACCGCGTAGTTGGAGATCTTCGAGGCATGCCCCCCGATCGCCTGCCGCACGGCCTTGATCGCCGTGTAGTTCTGCACCAGCGGGTTCCGCACCCGGTTCTTTCGCCGACCGATGGTCTGCACCCAGGTATTCGGCTCGGTGGGGTCGACAACGATCGATCCTTTCAGGCAGCGGTTCTCGATCACGAAGAGGCCATAGCGCGACACCACGACATGATCGACCTGCGTCGGTTTGGCCTCGTCCTTTCCCGGATACAGGGCGTGGGTGAACACCCGGTACTCCGCACTCAGGCAGACCCTCAGCAGGAGGTTCACCTGGTACTCGCCCCACCAGCCGCGATAGGCCGGCCTTTCCAGCAGGCGAGCATGAGCGATCGCCCCCAACCCCAGGAAGAACACCACCAGCGGCAAATAAATCGCCAGGAAATCAGACATAAAATTTCTCCCTCAAATCTTCGAGCAGCAGTCGGTCCAGCGCCAGATCAGGTACATCGCGTCGTTGCCCGTGCCGGGAACGTGCCGGCCGGGGCCGCCCTCCCAGGTCTGCGGAGGCTCGCCCAGCCATAGGGAGCGCTGGGTCTGCGACTTGGGCCAGAACTGCGTCAGCTTGTATTGGCTCTTGGGGATGGTCGGATAGATCGAGGCCCGGCACAGGTTCTCGTCGCCCATCGTGCGCCGCGCCAGCCCCCGCCGGTGCTGCTGCGCCAGCAACCGCGCGCTGAGCAGGGCCGTCGTGCGGTTCTGGTCCTGGCTGAAGACGCTGCCGGCCAGCGGATAAATGCTTCCCCAGGTGCCGGTGCACCACCACAGCGACTCCAGCGGCTCCTGCCGGGCAGTCACCAGGGCCGACTCGGCGGCGCAGGCCGCCTGAGCCACCGGGTTGGCCACCGCCGCCGATTCCGGGTGCTGGAAAAAGGCCAGCGTGGCGTTGTTCCAGGTCGGGTCGATCTCGGTGAAACTGATGATGTCCAGGTCCATGTAGCCGTCCGCACTGCACTTGGTGGGGGTGTACAGGTCCAGGATCTGCAGCAGCGGGAAGGCGTAGTAGTGGGTGTGGTAGAACGACCCGTCGTGCTGGCCGGTCATCGAGTGGTTGTCGGAGTTCAGCCGGCCATAGCTGCGCCGGTTGCCCAGCGGCAGCGTGGCGCCGCCCAGGGTGGGCGAGCAGCCCGGCGTCTTGACGGTCTCGACGATCCGGGCCGGCTCCCACATCGAGGTGGTGATGCCCGGCTTGTAGATGCCGGAGCTGCCCTCCTCGCACAGGCAAAACACCTTGTCGGTCGCCTTGTCGGGCGCCGCGCCGGGCGTGAACTGCACGCCGGCCACCCGGATGGGAAAGAGGCAGGCCCAGCAGATGTCGGTGAACAGCTTCGGGCCCAGCAGGGAGGAGTCCTCGCACAGGGGATCGGCCGCATTCCCCGGCAGGGAAACGCTACCGGCCAGGGCCGCCAATACCGTGGCACCGAACCATTTACTCCTGAACATCACGCACCTCCTTGGCTTGGACAGATTCGCGAGCAAACTCGCGCACCACGAAAACCTCCCCCTCGGCCGTGACGACCGAAGGCGTTTTCTGGATCTGGAAGCGACGGGCCAGGTCGCCCGGCAGCAGGTACAGCGGGGCGTCGATGGCCTGCTGGGTGCGCTCGAACAGGGGCCAGCCAGCGTCGGGCGGGATCTGCGTGGCCATGACGGTGACGGTCAGGCCGCGGCCGTGGTCGGCCCGCTCGCGCTGGGCCAGAGCCACCTGCCAGGGCTGGGTCGGGTCGATCACCACCAGCTTCTGATCGAAGGGCCGCAACTGCAGGGGATTTATTCTCCCGGCCTGGGCTACGACCTTGCCCTGGGCGTCGAGAATGTCCTGCGGTATCACCACCGAGGGATCGACCCGGCGGGTGGCGTTCACGGTGGCGGTCGGCAGGGCATGGCCGGTGTGGGCGTGCCAGAAGCGGTCGAGGGCGCGTTGCTTCATGACCGCGAAATCCAGGCCCTCGATGCGCGCCTTGGCGACTTCCATCAGGTCGGGCTCGAGGATGTCGCGGGGCGTCCCCAGCGTGCCGAGGTCGCCGGCGCGGCCCTCTCGCATCGCCTCCTCGACATAGGTCACCGAGTCGATGCCCACGACCTTCGCCGCCAGCGACTCGTCGGAACGCTCGATCACCACCGCAGGCACCAGCTGGATACCGTGGCGCCGGAACGCCAGCGGATCGAGCAGCACCGGCACCTGGCTCTCGGTCGCCTGCGTGAGCCGGTGCATCCGGGTCATGGCATCGACCATGCGCAGGCCGTCGGGAATGCCGCGAAACACCACCCCGACCCCGGGCTGGCCGTCGTAGCGGCGCAGGATGTCCTCGATCGCCGCCTCGCCCAGCGACCACGAGACGAAGACCAGCGTCCGGAAGCCCTCATCCAGCGGGTGCGGGCGCTCGGCGGGGGCCGTATCGCGCGCGGGCAGATCCAGCGCCTCGCGCCGGGCCTGGGCCGCCTGCACCACCGTGTTGCGCGACAAGCCCTGCACCCACTCCAGCTCGCCCCGCTCAGTCAGGGCCCGGGCGCCCGCCCGTCCCTGCCGGGAGAGGTCCCGGGCCTGCTCTAGCAGGCTGGCTGGAAGATCGGCCGGCTTGTAGATGTTGGCCCCCAACGGATTGTCCGACGCGGCGGCGATGCCGGACAGCGCCGCCAGGGCACTCACCAGTAGTTGTCTCACCATAGCGGATAGGCCCTGCCGATGATCTGATGGGAGGCAACCGATCCCCAGTAGCGGGAGTCGAACGAATCCGCCGTGCGGCCGAAGAACCAGTAGCGGTCAGCCTCGATCACTCCCTGGCGCACGTAGCGCTGCGGATCGAAGCCATACTGGCGTGCGACCTGCAGGCCGCTGGCGATCACCTGGTCATTGATGCGGGTGCTTTCTTCCGTGACCGTCACCCGGTCGCCCGGCAGGCCGTCCAGCACCTTGACGATGGTGGTGCCATCCGCAAACAGCGGACCGAGCCCCCGGGATTTGAAGGCGAAAATAGCGCCTCGGGCCGGTTCGGTTTCGTACTTGTCGATGATCCAGACGCGGTACGGCGGCAGGCACAGCTCGGCCTGCCCGGCGATGGCCACGGAAAAGCGGCTGGCCAGGGCGACCACGCCGACGGCGACCAGCGCCGAGAACAGGGCGCCCTTGGCGAGGAAGCCGGCGCTGACGCCGATCCGACGTGGCTGACGCGCCCGCTCGACCTCGGCCATGGCCCGCTCGATCCTGGCCTGAAGGGAGAAGGGGTTGCGCCGCTTCATCGGGCGACCTCCTCGGCGGGCGGCAGGGTGATCCCACGGTCCTCGAGCACCTGCAGGATCGCCTGCCGTTGCGGCATGCCGGCGAGCGTGTAGTTGCGCACCGCCTGCACGTCTTCCGGCGCGGTGGAGTACAGCAGCAGGGAGTAGGGGTCCACGGTCAGCCGGGCGATCCCGAGGCCCCGCGGCGTGATCATGAAAATCTCGGAGTAGTGCTCCTTGCTCGAGTGCACCGTCTTGAGGATGCGGTAGCCCCCTTCCCCCAGCGGCAGCCGCTTGTTCTCCTGAATGACGTTGATCGCCTCGGGCTTCTGGCCCAACAGCAGGGTGAAGGCCGAGTTCTCGGCAATCGCCTGGCCGACCTTGTTCTGGTACAGGTCGTTCACCCCCTGGGTGATGACGATCGCCGAGCCGCCGTATTTGCGGAAGCGCCGGTAGCCGTGCTCGATGAACTCGCCGACGTTGCCCTGCGCCAGCAGGCTCCAGGCCTCGTCGATGATCACGATCTTCGGCCGGTCGCGCTCGCCCAGGTACATGTCCTGCTGGATCTGGTAGATCAGTTGCAGCAGCACCACCTGCTGCAGGTGCTGGCGCCCCTTGAGCTCTTCCAGCTCCAGCACGGTGAAGGGATTCTGGAAGTCGAGGTTGTTCTTGCCGTTGAAGTAGCGCCCGTACTGGCCCTGCGGGTGAACGGGTACAGCTGGTGGCCGATGTCCTTGATGCGCTGGTCTTCGTCATCCGCCAGCAGGGCATTGGCGATGTCGTCCACGGTCAGTTCGTGCCCCTTCTGCTCCCAGCAGGCGGTCAGAATCCGCTTCAGGCCCGAGGTCTGGAAGTCGACCAGCGGGACGGTCGGCGCCGCCATCGCCGTCAGCAAGCCGATCAGCACGTCCTCCTCGTCGCTGAAGTCCTTCACCAGCTCGAAGGGGTTGAGGCAGATCTTGGAGTCGTGGTCGAAGCGGGCGAAATCGCCCTGGAAGGCTTCGGCGAGCTTGAGGTAGGACAGGCCCACGTCGATCACCCATACCTTGGCGCCGATGCTCAGGTAGGAGGTGATCAGGTAGTTGGTCAGGAAGGACTTGCCCGAGCCGGACTGCGCGGCAATCGTGCCGTTGTAGTTGGTGTCGGAGTCGTACAGGTCGAAGGTCACCGGCTGGCCGTTGCGGGAGATGAACGGCGCGACGGGGGTGCCGGTGCCCTTCCAGTCGCCATAGATCGGCAGGATCGGCAGGGCCTGGTTCAGGCTCAGGGTGCGGAAGCGGAACAGATCGCGGATGGCGTCCGCGTCCGCGCACAGGGGCAGGGCGTTGATGAACACGGGCAGCAGGCAGAACTTGTCCTCCATGAGGGTGAAGTTCTGCGTGGCGAAATGGGTCCGGGCATTCGAGGTCGCCTGGACCAGCTCCTCGCGGTTCTTGCCGAACACCACGACCGTCATGTTGGCTTGGACGTTGTGGGCGCCCCGGTCCAGATCCTCGAACAGGACATCGTAGGCCTCCTTGCGCTTGACCAGCATGGGGACGAACTTGACCATCGGGCCGCTGCACTGGTTGATCGCCCACTGCCGGCGCTTGGTGAGCTTGTCCTTGGTCTCCAGCTGCGGCGGAAAGTAGAGGGTCATGGTGATGACGCAGTTGCCGCGGACCCCGCCCCGCTGCGAGAGGAGGTCGGCCAGATACTGGGTGGCATCGCCCTGCCACATGATGTCCGGGTAGCGTTTGACCGACAGGGTCTTGGCGAAGCAGTCGTCGCCGAGCTGGATGTGGTCCTTGCGCACGTCGAGGCTGCGGTTGTAGTCCAGCAGCTGCTCGTTGATCGGCTTGTCCAGGTCGGCCTTGATGTCGGGATCCAGGCGCCAGGAGGCGTCGGGGCCCTGGTTGAGCACCGAGGAGAAAATTTCCTTGTAGGCGTGGTTGGTCAAGGAGACCGGCGCCAGGCCGCAGCTCTCCAGCGCGGCCCCCAGTCCATCGGACAGCTCGCGGGCCACGGCGCCTTCGCTGTCGCTGGGCAAGGCCTCCTTGATCGGCAGGGTGATCGCGATGACCAGCTTCTGGTCGCGGATCTTCACCCCGGAGACGCTATCCACCGGGCGCAGGGTGCGCTCGGCGAAATACTCGGCGCGGGCCTGGGTCGCCGTGGCCAGCAGCTCCAGGGTGTCATGGTCCACGGCGAAGCGACCGGACTCGCGAGCGACCTGGCGCAGCTTCAGGTAGCCGGTCCTGACCCGGTTGATGTTCTCCGTGCAGATCAGGCTGAACTGGATGGTGGAGCCTTCCGGCCATTCCAGGGCCAGGCCCGCCTTCAGGCGATCGCCCTCGTCACCGTTGCTCCCGGCCAGGGGCGAGCACAGGAAGCCGAAGCCGATCCGCTTGCCTTCGAGCTGGAACAGCGCCTGGTCGGGATCGTAGGCCAGGGCGCCAATCAGTTTGGACAGGCGTGGAATATGGGTCATCAGTTTGGACAGCATGGGGGACTCCTTCAGTTCGACGAACGGACTTCGATCCAGGCGCGCAGGCCTTCGGCCGGCTTGCCCTCGCGGGTCAGGCCGTCGTCGCGGATGAGGTAAGGAACATTGCGGGCACCGAGAAACTGGGCGGTGAGGCGGCGCTTGCCGATCACCTCCAGATCGCACGCCCCGTCGGGCTTCTGTGCCAGGGGGGTGTCCAGATCGCCGGCGACCGTCGCCTGCCAGGCCGCCGCCGGATCCTCGGCGCAGTGCAGCTCCTTCGTGCGGCGGGCGCTGCGCGGCGTGAGGATCGGCAGCATCAGCACATCCAGGCGGTAGCCCTCGGGCAGGCCAGTGCGGGCCTCCTGCATGAGCTCCTTGCAGTAGGTGCAGGCCGGATCGGCGAACAGGGTGATGGCCTTGTCGCCGTGCCCGATGCGCAGCGGCGCCAGATCGCCGAACCCCAGGTGGGTCTTGTCGAGGGGAACGTACTGAACCGCATGGCGAACGTCCGCCAGGGTCTTCAGCTCCTTCTGCGCCCACACGTCATAGACGGAGCCCTGAATGATGAAGCGGCCGGTGTCGGTCATGACGGCGAACTTGCCGTTCTTCTCGATGGCGAAGACGGCCGTGGCGGGCAACAGGACGAGGCTGTCGGAGTCGATCCAGGAGGGCTGGGAAGGCTGGGCGAAAGCGGCTCCGGCGAGGGAGCAGAGGGAAAGAAAAGCGGCGGAACAGAGAGGTTGACGCATGGGGGTTATCTCCTGAGGAAGTACCCTCAGGCTATAAAGTCGGGACAAAAAAAAGCCCCCTTTTCCGGCGATTTTATGGCCTGAAAGGGGGGCGAAAAAAAGCGATGGCTTACATGCCGACGGGCAGCGCCAGGAGGGCTTCGGCAGCCTTGACGGAAACCGGGACGGTGGCGGTCATGATCGACTCGATGATGTCCGGCGCGGCGTACAGGCCCACACCGCCGCCCACGCCGACGACGAAGGACATCAAAGACTGACGCAGAACGCCGGCGCCGATGCCGGTGAGGATCATCATGCCCACCAGTACGCGGCCGAGGGTGCCTTGCATCCAGTCGGTGATGGTGGTCCAGACGCTGTCGAAGGTGGTCGATCCGGTACCGGCCATGGCGACGCCGGCGCCGACCATCAGGGCAACGAGAGCGAGGGTTTGAACGTGCGATTTGTTGATGGCTTGCATGGTTTTTCACTCCTGGGGTGGGAAGCGCGTGACTGCGCTGGGGAGTGATTTTTCAGATTTCGAGGGGGCTTGTGCGGCGCTATCGAGCCACTTTTTTGCCGGAAATTAGGTTTTTTTAGATCTTTTATTTATATTTTTAAATATTTATGAGTATATAAAAACGAGGCGAACGACAGGACGGCCAAGCCCCTCTGTCATCCTGACGGCGATGCGCATGACCACAGCCAAGGTGCGGGCCGGCGAGCACCCGCATCGCCATTCCCTCTGCGAATGCGGGGTATGGCAGCAATACCCGAGTCGGTCATGGGTGCTTGGAGTGCTATTCCCCGGCAGGCCGCGACCAGGCTCCTCATGTCGGCAAACGAGAGGGCACGCAGCATGATGGGGCGGCTATTTCATCCCGCTCAACTTGGTGTAATGCAAAGCATCCACGACCAATGAAAAGGCTGGTGATGGTTGCCGGCGGCTGGGGTAGTACAGGAAGTACCCCGAGAACGGCTCGCACCAATCCTCCAGCACACGCACCAGGCGACCTTCCTCGATGTGCGGCGCGAACTCCTCTTCGGGCAGAGCGGCAATGCCTAGCCCCACAAGCACAGCGTCTACCATGTTCGGCGTCGTGTTACTAAGCCTATCGAAAGTATTGTCATCGCCCTGCTCGCCAAGCCGGTTCCCGGACGTCCGCCCAGGAGCACTGCCGAGGAAATGCGCTGGCTGGCACAGGCCGTTCGGGACCACTCGCCGCTGCAATACCGCTTCGAATTCGGCCTGTGGACCCTGTCGCTGATTGCCGAACTGATCCGCCGCCAGTTCGGCAAGACGCTGTCACTGTCCGCCGTGAGCCGAGTCATGAAGCTGCTCGGCTTCACCGCGCAAAAACCCTTGTATCGCGCCTGGCAGCAGGATGCGGCGCTGGTGCGCCAGTGGGAAAACGAGACCTACCCGGCGATTCGGGCCGAGGCCCGTGCAGCGGGGGCAAGGATCTACTTCGCGGACGAGTCGGGCCTGCGCTCCGACTACCATGCCGGCACGACCTGGGCACCGCAGGGGGAAACGCCGCTGGTCGAGGTGACCGGCCGACGCTTCTCGGTGAACATGCTGTCGGCGGTCGGGACGCGCGGCGAGTTCCGCTTCATGCTGCACGACGGGACGGTGACGGCCAGCGTGTTCCGCGAGTTTCTCAAGCGCCTGCTGATCGGTGCCGAGCAGCCGGTCTTCGTGATCGTCGATGGCCATCCGGTGCACAAGGCCCAGCTGGTCAGGGCGTTCGTCGAAGAACAGGCGGGGCGCCTGAAACTCTTCCATCTGCCCCCGTACTCGCCACAGCTGAACCCGGACGAGCAGGTCTGGGGGCACGTCAAGCGCAGTGTGTCCAGGCGTCTTGTGCAGAACCGGGAGGAAATGAAGAGGTTGGCCCTGGGCGCGCTGCGCAGAATCCAGAAGTTGCCGGAGTTGGTGAGATCGTTTTTCCGCCACCCGGACTGCCGATATACAGCAGCATGACATTACTTTTAAAAAGATTAGTAAAGGCAAGTTGCCCGTCCACCCAGTCGATGTCAACGTCAAGGGCGTGCTCAACGGCGTGGCCGCCGTGCTGCCGGCATTTCTGGCACAGAAGTCCGGCCACGTCATCACCACGTCCTCGGTCGCGGGGCTCAAGGCCTATCCGGGCGGCGCCGTCTATGGCGGCACCAAATGGTTCGTGCGCGACTTCATGGAGGTCCTGCGCATGGAGTCCGCCATGGAAGGCAGCAACATCCGCACCGCGACGATCTACCCGGCCGCCATCAATACCGAGCTGCTGGCGACGATCAGCGAGAAGGAGACGCTGGAGCAGATGCAGGGCGTCTATGACAAGTACGGCATCTCCCCGGATCGCATCGCCAGCGTCGTCGCTTTCGCGATCGACCAACCCGAGGACACGACCATCAACGAGTTCACGGTCGCCCCCGCGAACCAGCCCTGGTAAGCGCAGCAAGTTGCCAATTGCATAGGGGGCTTTCCGATGGTGTCCAGACGCAGTTTCATTTCCGGGCTTGCCACAGCCAGCGCAGGCCTCGCCTTGGCCCGACCCGCTTTCGCCGGCCAGGCGTCCGGCGCCACATCCGCGCCTGTCCAGTCCCCCGCTACTACCTTGACGAGGAGCTCCATGAAGACCGTGCCACTAGGAACGACCAACACCCAGGTACCCAACATCGTCGCGGGCATGATGCGCATCGCCGATAGCACCGACGAGCAGATCCGCGCTCTCTACACCGCGGCGCGCGAGGCGGGTATCAACTTCTTCGACCACGCCGACCTCTACGGCTTCAACCATCCCGACGGTGGCCCGCACCTGTGCGAACGCCGGTTCGGCGAAGCGCTCAAGCTCAGCAGCGCCGGGCACGAGCAGATCACCTTGCAGACCAAGACCGGCATCGTCGCCGCCCCGTGACACTACGATCAGTCGTATGAGCACATCGTGGGTTCAACCGAGCGGTCGCTCAAGGCCCTTGGCACTGACTACGCTGATCACGGCGAAGCTCAATGGACTGGATCCGGCTGCCTGGCTGAAGGATACCTTGGAGAAACTGCCGACCTAGCTCAACAGCCAGCTCGATGAGCTGCTGCCGCTACGTCCTTCGGCGTAAACGCAAGGCGTCTGCGTTGAACGCATACCCTGCACCAAAGGCTTGGGCCGGCGTTATAGGAGAGCCGGATTGTATCCGCTTGGTACAATTCCGCCGTCCCTGCCTGGAATGAATCGATGCCCCGGGAACACTACAGCGATCTGCTCGCCTTGATGGCCGTTGCCGAGGAGCGCAGCTTCACCCGCGCAGCCGCCCGGCTCGGCATTTCCCAGTCGATGCTCAGCCATACGATCCGTGGGCTGGAGGCCCGGCTCGGGGTGCGGCTGCTGACGCGGACCACGCGCAGCGTATCGGTCACCGAGGCCGGCGAACGGCTGTTGCGCGTGGTCGCCCCCCGCTTCAAGGACATCGAGTCCGAGCTGCAGCATGTCACCGAGCTGAGCGAAACGCCCTCCGGCACGCTCCGCATCACCGCCACCGAGCACGCCATCGACACGCTGCTGTGGCCGAAGCTCGCCGGGATCCTGTCCGCCTACCCGAAGCTCAAGGTGGAGCTGAGTTCCGACTACGCCCTTACCGATATCGTCCAGAGCCGGTACGACTTCGGCGTTCGCCTGGGCGATGAGTTGAGCAAGGAAAGCTCGGCCGTGCGCATCGCGCCCGACCTGCAATTCGCCATCGTCGGCGCGCCGTCGTATTTCGCCTCGCGCGCGATGCCTGCCACCCACCAGGACCTGGCGAACCACGCGTGCATCAATCTCAGGCTGCCGACGCGGGGCAACCTGTACGCCTGGGAACTCGGAAAGGGCCAGAACGGGCTGAATGTGCGGGTAGACGGCCAGCTGGTGTTCAACGGTATCTACCAGATCGTGAACGCCGCCTTGTCGGGGTTTGGACTGGCCTACGTTCCCGAAGACCTAGCCCGCCCGCACCTGGAATCGGGACGCCTGCTGCCGGTGATGAAGAGCTGGTGGCGCACGTTTCCCGGCTATCACCTCTACTACTCCAGCCAGCGCGAAACCTCGCGGGCCATGCAGATCCTGATCGAAGCGCTGCGCTACGGGAAATAGCCCCGCCCGAAAAGGCACGCTTCCATCCGCTTTGGTCTTTTCATGATGGCAGGTCAAGCGTGCGTAAGGCCGTGCATCTACCATGCATAGGCTTTGGGTGCCTCGCCACCCGGACCCGGCCAGATCTCGTCCAGCTTCGCCAGCGTCTCGTCCGAGAGCCTCAGCGACAGCGCCTTGAGGTTCTGGCGCAGTTGCTCGACGGTGCGCGGGCCGCTGATCGCGGCGGTCACCACCGGATTGTGCAGCAGCCAGGCGAGCGCCACGTCCGACGGGGCCTCGCCCAGCTCGTCGCACAGTGCCTCGTAAGCCTCCAGTTGCGGGCGCAGTCTGTCGATCTGCTGCTGCAAATGCGGCGTCGCCCGGCGACCGTCGGCGATCTTGCGCAGCACGCCGCCCAGCAGCCCCATGCCGATCGGACTCCAGGGGATGAGGCCCACCCCGAAGTGGCGCAGGGCCGGGATCACCTCCAGCTCGATGGTGCGCTGGGTCAGATTGTAGAGGCTCTGCTCCGATGCCAGTCCCAGCAGGTTGCGCGAGGCGGCCGTGCACTGCGCGGTGGCAATGTCCCAGCCGGCGAAGTTGCTGCTGCCGACATAGGTGATCTTGCCCTCGCGGATCAGTTGCTCCATCGCCTGCCAGATTTCCTCCCAGGGCGTCGCCCGGTCGACGTGGTGCATCTGGTAGAGGTCGATGTGATCGGTCTGCAACCGGTTCAGGCTCGCCTCGCAGGCGCGGCGGATGTGGTAGGCCGACAGGTACTTGTCGTTCGGGCCGGTGTCCATCGGCTGATACACCTTGGTCGCCAGCACGATCCGGTCGCGCCGCCCGCCCTGCGCCAGCCAGCGGCCGATAATCTCCTCGGAGATGCCGAAGCCCTTCGCCATGTCCGGCGATTGCGGGCCGCCATAGACGTCGGCGGTGTCGAAGAAGTTGATGCCGGCGTCCAGCGCCTCGTCCATGATCGCGAAGCTGGTCGCCTCGTCGATCAGTTCGCCGAAGTTCATGGTGCCCAGCGCCAGCCGGCTGACCTTCAGGCCGGTCCGGCCCAGATGGGTATATTGCATGTGCGCACCTTCATGGCAGCAGAGAAAAAGGGGCGTGACGGATACGGAAAGCGCCACGGTCAGCCCATCGACGACAACGGGTGGCTTGCCATCGGATGAGCGGGATGTGGCTCCCGATGATAGTGGCCCAGCCAGCAGCACAGCCTTTGATTTCTCGAAAGCGCCCATGAGCCAGAGTAATGAATCCGTTGGCCATGGCTGCGAAAACCGGCTGGATTAATCATCAGGGCTTATAGCTCCATTCGGAGTTTTGTGTTTTTCGAATAGTCCAGCCTCCCTATCATGGGGCTCCAACAGCGGCAGCCAGCGAACCATCCCGCTCGTAACATCCTGCACGCCCGGCCGCACCTTCATCTGACCTCGACCACGTTGCGCCCCTCCTCCGCGAGGCGGTGCCGGGTTGCGCATTGCCAGAGAAAACCTGATGACCACTTCAACTCTCGAATCCGTATCCGCACGGCGGCAGATGGGCAGCGCCGTAGGCTCCATGGCGCTTTGCGTGGCGATGCTGATCGCCGCCGAATTCATGCCGGTCAGCCTGCTGACACCGATCGCCGAAGACCTGCAGGCCACCTAGTACATTTTCAACCAACATCCTGTTCAAGCGGTGGGAGCTGTTCACAACCGTAATAGGTGCAGACTCGCTCCATCACCTCGACGATCGTCAATGGGCGTTCGGGTTCATGGATCGCCCGCTTGCCATGCACCCAGCAGGGCTCGATCCGGTTCAGCCAAGGGCTCTTGCTCGGTAGGCGGCAGGTTACGATCTGTACGTCTCCCCCGGCCTTGGCCCGGCGGTTGTGCGCCCCGATCCAGGCCCGCACCCGCTGGCTGACATGCCAGCTGGCATTGTCCCAAATCATCAGCAGCGCCTTCTTCCCTTCGCTCGCCAGGCGCTCGCAGACCCACTCCAGGAAGTCCTCGGTCACCTGGCTGACCGGGCGGCCCTTGACGAAGCGCAGCAGCATCTGCCCCGTGTCGGCGCGCAGCAGGCCATAGCAGCTCAGTGCCTTGGGTTCGGCATCCTGCGGATCCACCGACAGCTGCTGCAGGCGCAGGGCCTGACCCTCGCTCCAGGCCTTCAGGGACGGACGCGCGAAGCGGCTCCACCAGACTTCGTCCTGGAAACCCAGCACCCAGTCCGGGTGCGTTGTGGCCAGCTCGATCAGCCAGTCGCGTCGTTTTTTTACGGGCGTAATGCGGATCCGGACTGGTGATCCAGGTCTTGGCCCGCTTCCAGCCCACGCCCAGGCGTATCAGGGCCTGGCGGATCGACTCATGGCTCAGTTGCCGCTCGGTCAGCCCCTGCTCGAAGGCCACCTCGGCGGCCAGGCTCAAAGTCCACAGGCTGGTGGGCTTGCCGAAATCGCGGGGCTGCGGTGCAGCAAAGTGCGCAAGCGCTCGGTCTGCGTGCCCGCGAGCAAGGGACGGACACGTTTGGGCCGATGCGACTTCTCCGTCAGGCAAGACAACCCCTCGGCGGCAAAGGCCCGCAGGGTGTTGCGTACGGTTTGCGTGGCGCAGCCGAACAGGGCGGCGATTTCCGTGGCGGTCTTGCCGTCAGCGCTGGCCAGCAGGATCTGGCTGCGCCGCAGCGTGAAGGCCTCACGAGCGCACAGGCCCGCCTGCAGGGCCTGCCGCTCCTGGGCACTCAAAGGGCGAACGAATAAAGGTGCTTTCATGAGCCATAGCATCGCCCGACGCCGCATTTTCCACAACCACATCTATGAAACTGCACTAGGGCCTCCGCAAACACCTTGGCGTGAAAGATCGTGGCCCCCTGTCCTCCGCTCCCATCGCTGGCCACGATGTAGAGATCATTCGTGCCGGGCCGGATGGCCATGCTGGTGGATTGCAGATGATGTCCTTGTTCCCGGCCCGGCAACAGAACCTGGTCGATGGAAATTCCGTTCCTGTTGAAGGCCAGAACGCGGCCTTGCCCGTAGATCGCCATATACAGGTTGCCGTCGGCATCCGCTCGCATCGAGCCGGGCGCGGGGCCGGTGAAGTGGTAGGCGATCGCCGAGCCTATCGGGGCGATGGTCGTGGTGTCGGCAAGCTCGATCCGATGGAGGAGATTGCGCCCGAACTCCGTCGCCCACAGCGCCCTCTCGTCGGGGCCGAGCGCAACACCGTTGGCCATCGCAAGGCGCGGCAGCATGGGCGTGACCGCCGAGAGATCGGGCAATGCATAGGAAGCTTGGGCTGATCGTCATTGCGGGCATCAACATCCTGATTTTCCACGCAGGCGTTTATCGCTCGGTCAACGAGTGGAATATCGACGCTGAAACGCCGTGGCGAGCCAAAACTGCAGGCGCCATCTCGGCCGTGGCGTGGACTTTGGTGATCTTTGCCGGCCGATCCTTGGCCTACTCGGACGCGGAAGGCCACGGCAGGAGATCCCCCAGGCTGAACCTGCCAAGCTTATTGAACGACGTCGATGAACGGGCTGCGACAGTGAGCTGGCGCGGTCACAGCCCCGACATTCGGCCCGCAGCGGGAAGTCCGAGGCGACGGCGCAGATCCGGAGCGGTCAAGTGGGCACGCCAACCGGGTCCGCCTTGCTGGAACGCGACGGCCGCCGCCAGATTGCCGACGACCACCGGATCGCATCCCGCATCGCGCACGAGGCCGGCGGCGACTTGCATCGCCTGTGCATCATCGCTGGTGATCGGCATGCCGATCCTGCCTCCCGCCCGGGTTTCAGACGATTCCACGACGTTGGCGTCGACGCAGCTGAAGGCGCGAACCAGGCGCGCGCCCGGCATGTACTTCGCCACTGTCTGCGCCACGCCGTTCGCCCGGGCTTCGATAATGAGGGGGCTCGAACCTCCTGACAGCGGCGGGTTGGTCGCGTCCAGCACGACCTTGCCGCTGTACGCGCTGCGCAGGTCGCGCCCGACCTGCGGCAGCGCCTCGAACGGCACCGCGAGCAGCAGGACGGTTCCGAACTCCGCGGCCTGCGCCGGCTGGCCCACCGAAGCGCGCGGCCCGAGCTCGCGGGCCATCGACTCCAGTTCCTCGGGATGGCGGGACGAGAACATGACCTCATGCCCGGCCTTGACCCAGAGCCGGCCCACCGTGCCGCCCAACGAGCCGGCGCCGATCACGCCAATCCGCATGGACGGCGCCGCGCGGGCAAGGTGAGGCAGCATCCACGGCAAGGTGGCCATGACGCCGAGCGATTTCAGGAGGGAGCGACGAGAGCGCGTCATTTCGGTGTCCTCTTTCTCGATGGAAACATCAGGAGTTGTCGGCGGGCAGAGGCTGTTCCGCCGCGTTGAACTGCGCTGCGGATGCTTCCTGCTTCTGATGGGAGCGGCCCAGCCAGATGCTCAACGCGAGCCAGGCGACCGATACCGGCACGGCGATCACCGCCATCTGCGTCAAGCCGAGCCCCAACCCCATGAGGCCGGCGTAGCCCCAACTCGCGACCTGATCGCCGCCGCGGTAGATCACCGTGTCGATGAAATTCTTCGCCTTGTAGCGATCCTCGCGCGCGCTGGAGGTGAACAGGATCTCGCGGGCGGGCCGGGCCAGCGCGAAGTTCGCCGCCCGGCGTGCGACCTGCGCCACCACCAGCACGGCCGTGCCCGGGCTGGCTGCCAGGGCCGTAAAGCCGGCCACACTGACCAGGGGCAGGATGGCGAGCGTGGCCACGATGCCCTGCGAGCCGATGAGCCGTCCGGTGACAAACAACTGAAGGAACAGCGTGATGGCATTGACGAGCAAATCGATGTTGGCGAAGAACGCCGTCCTGGCCGCACGATCAGGGAAGTATGCTTGGGCGATGTTCGCTTGCTGGAAGTACAGGAACGTCGAGGTGATCGAGTACAGCAGGATGAACAGCGCCAGGCCGGCCAGGTAGGGCGAGCGAATCGTATGCACGAAGCCGGCAAAGATGCCCCCGCCCAGCGGCTTGCTCGGATCGTCATTGCGCGCTGGACGCTCGAAGGCTTTCGCCATGACCGACAGCCTGCGGGAGGCGAGCACCGCCATCTCCAGCAGCACGATGGAAATGGCGATCAGCCAGGAGCGGCCGATGTTCTCGACCAGCCCGGACGTGAGCGCGGAGCCGAGGATGCCGCCGATGGTCGCGCCGGCGGCCAGCAGGCCGAAGAGCCGTTTGCCCTGTTCGCTGTCGAAGATATCGACGATGAAGGACCAGAACACGGAAACGACGAAGAGGTTGAAGACCGAGACCCAGATGAAGAAGGCGCGCCCGACCCACACCTGCCAATCCGGACCGGCGAACTGCAGCAGCAGGGCGAAGACGAACAGGTTCACCGCGAAGAAGCGGTAGGCCAAGGCGATGAACTGCCTGCGCGGCAGGTTGCGCACCGCCAGCGCGAACAAGGGGCTGACCACCAGCATCGCCACCAGCGTGCCGGTGAATAGCCAGGGCAGGTTCTGGACGCCGCCGGCCACGCCCAGCTCGTCGCGGATCGGGCGCAGCACGTAGTACGCCAGAAACAGCGCGATGACATACAGCATGGACCACAGGACTGCGGGCGCTTCTTCAGGGCGGACGCCTGTCAGGCGCTGCCACAGGGACGGTACGGTGGGCTGCACTATTTCTCCTTGGCGCCAGCCGCAAGCTGGGGCTGCGTGTTCATTGCGCCGTTCTCCCACCATGCCGTGAACGACTGCGCGCGGCCGTCCAGATGGATGGGGCGGCCAATCTCTGGCGTCCACAGCGCATAGGCGCGCCCCTGGCTGGCGGCCGTGATGCGCTTGAACGGGTCGTCCCAATCGTGGGGGGAAATCGAGAAGCGACCGGCATGTGCGGGCGTCAGCGCCTTCGCCCGCAGGTCTTCGGCTGCCTGTGCGGCCTGCTCGGGGTTCATGTGGACGTTCGCCCAGCGCGGGTCGTACTGGCCAGCGTCGAGCGCCACCCAGTCGAACGGGCCGAGCCGCTGGCCGATCTCAGCGAAATGCGGTGCGTAGCCCGAGTCGCCACTGAAGAAGAGGCGCCGCTCTGGAGAGACCAGGGCGAAGCCGACCCACAGCGACTGGTCGCGGGTGAAGGTGCGCCCGGAGTAGTGCCGGGCCGGGGTGACGTGGATCTGCACCTGCGGCGTCAGCGCGACGACCTCGTTCCAGTCGGCCTCGCGCACGGTGCGCATGTCGTAGCCCCAGGCCTCGAAATGCGCCCCCACGCCCAGCCCCACGATCACCTGCCTGACCTTGGGCTTGAGGGCCTGGATGGTCGGATAGTCCAGATGGTCGTAGTGGTCGTGGCTGATCAGCAGAGCATTGATCGCGGGCACGTCGTCGGCCGTATAGAGGCTGGTGCCCTCGAAAGCCTTGTTCGCCGCGGGTATGGGTGCGGCATTGGTGCTGAAGACCGGATCGATCAGGATGCGCTGCCCGCCCAATTGCACGAAGTAGGAGGAATGGCCCAGCCAGACGACCACGTCCTGCGCGGGATCGAGCGCCTTGAGGTCGGTCTTGATGGCAGGAACGGCGCCCGGCGGTCGGGGCTGGCCTTTCTCACCAAAAATGGTTTCCATCCACATCGACCACTCGGACTGATCCGTCGTCCGCATGGGCGTGTCGATCTGGTTGCGGAACACGCCATCGGCATGGTTGGGCGAGCGCTCGATGTGCGCCAGCCGCTCGCCGCTGGGCAACTCCCCGAACACGGGATGCTGCAAATAGGTGATGACACTAACCACGCCGAGGATGGCGATGCCGACGCAAACCATGAGGAGACGAGTCCAAAATCTTTTCATGCAGGGGATACCGTGGATGCCATCAAGCCAGCTTCGTGCTGGTGGCGCGCGAGAGTTCGGCTAGCAACAGGCCCTGGAACCGGGTGTCGTTGACGGCGGGATGTGGCTGCTGGCGCTGCTGGTGATGCCAATACCCGCCGCTGGTCAATGCTTCGGGGTCGCTGCTGGTGGCGAGCCACTCCTGGGTCAGATGCCCCAGCCGCAGGTCGTCGGGCGCGCTCGGGCCGCCCATCCTGGTCGGCACCCAGCCCGGATCGACGGCATTGCTGAAGACGTCCGGCCACAGCCGTGCAACAGCCGCGGCCAGGGCGGTGACGAACAGCTTGCTGTCCGAGTAGCTGCCCGTGGACGTGCGACCGGACCAGTCCATGCCGGCCAGGCTGGCACGTCCGCCCGCGTGCATGCTGCTGCTCAGGTAGATCAGGCGCTGGGGGCGCTGGATCAGGGCCGTGAGCAGGTACGGCGCGACGACGTTGACGACCAGCAGTTGCGAACCGGAGATGACCCCCGCGTTGTGGATGACGGCATCCATCCGGCCGATGGCATTGACCTGGCTGGCGAGGTCGCGGATTTGCGCGAAGTCCGACAGATCACCGATCGTGGCGACGGCGCCCTGGTCCACCAGTTCCTTCACGGCCGGCAGCCGGGCCTGGGAGCGGACATGCACGACGACGTCGTGCCCCTGGGCGAGCAGCGTCTTGGCCGCGGCATGGCCCAGCCCGTCGGCCGAGCCGGTGATGAACACGCGGGCCTTCTGGCCTGCGCCTCGTTGCGTGTTGGACATGGGGGACTCCTTTCGGGGATTCGGCGGCGTCTGCGCCAGGACGGTCGTGGCGGCGATGAGCGATCCCACAACCAGTCCCGAACCAAGTCCGGCGCTTGCGGTGAGAAATTTTCGACGGTCCAAGAGCGTGTCCTCCGATCAGGCCGCCAGGCGCTGTGTGGCCTGCGGTGGCGTACCGTTATTGGGATAAAGCAGGCGAAAGTCCCTTGCTGAACACCTTGGCGTGAAAAACCGTCGCGCCTTGCCCGCGGTCCATGTCGCTGGTGACGGCGTAGAGATCGTTCCTGCCGGGGTGGATAGCCAGGCTGGTGGATGCCAGGTTGTGGCCGCGCTCGCGTCCGGGCAGCAGCACCTGACCGATGGGGATGCCGTTGCGGTTGAAGGCCAGCACGCGGCCCTGCCCGTACATCGCCACGTACACGTTGCCGTCGGCATCGGCGCGCATCGAGTCCGGGGCCGGGCCGACAAAGTGATAGGCAATGGCCGAGCCGATCGGCGCGATGGTCGTCGCATCGGCCAGTTCGATCCGGTGCAGCAGGTTGCGGCCGAACTCCGTGGCCCACAGCGACTTGCCATCGGGGCTGAGCGCCACGCCGTTGGCCATCGCCAGGTTCGGCAGCACGGGCTTGATCGTCGCGAGGTCCGGCGCCGCGTAATACACCCCGCCCTTGGGCTCGGTCGCGGTGCCCTTGAAGTCGGTGAAGTAGAAGCCGCCCCGGGCATCGAACACCAGGTCATTGGGCATGTACCCGGCCACCGGCGGAACGATCGCCTGCAGGCCCGAGCCGTCCGGGTTCACCGCGAAGATCGCGCCGTGACCATTCGGGATGTCCAGGGCCGCGATGAAGAGGCGGCCGTCCTTGTGAAAGGCCAGGCCGCCCGGCGCCAGCGCGTCCAGGGTGATGATGGTGGACAACTGCTTGTCCGGCGTCAGGCGCAGCACGCGGCGGCCGGTCACGTCGCAGAAGAGCAGATTGCCGCTGCGGTCGAAGATCGCTCCTTCGAGTATCCGGCCCTCGTCGGAGACCTTGAACCAGGACTCGGCCACGGCGGTCTGCAAGGCGCGCTCGGACGCCGGGATCGGCACCGTGCTGCGCGTCTGTGCGTCGTAGGCCAGCCCTGCGCCGCTGCTCTGCTGCGCCGACGCTCCCGACACGAGGCCCATGCCCATGACCAGGCATGTGGCGATAAGGGCTGCTCGCGCTTTGGCGCCCGGCCGGCCGCCGTGCTGGCGGCCCGCTTCGCGGAAAAATGCTGGGGTCATGGAACGGCCCTTACCAAGGTTGATTCGCGGGGCCGACCGTGAACTCGTTGATCGTCGTGTCCTCGGGCTGATCGATCGCGAAGGCGACGACGCTGGCGATCCGATCCGGGGAAATGCCGTAGGTGTCGTAGATGCCCTGCATCTGGTCGAGCGACGCCTTGTCCTTGATCGTCGTCAGCAGCTCGGTATTGATGGCCGCCGGATAGATCGTCGCGGTGCGGATGCGGGTGCCTTCCATGGCGGACTCCATGCGCAGGACTTCCATGAAGTCGCGCACGAACCACTTCGTGCCGCCATAGACGGCTCCGCCCGGATAGGCCTTGAGCCCCGCCACCGAGGAGGTGGCGATGACGTGGCCGGATTTCTGCGCGATGAACTCGGGCAGCACGGCGGCCACGCCATTGAGCACGCCCTTGACGTTGACATCGACCATCTGGTGCCAGTCGTCGGTCTTGAGCGCGGACAGCGGCGAGTTCGGCATCAGGCCGGCGTTGAGAAAAATGACGTCCACGCGGCCAAACGTGTCCTTGGCCAGCTTGACGATGGCGTCGTTCTCGGACTGCTTGGTGACGTCCAGCTCCTGGTACACGGCCTGGCCGCCGTGCTGCTGGATCTCGTCGGCGATCCGCTTTAGGTTCTCCGCGCGTCGCGCGCCGAGCACGACCTTGGCGCCTTGGCTCGCGAGCAGCTTGGCCGTGGCCTCGCCGATGCCGGACGACGCGCCGGTGATGATGATGACTTTGTCTTTGATCATTGTTATGCCTTTCTCTATGTGGCCGGCAACGCTTGCCAGCGTGACCTCATGTGTCTTCCCCGGGACTGATCAGCGTTGCAGGTACTTGTTGAAGAACGTGGTCATCGCGTCGAAGGGAATCTTGTCCACGCGGTCGTACAGATCGACGTGGTTGGCGCCCTTGATGATCATGAGTTCCTTCGGCTGCGCGGCGGCCGCATAGGCGGTTTCGGCGAAGTAGCGCGAGTGGGCGTTTTCACCGTGGATGAACAGGATGGGGCGCGGCGAAATTTCCTTGATGTAGGTCAGGATCGGCATGTTCATGAACGACAGCGGCGTGGTGATCGTCCAGGCGTTGCCGGAGTTGACTGCCCGCGGGTGGTAGCCGCGCGGCGTCATGTAGTAGTCGTGGTAATCGACCAGGAACTGCGCCTCGCCGCCCTTCAGTTTGTTGTAGGCCGGCTGGTAGGCCGGCTTCCCGTTTGCAGCATCCTCCCAACGCTGCCGGCTCAGTTGCTCCAGCGTCTGCGCACGTTGCTCGGCGGTCACGCTGTCGTTGTAGCCCTTGGACATGACGCGGGTCATGTCATACATGGTGCTGGCGACGACGGCCTTGACGCGCTTGTCAGCAGCCACGGCGTTCAATGCCATGCCGCCCCAGCCGCAGATGCCGATGACGCCGATACGCTCGCGATCGACGTAGGGTTGCAGGCCGATGAAGTCCACCGCCGCGCTGAAGTCTTCGGTATTGATGTCCGGCGAAGCGACGTTGCGCGGCTCGCCGCCGCTTTCCCCGGTATAGGACCCGTCGAAGGCCAGCGTCACGAAGCCACGCTCGGCCATGGTTTGCGCGTACAGGCCCGAGGATTGTTCCTTCACCGCGCCGAACGGACCGCCGACGACGATCGCCGCCAGCCGCTGGCTCTCCCGGTTCTTCGGGAGATACAGGTCGGCGGCCAGGGTGATGCCATAGCGGTTTTTGAAGGTGACCTTCTGGTGATCGACCTTCTCGCTCTTGGGAAATACCTTGTCCCATTCCTGCGTCAGCCGCAGGCCGCTCGCCGCGTTCGTGGCCGAAGGCGTTGCCGCCAGTGCCATCTGGCCGCCGAGGGCCACGGCCAGGCCAACAAGAATCGAGCCTTGGACGAAGCCCTTGAGGGCCGTCCGCCGCTTGATGTTCGTGATCCTCAGGGTAGCTTCGTTCATAACTTTCTCCTTTGCGTGGTTGGTGAATAGGCCGGCAGGTCGGTTCTGTTCGCTCTCACCTATGAAGGTCATCGGTACGCTGCTGGCCTGTCGCCGTCGGTGTTGAGCTGGCTGATGCCCAGGTTCTGGTTGGCGTAGCGCTGCGGGTCCTTCACGAGGTCGGCCACGAAGCGGCCGATGCTCGCGCGGGAGGTTTCCGTGCCTTTGTAGGTCTCGCCTTTGCGGGTCAACTGGAATTCCTCGGTCGGCTTGTCGGTCAGCCACACCGGGCGCAGAACGGTGTAGGTCAGTCCCGATTGCTCGGCGACTTCCGCCGTCTTCAGGTTGATGGGGCGGTACTGGCCGACCATGCGCTTGTCCCTGGCGTTGAAAGGCTCGGGCAGTTCGTCATAGATGCCACCGGCGCTGATGACGATGACGTAGCGGGCGCCGACTTCCTTCATGGCCTTCACGATGTTCGCCGTCTTGGCGTCCAGGTCCATGCCGCCCATGGTGCTGATGACAATGTCTTGCCCGCGGATCGCACGTTTCAGGTCTGCGAGTTCGGCGGCATCACCTTCCACGACATTCACGCGATCGCTCTGCATGTGCTGCATGCGGCTTGCGCGGCGCAGGAACAAAGTCAGCTTCACGTCGTCCTGCTCCAGCAGGCGGGGAATGATTTCCTTCGACGTACTGCCATTGGCGCCGATCAGAATCACGTTCTTCATTGTTGGATTGGCCTTTTGTGCGTCCGCTGGCTCACCCGCACGAGAGCTGCCGGCGCCGTTGGATACGCTGGCCCCAATGGCCAGGAAAGAAGCGACAAGGAGGCCGAACAGCAGGACGATCTTTCTCATGGAGGTTTGCCTTGCGAAACTGGAGGGATTTCGAGGTCAGGAGGGCTGGTTGTTCACCCGGTATCGCAGCCACACCGTGCTGTCCTTCAGGGGCTTCACGTCGATCAGCGTGAACGCGCGCGGCTGAATCCGGGAAAGCGGTTCCTTGGCTGTGAACAAGCCCGGAGCAGTGGGCGAAGCATCGGAAACGGGCGCCAGCAGGAGGCTCACTTCATCGACCAGGCCATCTTGTACATACGACCAGTTCAGTACGCCGCCACCACCGATCATGACGCGCTCCATGCCGAACAGCGTCGCCAGCTTGTGCAACGCCAGGGCGTTGTCCGGCTCGTCTTTCCCGGCGATGACGTAGGAGATGCTGAACCTCCTCAGCAGGTCCTTGTAGGCGTTGCTCGCCTTTTCGGTCAGCACCGAAACCACGTGTGACCGGAGACTGCCGTAATCGACGAAGTTCTCTTGCCACCCCAGGCGGCCGGCGGGATCCAGCGCGACGTAGTACATCGGCGCATTCGCCTCTGCCACAAAGTCGCCGTCGGGAACGATGTCCGCCGATTCGTTCAGGTCAGGCTGGCGGTAGTGCGTGAAGTTGTCGTCGGTCGAGACGCGGCCGTTCAAATAGCCCTGGATATTCAGAACCTGCTGATCGGCATGCAGCGCCAGTTGCTCGTACTGAAGGGCCGCCGAATCGAACTCGGGCAGCTCGATGTTGTGGATTCTTCCGTCCAGAGACGTCAGGGTGTGAATGATGACGTAGGGCTTTTTCAAGGGGATTACCTGCATCAATTCAACATCTAGTTCTTGGAGAACGCGATCCGCACGCCGCCTCTGCCGAGTGCCTGGGCCAAGCCAGCGGGGTCGTCGACGCGGCCGAGGCGCGTATACGAATAGGACGAGTCGAAGGTCAGATAGAAGACGACTAGGGTTCTCGACCCATACAACATGAGATCGCCGTTGCGGATCGTGCCGGGCCGGCTTGCGTTGGTCGGCAGCGATTTCGGCAGGTCCGCGTGCTTCTCGTTGCTGTTGAGGTCGGCCATGTCTATCGAGAGCGGCAGCATCGCGGCAAACGCGCGGGCTGCTTCGGTGTCGGCCAAGGTGATGGCGAAGCGACGGTCGCCGACGGTCATCCACATGCGAGATTCCTCCGGTTGGGCAGTGGTCGCAGCGGCGGCAGTGGGCGAGCCTGACGCCCCGGGCTGGGCGGCGTCACATGCCCCGAGCACGAGCAGACCGCAGAGCAGGCCCAGCCCGCGCAAAGCCCGCAAGCCGCGTGCGTGGCGGTGTTCGATGGCCGAGCGGCGTTGGCCGCTGCGAGGGACACGAAGGCTCATGGTCATGGATTTCTCCTGGTGTGATGCGCGACTCAGGCCGCTTGCCGGGTTTGCGAACGTGAGGTCAGGAAGGTGAGGAAGGCCGCGAACAGCAGCACGACCGCACTGGCCATGAAGGTGCTCCGATAGCCTGTCGAGTCGAACAGCAGGCCGCCCACGGTCGAACCCAGGGCGATGGCCAACTGGATCACCGCCACCATCAGGCCACCGCCAGCCTCCGCGTCATGCGGCAGGGCTTGCGCGATCCAGCTCCACCAGCCCACCGGGGCCGAGGTCGCCATCAGGCCCCACAGGCCCAGCAGCATCACGACGGCCGCGATCCAGGCCCCGAAGGGAATCAGTGTCAAGGCGATGACCGCCATCAGGACTGGAATGACGATCAGCGTGCCGTACAGGCTGCGCTTGAGGACGGCGCCGATCAGCGCCGTGCCGATGAGCCCGGTCACGCCGATCACGAGCAGGATGAGCGACAACGTGGACACGTTCACGTGTGTCACCGTTTCCAGAAACGGCCGCACGTAGGTGAACAGGGCGAACTGCCCCATGAAGAAGGCGCCGCAGGCCGCCATGCCGAAGGCGACAGGCCGACTCCGGAGCACCTTGAAGACACTGAAGACACCGCCCGAACCCGGCGAGCGCTCCTGGCTCTGCATGGACGGCAGGCTGATCCACTGCCAGGCCAGGGCGATCGCGGCCACCGGCACCAGGCAGAAGAAGGCGCCGCGCCAGCCCATGATCGATCCGAGATAGGCACCCAGCGGCGCGGCGATCACCGTGGCCAGCGCGTTGCCGCCGTTGAAGATCGCCAAGGCGCGCGGTACCTGATGAGCAGGCACCAGCCGCATGGCCGTCGCCGCCGACATGGACCAGAAGCCGCCGATGACCACGCCGATGAGCGCGCGGCCGATCATGTAGATCAGGTAGTTCGATGCCAGTGCGACCACGGCACCGGAGACGGCCATCAGCGCGGTCAATGCCAACAGCAGCGTCTTGCGGTTCATGCTGCCGGCCAGCGCGGAGATCGACAGGCTGGTCAGCACCGCGAACGCGCCGGAGATCGCAATGCCTTGCCCGGCCATTCCCTCGGTGACATGGAGGTCGGCCGCTATCGGCGTCAGCAGGCTCACGGGCATGAATTCGGAGGCGATCAGGGCGAAGACGCACAGCGACATCGCGAACACGCCGCTCCAGTAAGCCGGCTGCGTCTTGGCCTCGTGTTGAGTGGGCAAGGTGCCCGTCGGGGCTTCACCTATCGGGGTTGTCATGAAATTCTTCGTTCTGCCCTGATGTATATGGAAAACGCCGCGCTCGTCCCTGGCAGCGAGCACGGCGATGGAGATCGACGCCTCCGGCGGCGGAACCGGGAACCGGCGTGGGACTACATCGGTTCCGATGAATCTCAGTCCTTGCCGATCTGATCCATCTGCTTCGCGTCCATCCGGCCGCCATGCACGGTGATCTTGGCGAAGGCCGCCTCGATCTCGCGCAGGTCTTCCGGCGTGAGGTTGACGTTGATCGAGCTGAGGTTCTCGCGCGAGTGGTCCAGGTTGGTGGTTCCGGGGATGGAGACGATCCAGGGCTTCTGCGCCGCCAGCCAGGCCAGGGCGATCTGTGCGCGCGTGGCGCCCTTCTTCTCGCCGAAGGCCTTCAGGAAGTCGAGGATGGGCTGGTTGGCCTGCATGACCTCGCGGCTGAAGCGCGGGAAGGTCTTGCGCAGGTCCGTCTTCCCATCGAAGCCAGCCTGCGCATCCAGCGGCAGCTTACCGGGCAGGAAGCCCTGGCCCAGCGGCCCCCACGGCACGAAGCCGATGCCCAGCTCCTCGCACGTTTGCAGCACGCCGTTGTGCTCCACGCTGCGTTCCATGATCGAGTATTCGGTCTGGATCGCGGCCACGGGCTGCACAGCATGGGCACGGCGGATGGTGCGCGCGCTCGGCTCGGACAGGCCGAAGTGCAGCACCTTGCCCTGCTGGATCAGATCCTTGATCGTGCCCGCCACGTCCTCGATCGGCACGGTCAGATCGACGCGGTGCTGGTAGTAGAGGTCGATGCGGTCGGTCTTCAGGCGCTTGAGCGACTCCTCGACCACACGGCGGATGCGTTCGGGGCGGCTGTCCAGGCCGTTCGTGCCGTCGATCTTGAAGCCGAACTTGGTGGCGATGGCCACGTGATTGCGCACCGGCCCCAGTGCCTCGGCGACGAGTTCCTCGTTCACGTAGGGGCCATAGACCTCGGCGGTGTCGAAGAAGGTGATGCCGCGCTCGTAGGCGTCACGAATCACGCGAATGCCTTGGGCCTTGTCGATGGGCGGGCCGTAGTTGGCGCTGATGCTCATGCAGCCGAAGCCCAGCTCCGACACCTCCAGGCTGCCCAGCTTGCGGGTCCTGATGGTGTAGGGTTGGCCACTGTTGCCACCGCGTTGCGCGGTTTGAGCCGCAGCGGGAGTAGCCAACGACGCAGCACCGATCGGCAGCACTGCACCGGCAGCAGCGATGCTCGCTGCCTTCAGAAAGCCGCGCCGGTCGGCAGCCACGCTGGACTCTTCTACGGTCTCACGATCATTGATGTTCTGCGTGCTCATGTCCGATACCTTTCAACGTGAAGTGGATGCTGGGATGAGTGATTTGGGGGTGGACGATCAGTTGGCAATGCGCTCGATCCTGATCTGCAGCGGTCCGGGGCGCTGCAGCGCGGGCAGGCCCGTGTCCACTGCGCCCAGCCGCATCAAATCACCTGTGTAGTTGCCAGTACCGTCCTCGACGAAGATCGCCAGGTTGCCCCAGGGCACGTAGTAGGCGAGGTCGCCTTCCTTCACGGGAACCGTGGTCTCGGTCCTGTCCAGGGACAGCTTTCGCGGCAGATCGGCAATGCGTTCGATGCGCGCGAAGTCGGTCAGCGTCAACGACATCGGCAGTAGCGCCGCGAAGTCTCGTGCGGTGGCGTTGTCGTGCAGCGTGGCGGTCGCGACCTGACCATCGACATGCAGGCGGATCTTCACGGGGGACTCCTGTGTGAGCATGGACGAGGCTCCGCTCGTCGATGACGCGGCCAACGAAATGCCGGGGAGGCAAGCCGCCAGCGCCAGCCAGCTAACCTTCAGGCCGGTCCGGCCCAGATGGGTATATTGCATGCGCACCTTCATGGCAGCAGAGAAAAAGGGGCGTGACGGATACGGAAAGCGCCACGGTCAGCCCATCGACGACAAAGGGTGGCTTGCCATCGGACGAGCGGGATACGGCTCCCAATGATAGGGGTCCAGCTAGCAGCACAGCCGTTGACTTCTCGAAAGCACCTATGAGCCAGAGTAATGAATCCGTTGGCCATGGCTGCGAAAACCGGCTGGATTAATCACCCTGACTCATAGCTCCATTCGGAGCTTTGTGTTTTTCGCATAGTCCGGTCTCCCTATCATGGGGCTCCAACAGCGGCGGCAAGCGAACCATCCCGCTCGCGACACCCTGCACGCCCGGCCGTACCTCCACCTGACCTCGACCACGTTGCGCCCCTCCTCCGCGAGGCGGTGCCGGGTTGCGCATTGCCAGAGAAAACCCGATGACCACTTCAACTCTCGAATCCGTATCCGCACGGCGGCAGATGGGTAGCGCCGTAGGCTCCATGGCGCTTTGCGTGGCGATGCTGATCGCCGCCGAATTCATGCCGGTCAGTCTGCTGACCCCGATCGCCGAAGACCTGCAGGCCACCCAGGGCCTGGCGGGACAGGCCATCTCGGTGTCCGGCTTCTTCGCGGTACTGTCCAGCCTGTTCATTGCGCCTATCGCCGGACGCTTCGACCGCCGGCACGTCCTGATGGGCATGACCCTGCTGATGCTGCTGTCGCTGGTGATGATCGCCCTGGCGCCCGACTTTTCCCTGCTGATGACGGCCCGCGCCCTGCTGGGACTGGCGATCGGCGGTTTCTGGTCGCTGGCCACGGCGACCGTCATTCGGCTGGTGCCCGCCGAGCGCGTGCCGAAGGCGCTTGGCACCCTCTTCATGGGCAATGCCATCGCCACGGCGTTCGCCGCACCGATCGGGGCCTACGTGGGGGAACTGTTCGGCTGGAGGGTCGTGTTCGGCGGCCTCGTGCCGCTGGTGATCGTCAATCTGCTCTGGCAGGCCAGGAGCCTTCCCTCGATGCCGCCGCGGGCGAGCATTCCGGTCACCCGCCTGTTCGGGCTGCTCAAGCGCCGCTACGTCGCCCTGGGCATGCTCTCGACCATGCTGACGTTCGCGGGTGCGTTCGGCGCCTTCACCTACTTCCGCCCCTTCCTGGAAGCCGAGATGGCCGTGAGCCCGAGCCAGCTGTCGCTCCTGCTGCTCGGCCTGGGCCTGGCCGGATTCGCGGGAACCCACTTTGCCGGCGCCATGCTCCATCGGCAGCGCCTCTACCCGCTCCTGCGCTACCTTCCCCTGGCCCTCGCCGCCGTCACCCTGGCAATGATGGAAACCGGGCATCTCTTCTGGGCGGTGGCGGCGATGATGGTCGGCTGGGGAGCGCTGAACGCCGCCATACCGGTATGCTGGTCGACCTGGCTGGCCAGGGAAATCGATGACGAGCCGGAAAGCGGCGGCGGACTGCTGGTCGCATCGATCCAGCTGGCGATCATGATGGGCGGCGCACTGGGTGGCCAACTGCTGGACCATGCCAGTGCTTCCGCCCCCCTGCTGGGAGGTGCGGTCCTGCTGGCCCTTTCCGCGCTGGTCATCGGCAACGGCACCCGGATCATGAAACCGGCACAGGCCTGAGCCAAAAGCCGCGGCTCGACCCGCGCCCTTGCCAGGCGCCTTGGGTGAGGAACGGCGGTGGTATGGTTGCGCCACGCGTATGACGAAGACTGACCGAGCATGAGAGACGACATCCTGCGGGAATCCTTCGGCGGACTGGTGGCGTTCGTTGCCGTGGCCCGCGAAAAGAGCTTTACCCGGGCGGCGGCGCACCTTGGGCTGTCGCAATCGGCCGTCAGCCATGCCGTGCGGGCGCTGGAGACGAAGCTTGGCGCTCGCCTGCTGGCGCGCAACTCACGCACGGTCTCGCCCACCGAGGCTGGCGAAAGGCTGCTGCAGTCGGTCGCTCCGCAGCTGGAGGAGATCGATGCCGAGATGTCCGCCTTGTCGGCGCTGCGCGACAGCCCCATGGGGACGATACGCATCACCGCCTCGGATCACGCGATCCGTAGCGTGCTGGCAGCCAGACTGAAGAAGTTCCTGCCGAAGTATCCGGGCATCCAGGTCGAACTGTTTGCCGACAATGGCCTGGTCGATCTCGCGGCCGAGCGGTTCGATGCCGGTGTTCGCCTGGGCGAGATCGTCGCGCAGGACATGATCGCGCTACGCATCGGCCCGGACATCCGCTTCGCCGTGGTGGCCACCAAAGGATACTTCGCCAAGCATCCCCTCCCCGGAACGCCGGATGACCTCATGCAGCACAACTGCATCAACCTGCGCCTGCCCACCCACGGAGGACTCTGGGCCTGGGAGTTCGAGAAAGACGGAAGGCAGATGAACGTCCGCGTGAACGGCCAGCTCACCTACAACAGCATCTATGACTGCCTCGACGCCGCGATGGCCGGCCTCGGCGTGGCGTACGTGCCGGAGGACATGGCGCAGCCCTACATCCGCACCGGCCACCTGGTATCCGTGCTGGAAGACTGGTGCCCCTACTGGTCGGGATACCACCTCTACTACCCCAGCCGGCGGCAACCGTCGGGGGCCATGTCCCTGCTGATTGCGGCCCTGCGTTACGAGCCCCAGTCCAGCCCCGCTCGGGAAGGAAGCTGACCCCGCACCGGCAAAAACGCTATCGGGCCTCAGCCACCGATCACCCTCATCACCATCACATCGCCAGAGAAGCGCTCGGCCTGCTTGTCCGCCAGCGCTCGCGCGGAGAGCTCGCGAATACGCGCCAGCGCCTCGTCGCGGGGCAGCTCGAGCACATCCCCCAGGTAGTGACTCCGACTGGAAGAGAGGCAGCCATGCAGCCACCCCGTGGAGCTCAGCCGCGCGCGGCTGCACTGGCTGCAGAACGGCGCACTCTCGTTGGCGATGACGCCGAAGTGCCCGCGCCCCGGAATCTCGAAGCGTTGCACGGTGGCGTCCAGGGCGCGGGGGGCGCTCGCGAATGCGTAGCGCTCGGAAATGGTCGCGAGGATCTCGGCCATCCCGAAGAACTGGCGCTGAAAGGTGCGAGGGTCCCGGGCCAGGTGCCCCATGCGCATCAACTCGATGAAGCGCAGCTCCATACCGCGAGCCAGGCAGTATTCGAGCATCGGCAGGACCTGCTCGTGATTGTGCCCGCGCAGGGGCACCATGTTGATCTTCACCCGCATACCGGCCGCGAGAGCTCGCTCGATACCCTCCAGCACCTCGGCCAGGTCGCCGCCGCGGGCGATGCGGCGCAAAGCCCCGGCGTCCAGGGTATCCAGCGAAACGTTGATGCGTTCGACGCCAGCCGCCAGCAGCACCGGGAGCTTGCGCGACAGCAGCTGGCCATTGCTGGTCAGGGAGACATCCGCGAAGCCCAAACGCCCCAGTTCGGCCATGAAGCCGTCGAACAACGGGCTGATCAGGGGCTCGCCACCGGTGATGCGCAAGGTGCGAAGGTCGTTGGCGACCTTGAGGTACTCGACGGCCAGGAGCAGCCTGGACAGAGACAACGCCTTGCGATCGGCATGCAGGCGCTTGCCATCCGCCACGCAGTAGACGCAGGCGTAGTTGCAGGCGCTGGTCAGGCTCACGCGCAGGTTACGCAGCCGCCGCCCCTGCGCGTCGATGATCCGGCCCTGTTCATCATCGTCGAGCGGCGGCTCAGAGCGCATCGCGCGGCCTGCCGCGATAGACACGGACGACATCGGCCATGACGGCCAGAGCGATTTCCGCCGGCGTCTTGCTACCCAGCGCCAGACCGATGGGCATCTGCAGACGGGCGATCTCTGCCTCGCTCAGGCCACCGGAGCGACGCAGGCGCTCGGCACGCGCCGCCGAAGTTTGCCGAGAGCCCATGACTCCGATGTAGAACGCGGGCGTGCGCACGGCCTCGATCATCGCCAGATCGTCGATTCGCGGGTCGTGGGTCAGCGCCACCACGGCGGTGGCCGTGTGGCAGCCATCGGCGGCGATGAACAGCGAAGGCAGCTCCTGGCGCACCTCGATGCCGGGCACCTCGAAGCCGGCATGAGCCTCTTCGCGCGGATCGCAGACAATGACCTCGAACCCCAGGGCCAGTGCGAACTGCGCGCAGACCACGGACACCGGCGAGATGCCCGCGATGATCAAGCGCGCGGCCGGTCCGACGCGAATCTCGACCGAATGCCCATCCGCCGACTCGACCACGCGCGGCCCCAGGCCATCGTCCTCGCGCAGCTGCAGCCCGCCGTTGCACAGATCGACACAGCGAAGCAGATGGCGCTGCCCCCGCAGCGTTGCACGCAGGCTCTCCAGGTGAGCGCAGGTGGCGCTGTCCGCGGGCAGCCGCTCGATCAGCACCTTGAGAATCCCGCCGCATGGCAGGGCGATCCGCGACCCCTGCGGCCCCGAGGGATCGCCGTAGCGCAGGGTCGTGACGGTGCAGTCGAACGCCCCGCCCTGCAGCCGCTCGAGAAAGTCCTCCTCCACGCAGCCACCGGACAGCGAGCCGATATGCGCACCATCGCGGCGCGCCGCCAGCAGGGACCCCGGCTCGCGGGGCGAGGAACCGAACGTGGCCAGTACCGTACACAGCCACACCTCCTGCCCCGCACGCGACCACGTCAACGCCTGCTCGATAACCTGCAAGTCCAGATGCTGCATATCAAACGATCCAATCCTGCCCGATGGGCATCAGTTCATGAAAAGAGGGGCTGCCAAACGGCCGAAGATCCACATTACGCTGGTCTGCATCGCCGAGCGGAGGGCGCGCGCTCCCGATGAACGCCCGGAGGCGAAGCTAGCACTGCGCCCGCTGTCTCCAGAAGGCGCCTGGAGTGGATAGCCCTATGAGCTCCATCGATAAATTGCCGACACGCCGCCTCTTCGCTGTGCGCGAGACCGGCGGATTCTCTGCGGCTGCAAGCAACGCATGCATCGCCTACCCCCTGGCTATCCCACACCGATTAATCGATGGGACACATAGGTCCATGCAATTTTTCCATCTATCTGGGCTGGCATTTCGTCTGGACTAATACCCGGCGACTGCAACCGGGCAGCGCCCGCCCGGCTGCAGAACGCGAAGAATCCGGCGTGCTGGAACGGCGCCATCTGTCGCCCCGGCCCTTTCCCACCGAATCAAGAACACTGCGATGCCTGGCGCGCACGCCAGCGATAGCCAATCCATCCGAGGAGAAGACTTATGGAGCTGACGATCAATGGGAAGAAGCGCCAGGTGGATGCCGCCCCCGATACGCCTCTGCTCTGGGTGATCCGCGAGGAACTGGGCCTGACCGGCACCAAGTACGGCTGCGGGGCCGCCCAGTGCGGGGCCTGCACCGTACTGGCGGATGGGCGCCCCATCCGCTCCTGCGTCATGCCGGTGAGCAGCGTGGCCAACCAGGCCATCACCACCATCGAGGCCATCGAAGAGGACCCGGTGGGCAGGCGCGTGGTCGAGGCCTGGGTCGAGCACCAGGTGCCGCAGTGCGGGTACTGCCAGTCGGGCCAGGTGCTGACCGCCACCGCCCTGCTGAAACGGAACGCCAGGCCCAGCGAGGCGGAAATCGCCGCAGCCATGGTGAACCTCTGCCGTTGCGGCACCTACAACGCCATCGCCGATGCCATGCAGCAACTGGCCAAGGGCTAAGGAGATAATGCCGATGAACATGCCTCAGCTTCCCGACACCCTGCCCACCGAAGGCAAGACCTTCAATCTCTCCCGCCGCCGGTTCCTGGGGGCCTCCCTGGGCGCCCTGGTCCTGGGCGTCCTGCTGCCCGGCAAGGTCGTGAGAGCCGCCCAGAGCGTGGCGTCCGAAATCAAGCCGGGCACCCGTATTCCGGCCTTCCTGGAAATCCGCCCGGACGGCACGGCCCTGCTGCGCAGCCCCTTCGTCGAAGGCGGCCAGGGCATCGACACCGCCTTCGCGCAGATCGTCGGCGAAGAACTCGATATCGCCCCGGAGCGCTTTGCCGTCGAATGCGCGCCGCCGGGAGCCGACTACCTGCTGGTGAATGGCGCCCGCTTCACGGGCGGCAGCTTCTCGGTACGCTCCAGCTACGAGGTGATGCGCCGCCTGGGCGCCTCCGCACGCCACATGCTGCTGCAGGCCGCCGCCGCCAGGCTGGACGTGCCGCTGGACAGCCTCACCACGCAACCCGGCATCGTGGTGCACGCGGCCTCCGGGCGTACCCTGGGCTACGGCGAACTGGCCGCCCTTGCCGCCGAGCTGTCGCCCCCCGAGCAGGTGCCCCTGCGGGAGAAGAAGGATTTCCGCTGGATCGGCAAGCCTGTGCCGCGCCTCGACGCCCACGACAAGTCCACCGGCAAGGTGACCTACAACATCGACCTCGACGTCGACGGCATGCTCCTGGCGGCTGTCCAGCACGCACCGCGCATGGGCGGCGAACCCGAGGCCATCGCCAACGAGGCGGAGGTCAGGGCGATGCCGGGCGTGCACTCGATCCATCGCCTGCCCGGCGCCGTCGCGGTGGTGGCCCGGCGCTGGTGGCAGGCCCGGCGTGCCGTGGAGTCGCTCAAGGTCAGCTGGAAGGACGCCGCGCCGGGAACCCCGCACGCCATGCCCGCCGATTTTTCCTCCGCCGGCATGCGCGCCGCGCTGGCCGCCGCTCCCGGTCCGGGCATTGCCGCCGAGGAAATCGGCGATGCCGCCAAGGCGCTGGAGCGGGCCAGCCGTGTGATCGAAGCGACCTACGACGCCCCCTATCTGGTCCACGGCCAGCTGGAGCCGCCATCGGCGATCGCCCGCTGGAACGCGGACGGCACCCTCGAGCTTTGGCTACCCAACCAGGCTCCGGAACTGTTCCAGCAGGCCGCCGCCAAGGCCGCAGGCATCGCCCCCGACAAGATCATCCTGCACTCCTCGCCGCTGGGCGGCTTCTTCGGCCGGCACTTCCTCTACGGCACGGCGAACCCCTTCCCCCAGGCCATCCAGCTGGCCAAGGCCGTCGGACGCCCGGTGAAACTGATCTGGAGCCGCGAAGAGGAGTTCCTGCGCGATGCGCTGCGGCCGATGGGCCTGGCGCGCTTTCGCGCCGGCATCGACGAGAACGGACTGCCGCAAGCGCTATACGCCGAGGCCGTCGGCGAGAGTCCCACCGAGCGCTGGTTCGGCCGCCAGCCGGACAAGGCCAATAAGTCGGCGGTCGAAGGTATCGCCAGGAAACCTTACGCCATTCCCAATCGGCGAGTGGCGCAGGTCTACCTGGAACATCCGCCCACCATCGGTTACTGGCGCTCGGTGGGGCATTCGATGAACGACTTCTTCTACGAATCCTTCCTCGATGAAGTGGCCGATGCCGGCCAGCAGGACCCGTACGCGCTGCGCCTGCGCCTATTGGCGGACAAACCGCGGCACAAGGCGCTGCTGCAGGCGGTCGCCGAGTTTTCGGGCGGCTGGAAACGGGGCCCCTTCACCGCGAGCGACGGCAGCCAGCGCGCCCGTGGCGTGGCCATGGCGTCGCCGTTCGGCAGCGAGGTGGCCACCATCGCGGAGGTGTCCATCGAGGGCGGTTCGGTGGTGGTTCACGATGTCTGGGTGGCCTTCGACCCCGGCAGCATCGTCAACCCCGCCATCGTCGAGGCCCAGGTGAAGTCCGCCGTGGCGCTAGGGCTTTCGTCCACCCTGCTTGAGGAAGTCGTGTACGAGAACGGCATGCCCCGCGCGCGCAACTTCGGCGCCTACGCCATCCTGCCACCCGGCCGGATGCCCCGCGTGCATGTGCGCATCGTCGAGAGCGGCGCCCCGATGGGCGGCGTCGGCGAACCCGGACTGCCGGGCGTCCCGCCGGCCGTGATCAACGCGGTCGCGGTGCTCACCGGGCAGCGCGTGCGCAGCCTTCCCCTGTCCAAGACCCGCTTCGCTGGCGCGTGATGCGCCAGCTCGGTCTCATCCCATCCCCCGCTACCCGTAAGGAAACCGATGACCATGAAGCGTCCGTTCCAAGCCACCCTGCTCCTCGCCCAACTCTGTGCCGGTGCGGCACTGGCCGACTCCGATGGCATCAAGGTGGTCGCCAATGGCAGCCAGGCCAGCATGGCCGGATCGGCCGACTACTTCTCCGGCAACGCGGTGGTCGACATGCTGTTCAGCCCCACGGAATACAGCCAAGTCAGCGGCGCTCACGTCACCTTCGCGCCGGGCGCCCGCACGGCCTGGCATACCCATCCCCGCGGGCAGACGCTGATCGTCACCTCCGGCAAGGGCTGGGTGCAGGAATGGGGCAAGGACAAGCAGGAAATCCATCCCGGTGACGTGGTGCGGATCGCCCCCGGCGTCAAGCATTGGCATGGCGCGACCGCCAGCAACGGCATGCGCCATATCGCGCTGCAGGAAGCCGTCGATGGCAGGAACGTCGAATGGCTGGAGCAGGTCGGCGACGATCAGTACGCGAAATGACGCCCCGCTTGCAAGGCGCCTGCTCCCTTTCCCCTGCTATCCGGCGGCAGTGCGGTGGCCTCAGCGCTCGAGCTTGCGGATGGTGACCTTGAACGCAGAAGTTCGATACCGGATCCAGCGTGCCCAGCTTCACCAGGCCGCAGGAGTGCCGGTGGCTTTCGAAATCACCGGGGCAACGTCAACGACTGCAGTTCGGCCCCCGCGTTGATTGCGCAGCTGCCGTCTGCCGAGGCGATCATGGCTGACAAGGGCCATGGCGGCGAGCGCATTCGCGAACAGATCGAGGCGCAAGGTGCACGGGTGGTCATTCCCCGAAGGCGCCACTCGCTCAAGGGCAATGGCGATCTAGACCGGGGGCTGTATCGCTACCGGCATCTGGTCGAGAACTGAAGTATTACCGCGCCGTGGCGTTCCGCTACGACAAGCTGAAGCGAAATTACGAGAGCATGATAGCCATGGCCTGTGGGTTTCTATTGCTCCCCATGTGATCTATGGTCATCCCTGTTTTTGCAATAGAGCTCAAGGATGGGTGTTGGCTTGCCTAAATCTATCCGGCGTCTGTCTGGTTGGAGCATGCTCCGCGCCACGATGAGAGCCGTGCCCGTCGATCCTGAAAACGTCATTGGCATCGAATGCCATTTCACATGTTAGGTTCTTTGCCAAATGGCGCAAAGTGGAGTGACACAATCATGGCTACCCACGAAGCAATCCGGCCTCGCCAAGCCCAGGACCCGAGCAAGCCGCTACAGCTGTTGTTCGGCAACAAGCCACCGAAGGCTCGCACGGCGTTCGAACTCCACGAGCTGATCGAGCAGGGTTTTCCCTCGGAGACGGTGATCGCCCTCATGCAGAGCGTCGGCCTGCTCAAGGACCGGCAGGTCTTCGCCAAGGTGATCGGCATGTCGGAACGGACCTTCCAGCGACGCATCAAGCACCCCGAGCCGGTGTCGGCCGAGCAAAGCAGCCGCGCCTGGTGCTTTGCCGAGGTGTTGAGCAAGGCCGAAGAGGTGTTGGGCGATCGCCAGGAGGCCGCGAAGTGGATGGTGACGCCGGCCATGGGCCTCGAGGGACGCGCGCCCATCGACCTGCTCACGACCCAGGTGGGCTTCGAGCTGGTCGAGGACTTTCTGACCCGTCTGCAGTACGGGGTCTATTCGTAATGGCGGCAGCCCCCTGGAATGGAGAGGCCTATCTCTGGCGGCTGGACAGACAAGAACATGCGGGCAGCTGGAACAGCGGCATAGGGGCCGAACTGGGCGGTGGGCGCTGGAACTCGAAAGGCGTCCGGGCGGTATATGCGTCCGCCGCCCCCTCAACGGCGATTCTCGAGGTGGCGGTGCACAAGGGTTTCCGGGCGCTGGACACGATGCCGCATGTGCTCACGACCGCTCGCCTACTCGACCCCTCCCGAATCTATCGCGTCGATCCCGAGGAGGTGCCAAACCCCAACTGGCTGATCCCCGGCACACCCAGCCTTGACCAGCAGCGGTTCGGCGATGAGTTGCTGGCGCAACATCCCTTCGTCCTGATCCCCTCGACCGTATCCCGCCACAGCTGGAACATCGTCATGAATCCCGCGCTGGCGGAGGGGCTGTACGAGCCAGTCCTGCAGGAGCGTTTTGCCCTCGATACCCGTCTCAATCCTCCCGCCCGCTGAGCCGAAATTGAAAATTGCCGTGTTCTCGGCCATTCAAAGACTTGCAGCCTGCTGGGCCAAAATCCACAGCCATGTGTGGCCGGCGAGTTTCGACCCGCAGCGGAGGTCTGCATCCGGCCGGCTCCGCCCGCTCGCGACCGACAACCACCTCCTCGAAGCCGACGCTGGAAAATGGCTATTCCTGGCCGACTGCAGGCATCATTTCGCTTGCCTCAACGCCAGTCAGCGACCATGTCCAACCCAGCCCAGCTCCCCGCCTTCCCCTCTCCGGACCTGATCTTCCGCCCCGCCAGTCGAGAATACCCGGATGGCCACCAGATCCCCGAGCACTGGCATGAAGGTGCGCAGCTGATCCATGCCGTATTCGGGGTGATGGAGCTGGGCTGCGGGCAGGGGTTCTGGGTGATCTCGCCGCAGCAGGCTCTGTGGATGCCGGCGCACCTGACGCATTGCCTGAGAGCCCGGGGCAAGGTACTGCTGCGTACCGTCTATGTCCGGCCGGACGCCTGCCCGGCGGGCTTTCCGGACTCGCCCCGGAGCCTGGTGGTCAGCCCGCTGTTGCGCGAGCTGCTGTCGAGCGCCCTGCCGGTCTGTACCAGCAGCGCACCGGAAAGCCGCGCGGCGCACCTGATGCATTTGCTGCTGGACGAGATCCAATGGGCCCAGGCAGTGCCGCTGCGCTTGCCCATGCCCCGGGACGCACGCCTGCAGAAGCTCTGCCTGGCCCTGCTGCGCGCCCCCGGGGATCAGCGGAGCCTGACGCAATGGGGGGACGCCGTGGGAGCCTCGTCACGCACCCTGACGCGGCTGTTCAAGGCCGAGCTGGGCAGCAGCTTCCTGCTTTGGCGCCAGCAGGCTCGGGTGTTCGCTGCCATCCCGCGCCTCAACCAAGGCGAGGCCGTCGCCCGCATCGCCGGCGATCTGGGCTACGACTCCGCCGGCGCTTTTGCCACGGCCTTCCGCCGGCTGATGGGGCGGTCGCCCCGGGACTACCGGCCGCAGCCTGGCTGATCGGCGAAAGTATCTGGCCAGGCGGCGGCAGATGACCGCAGGCGAGGTCTCTAGGCTGGGGCACATCCATCCCCACGGAGCAACAGCCATGTCCCGTTTCACCCTCCAAGCGCAGCGCATCCCCGCCAACGGTGTGGAGCTCGACGCTCTGCTCTACCTCCCCGATGCCGACGCACCGGTTCCGCTGATCGTCATGAGCCCGGGGTTCGCGGCGCTGAAGGAGCAGTACCTGGACAGCTTTGCAGCGCACTTTGCCGCCGGCGGTTTCGCCGTGGTGCTCTATGACCACCGCAGCTTCGGCGCTAGCGGCGGCGAGCTGCGCGGGGACATCGACCCGTGGCAGCAGATCGACGACATGCGCGAGGTGCTGGCTTGGGCCAGCCTGCTACCCCGGGTGGACGCGGCGCGCCTGGGCGTCTGGGGCTCCAGCTACAGCGGCGGCCATGCCCTGGTCCTAGGGGCTGTCGACCGCCGGGTGCGCTGCGTGGTCGCGCAGGTGCCAACCATCGACGGCCACCAGGTTTTTCTGCGCCGTGCCGGCGAACGGATCCAGGCACTGCGCGAGGCCTTCCAGCAGGACCGCCTCGCTCGCTACCAAGGTGAGGCGCCGCGTTACCGGCGGGTCATCGCCCAGGACGGCGAGGTGGGCATCTACCCGGGGGCGGACGCAGAGGCCTTCTACGCTTCGGCCTGGAGCCTGGCCAGGAGCTGGGAGAACCGCGTCACCCTGCGCTCCAGCGAACGGGCCAGCGAGTACGAGCCAGGAGCCTTCGTCGGACGCATTGGGCCAACCCCCCTGCTGATGCTGGTGGCCGAGCGCGATACGGTGACACCGACCGACCTAGCCCTCGCCGCCTACGAACGCGCCGTACAGCCCAAACGCCTGTGCCTGCTGCCCGACGGGCACTTCGATCCCTATACGAAGCATGCCGACCTGGCCAAGCGCGAAGCCCTCGACTGGTTCCGCCAGCATCTGTAGAAAAAGGGGACAGATTTATTTAACGGGCAGACTGGCCGCTCCTGGCCGGTTTCGGACCATGTCGGCAATCAGCCAGAAAGGCCGACAAGCGACAGAAACTAAAAATGTCCCTACAGATCTGGCAACAGCCCAAATGCAAACGCCCCGAGCAAGTCGGGGCGTTTGTTCCGTTTCAGACGCCTTCACTTCTGGACAGTCAAGGGCCGCAGTGACGGAATCACCTGGGGATTGCGCGTGCCGATCTCCCAGCGCCGCGCCTCGATCTCGGTGTAGACGAACCCCGGCACGTACAGATCCCCGTTGTCGTCCTCCCACGGGTCGACGGCGATGCGCATGACCACCGCCTGGCTGCGGATCGGCAACGGGCTGCGCACGCGCATGGGCAGTGGCGTGTTGTCGGCGCCCTCGGCGAACAGCACGCGGGTTTCCGGCTCGCCCTCCTTGCCTTCCTTCTCCTTGTCCTTGCCTTTCTTCGCAGTGCCCTTGTCCTGCTCCTGGCGCAGCACCGTCTTGTAGGCGCCGCCGTCGGTGGCCGCATACACCTCCCTGGCGGACATGCAGGTGGCGCCTTCGGGCATGCCCTTGCAGCTGTATTCCTCCTCACCGATCTTGAGGCTGGAACAGCCGGTGATCGCGCCGACCAATGCCAGCAGGACGAAAATTTTCTGGGTCATTTTGAATAGTCCTCACTTAACCGAACTGAGTTTCAGGGAGCTTTCGTCGAACTGGGCCGACAGGCCTTTCTTGACGATGAAGTTCACTTCGCGCATGGCATCGATCTCGATCACCGGGAACATTTCCTCGGCCATGTCCATGTAGTAATCGGCCAGGCGCTCCAGGGCGCTGCCGACGCCGCGCACAGCGGCCCCCTGCATCGCATTGGCATCGAGCGCCTGCTCGTAGACGGGGCTGGAGACCTTGCCCGAATCGCCATCGCCGCCGCGGGTGACACTGATCGAGGGCACCTGGCGGACATCGAAGGCGGAAGAAATCCCTTCGGCGAACCCGGCCAGCAGCGCGCGGGAGAGCAACTGGCCCTGCTTGCTGACCAGCCGCCCGCGGATGCCGGCCTTGCCGTCCTCGCCGGTCACGTAGGCGTCCAGGGTGGTCTCGAGGACGGCCCCGTCGGTGCGCACGCACGACAACCGCTCCGCGCGCATGTAGGCGCGCTCCGAGCTGCGCTCGCCCCAGCCGGCGGCGATCAGAAAGCACTCGCGGAAGTCGGCGCGAAAGCGGTTGGGCAGGATCGCCTCGCTCTTGATCCGCACCAGGCTGGGATAGGGGTCTTTCTGGGCCTTGCTGCCGGTGGGGGCGTCCATGCCGGTGACCAGCACCCCCGACAGGATGGCGCCGGCCGGCAGGCTGACCGTCACCGCCTTGGGCAGCTTGTCCTTGCCCGCGTCCTTGGCGTTCGCGCCGCTGCGGATGGTGC
>Ga0209373_10000790_pt1 | contig 44111 bp, 34 predicted proteins | sample Higcelweek5metaG_FD_187173 | JGI IMG/M metagenome (GOLD analysis project Ga0209373, IMG submission 187173) | Freshwater pond sediment microbial communities from the University of Edinburgh, under environmental carbon perturbations - High... | ecosystem: Environmental > Aquatic > Freshwater >... | reverse complement strand
CGTGTATCTCCCCCTAGATACATATTTGTTATTTCTGCTTTGAATTTTCTTTGCTCTGCTTTTTTTAATTTTTTTGCAGTATTTTTATAGAGTGTTATCACTTTTTTGGTTAATTTCATATTGGTTAGTTTTACTGTTAAAATAGCCAATACATTATATTTAATTTTACATAAATTGCAAATATTTTTATGCCTTTTTTACTGATAAATAAGCCAATAAGTATGAGTTATTTTATATTTACTAATCTTACTCTTGAAATCCTATTTTTTACATTTTTAAATTGATAAACATAGAATACAATCTTTTATGCCAAAACCCTTATTCTTATGAAAAATCTCAATATCTAGAAAAGATAATAAAATAATTTCTTATATTAATTGCCGTCAGTTTATTTTTTAAATCACCAATTATGATTTGAGACGATGGAGCAAATACTCTAACCAATGTTCAGAGAACCAAATGTGAAATTTATACCAGAGTCATGGGATATTATCGACCCGTAAGTCATTTCAACATCTGAAAGAAATCTGAGTTCTACTCTCGCAAAAATTTCGATTATAATGCCACTATGAACTCAAAATTCATTGAGGAGTACAAATAATATTATTTTACTATAAATATATGGATACAATAGATAACGGAGAAGTATCTCCAAAGCAAGCTTTTGTTTGTTATGAAAGAATAAACCTTTTTAATCATAAGGACCAAACTTTCTTTGATGTTGAATCAAAGTACGCAAAGATTCAAAAGCTTTTCCGTGAAGGAGTAAATAAAATGTGAATTGAAGGATTTTGAAGTTGAGAAATTACAATCGCACAAGATGGAAGAATTTGTATTAATCTCCAATCTAAAGAAGGAAATAAATCAACTACTTGAATTTATGACTTGCCAGTTTGGCAAGAAAATACCATTAATTGATTTAGCGATGAAAAAAGATCGATCGCTCAGCAACATCTTGTGAATACAATGAAATTCGATCCACAAACTGCGACACAAATCCTCAATAAAATTATCTTTAATGGAAATGTAAGTTATCAAACTATTGATGATAATGATATTGCAAAGATGGGGGGTAGTGAAAACTTTAAAAATGTTCAATCTATCATGAGAAGTATTTGATGACATAGAGAAGTGTTAAAATTCAAGATTGGACCAACCGAATATTACATGGATCCTGAAAGATATAAAATTAATCCCGATCATAACAAAGAAGCGACTGTTGAACCTTCACATATCAAGATAGAAAAAATCAAGAATTCAGAATGAAATGAATCCGAGGCAAGATACTGTTTTGTAAAACGTGATAGGGATTGAAGATATCATTCAGTAGCAACTGAAATGGAAGCGAGCTTCAATGATTTTCAATATACAATCAAGATTAAAGACTTTAGATACAATACTGAAAAGAACGGATATGAAGCATACTACAAAAAGGTTGGTTATTTAATGAAGGTTTATGAATGAACTCATGAAGATAAACAAAATACAGTAATCCAAGCTTCCAATGTAGAGGAGGTTCATGACTCTATACAAAAGGAAGTTCCTGTGGTGGGCAGTCCTATTGTGCAAACTCAATCTCCAGTGGCATCTTCTATAGTAGAAGCATCATCCCAAACTCAAGTTCAAGAAAACCCATCTACACCACCAGTACAGCAGAAAACTTCAGTACAAGCAGAAGATCTTGATTTTCTATTTTGATAATAAAAGAGGATTAAGCATCCTCTTTTATTTTGTCTAGAAATGGGGTTATATCGAACTGTTGTATTTTTGTACTAAGGGTATTGTTTTTAACAATTTTTTTCCTGAGACTATGGAAATAATAAAGAACAAAGTTCCTTCAATCAATTTTCCATTCCGAAAAAACATACCCAACCGTTCAAAGTACAATTGTTAGGATTAAGTAGAGTATTGTTTGTAAAACTCAAGACTGAGTATTAACTGAGTTCCAAAGTAATATTCAAGGGGCTCATGCAAAAACGAGAATGTAAATAGTGGTAGAAAGTTTCCACTTTCCATATATTGGTACTTCCCCATCAGAGTCAGAAAAATTTCTCATTTTAAAAAAGATTAAGATATATGTGGGTTTCTAATTTTTATCTCCAATTCTGGGTTTGGAGAAAACTTTACATCCTTTGGGAGTGGGAGTCATAGTTTAGTAATTTCTTCTACTCACCAACTCGTAAACTCCTTTCCTTTTTCTTTTTGAATTTTTATCAAATCTACATGTGAGTAGTATTGTTTGAGTGCACTCCTAATTGCAACCCTGCTCATAAAATCTACATTTCTAATCTTCTTGCTCTTCTTTTTAATTTCAACTCAAAATATTTTTATCATATCTTCTTTTCCTTCCTTAATGAGAGTCTTAGATAATGCTATGAAATTCATAAAGAAAAAATCTATATCTTCTTGGGAAAGTGAGGTAAGACTTTCGATATTTACGTTGTTGACGTTTATTCATAGTTCTGATTTTAATTTATTTGGGATCCTTTTGGCTTTATTATATTTTTTTCATTGGTAGGTGAACTCATTTTTAAAATATTCTCCCCTGATTTCTTTCCATTTAATAAATATAGTTTTTAAAATTGTTGAATAGTCTTCTGTATTGTCTGATTGCCCAACAATTGTTTCAATAAATTCTTGTTTCATAAAAAGTCATAAAAATAAAAAGTAACAATATTATAACAATAGTGATACTGTTTATGGAAAACAAGTTTTTGGAAAAGTTTTTTAAAGACTTGTTATTCACGAGTGAAATATCTAATTTAATAATACTAATTATCTTTTTATTAATGTATATGAATGAAATAGTCTCAGTTTCTCCGTTTCAGAATATTGAGTTCTTTGATTATAGAATCCGCTTTTGGATTGATAATGAAAGATTCCAAGCAATAAAGCATGGTTTCAAAACATCACACATGGTATGTATTGCTCATCTAATGGATGAATTTGATGATAAATGGAATAAAAAAATAAAAAATTATTTCCATATTTTCGGAAAGATGTCTGCTTTTCTTGATAAGTTTTCTAAAGATAAAGAAGATGACTATTTTTACATCGGGTTCACTAATAATACCGATTGAGAATATCTAGAAAGAAAAATCACTTATCAAGAACTAATTCTGTCTGTATGAGTTTGATCAGGATTGAACGTTTCTTTAGAATGAATTGATGGAGTGTATGAAAATGATGTAAAGACCTTTGTTTACCTTTTTTCTTTCGTATAATGAAAACGAGTATAAACTGAAATACTACAATATACTTTGTTATTGTAGTGTCATTTCTAATATTATGATTATCAGTGTCTGTACTCAAAGATAATTTTTTAACCAACAAAGATGTTGTTGGACAAAGGAATATCTTATGAGGTCAGATAATATCTCTAAAATCACTTAATGATGTAACAAATCAACAATGAGATATACTACTGACATGAAGCTGAAAAACTATAGATCTTGCTGAATGAAAAGAAGTTGAGATAAAGATACCAAAGTCAATCATATCTACAACTTGAAGTTTATTGATTTCCTATTCTTGAGGATGAAATGTTTGAATAAATTATGAATGATACAATGATAATGAGCTCAAAGAAAATTCGTCATATAGTCTAACTAATGGGCTTACCATATCGGATGCCTCTTTTTGGACTAGTTCAGAGAGATTAGCAAATAGAAACCTACAACAATACTATCTGAATAATAGAAACCTACAGCAATTATGAATATTTCAAAAATGAGAAATCAATAAACTTGGTGTGGCTTGAAGTTATGTTTTGTTCGACTTCTGAAAGAAACAAAAGCTTAATAGTTTTACACTCAATCTTACCAATAAAATTCAAAATACCTCAAGAAATATCCCACAAATTATCGCACTATCATTTGATAATGGGGCTATCTATTATTACTTTGTTGATGATGCAAACGGGAAACAAAAATTCATATTTGAAGATACAATAACACAATTTGTTAAATTGGATGTATTAAAAACTACCTCTTCAACTTATGTTACTCAAAATATTGCTCCTACAGGAATTGCTAGAGAATTGCTAGCCTCAGAAATATGAATTAATCAAAGTATTACTGGACAATTATCATTATGACTCTCCCCTATCTCCACTATTTCTTGAGTAAAATTTTATAATGTGTATTTAAGAAGAGGTTTGACTCGGGATGAAAAACCTATCGTTTCAAAACTAAAAAGCGACACTACTATCTCCGTACAAAAAAGTGATGTTTGTACATACAATATGTTGGGTAAATGAATTAGGTTTACGAATACCAACGTTTCTAAGAGTATGTGAGGGTACGACTCCGTAAGTTTAAAATGAAACTTGTCTCCGTTCATAAAAGCATGAAATACTCTAAGTGGAACTTTGTATCTTGATCTTTTTATTTCAAATCTAGCGATTACTTGAAGACCTAACATTCTAGAATTTACAAATGTGAATAATATAAGATGAATTTCATATTCTTGAAATATGTGTCTCTTTGCTGAGTGATGAGACTGTAAAAATTGATCCAATACTATAGCTCTCCCGATAAATGCGACTAGGATAAATTCAGCTTCTACTACGGATTGGAGTGCATTAAATCATTTGGAACTTTATTCAGATATAGGACCAAACATAAATATGAATGGAGATTGATTTGTTTTGGAAGATATTCATTACTCAGATACAACTTTTGAAAACAGACAAAAGGTTACCAATTATAATGGGATTACCTCTGGTTCTTGGTTGGTTGATAAACAAACTCTTAACTATAATTGTAATTCTCTTTTAAACCAAAATATTACATGAGTTTGAGTAGAATTGTGTAGTAATGTATGAGTGTGCAATCCTATTGTAAAAAAAGCTTTCTAACCATTTTTTTTGTATGAGAAAAATAATTTATTGAATTCTACTTTTGTTCGTTATTTGAGGAGTTGTGTGAGCGGTCTATCTTAATGATATAAAATCTGTATTCACATGAGATGCACTCAATACGATTACTATTAATACGCCACTAGAGTGAGGTGATTGACCCTACACGATAGAATCCATATTCAAAAGTCGTCCGTATACAGTCAATGCTTTAGTGTCCAATTGAAGTCTCAATGTTACAGTTTCCTCTATTTTAAGAAAGGGGTATATTTGATTGGTAGTGAGTACATGAGATTGAACTAAAAAGCCATATATTTTCAAAATCATCCCAAATGCAACTATTCAAGATCAACAAAAACAACTCTATAATCCAGACTTTAATATAAATTGATTTGTTGGTGGTGTTTTTACAGGTCTATTTACAAATGGGGAAACAAATGAAAACAATATTCAAACATCGAACCTAAATATTACCAATCAATACATTTCATACGATGGGAAGTATTACTACCAAATAGTAGGTGATAAAATAATAAAAAGAGAAAAGAATTTGGAGATCATAAATCAATACGATATCGATTTATGAAGTACATGACTTCTTACGTCAAATGTAACTGACATAAAGAGTATTAATTCAATTATCTATCTTAGGTTTTCTAATTGAAAAATAACAAAGGGGGGGTTACAATCTAATCAATCATATCTCTTTACTCTTGAGGCATATTCATATTCAGACATCTGAGTTATTGATAATATAATAAGTTCTCCGCTTTCTATTACTGAGACAGAATGAACACTTTTAGATTTTGAAATAATTGGAAAATATCTCTACACACTTACTACTACAAAGATAAAAATATACTATCTTACCAACGGAAATATATCTTCAAGAAACCTCATCTATTCAAAAGACAATAATCTAAATATAAAATCTTTCATAATTAACGACTGAATTCTACTCTTTGATAATTCATGAAAGATTTCGCTTATAAATAATGATTTTCAAATTTACACGATTAGTGAATGATGATCTATTCTTTGGAGTAATCCATGACTAAATTTTGATATCTTTTCTCAACTAAAATCATCTTCAAACATATGAGTTTCTTCTTCTGTATCTACTAAAAACGCAAATGATTTCATCGTGAATACTCCAACAAGATATATTTCATGAAAGCCTGTTTATAAAGATGCAGGATTAATATTTAATATAGATTCAAGTTTATTTACAAGTTTAAATTTAGATAAGAATCTCGTTATAAATAAATTCTCAAGTTCATACGGGTCTTACTCTGGTGCGGTTAAGAATTTTAGTTTTATTATTCCCATCGTCTGATATTGAGTGAAACTCACAAGGAATAATTCCCTTATCACTCCCGAGTTAAATTATGACATCAACACTATAAAATACAACCCATATAAGATTATAAGTTGAGAATACTATCTTCACTTCATGGCGTATGATTATTATAATAACACTTCTCAAGAAGTTATCAAATGACCTATTATTATTGATAATGACACACCAATAATCTGAGATTTGAGTATGTTAAATGCATCTCAATTTGATGTAGGCATCCAAAATCAATGATATTTTTCCTTTAAGTCATCAAAGAAGCTTGAATCTATTAGTATGATTATAAGAGATAATCTCAATCGCTCGACATCTCTGTCAACTGCAGATTTTAGTTACACGAAAGAATATGACTCTTACAAATATCTATTCTCTTACAACATTGCAACTGGGGTGAAAAGTCTAAACTTTAACATAGTATGATATGATGGTTCATGAAATGTTGGGAGTATTGTATATGACTACAACATCATGAATTGATGGTTTCAGGTAATTTGAATGACTGAAACCAATGCTTGAATTAACTCTTGAAACAATCAACAACTCAAAAATGGTTTTCTCCTCTGAATAAAATCGACATCTCAAGCAGAAAGTGATGTGAATACTCAATACCAGTTCTCTAAACAAAGTTCTGATTTTAAACAGCTTCCATTCGTTACTATAGATTGAGTTAAGCAGTTAGATACAGTTTGACTCAAGTATTTATTTCCAGAATTCAATGGAAAGGCGATGAAGAATATTGATTCTAATTTCTTTTATTCAGGAGGTGTTTTGACTTCTCCAATAAAACAAGTCCAGTACCTAAATTGATACTTCTATTACCACGATGGAAATCTTGATCTTGAAGAAAATAATTTTGTTGGCGATTCGATGTTGATCGTAAATGGAAATTTGAACATAAACTGAAATATCTTAAATAATTCTTCCCAAGAAACTACGAAATACAAGAACAATCTCAGAATTTTCGTGGTTGGTGATATTACTATCAAACCAAATGTAACTGAGATTGACTCAGAATTAAATGCTTGATGAACCATTATTACTTTATCAAATAATTAGAACTCTATGAAATACCTAGTCTCATTGCTACTTATTTTTATTCCTTACATGTCTTTCGCTAGTAATACCACTATCACTATAAACGGTACAAACTACAATATGTCATATTCAAATACTACTGAGTTGACATCAATAAAGATTCTTGAAAACAATCTACAAACTCTCGATTTAATATTTAATGCCAATTGACTTCAAAAAGAGTATTCATTCTCAGGAACTTCATTAAGCAATTATGCATTATCAACTAAGATAAAGCATGTTTCGGTAAACGGAGTTGATATTGCTGATGTTTTTGGCAAATATTGAATTCGTATCCAAGATTATCTCCAGAAGGTTTCAACTGATAATATAGAGTGATGAAAATATGTTGATTTGTTGATGGTACGCATCTTATGAAGTAATTACACGACTAATAAGTCTTGATTGCAAACTTTAACAACCTCATTGTGAAATAATTTATATAGTTATAAGCTAAAAACAGATTCCTATATTATTTCTACACCTACTGTCTCTGATGGTTTTAAAAGACAAGTTTATTCCGTCTTTAAAAATGATTTTTCAAACAAAATCAACTCATTTAAAAAGGAATATAGTGAGAGTCTTAATGTTATGAGTAATCTAGATGATTATCTATCTGGAGCTGAACTTTGTACAAGTTCATGAGAATTAGTAATTTTAAAATCTCAGAGATTACAATTGATTCAAGATCGATACACTTCTACCACACAAATTATTACCCAAAAACTTTCCTCTAACGAGATTTTCGTAGTGAATAGTTTTAGTTGAGCTGATGTTGAGATACGAAATGTAATTCAAAATGCAATCAATGATTCTCAATTATGATTTCCTTACCTATTAAATTCACTCACTATAAATCAGTTGAATGATGAACTTATTGATCTAAAGACTTCAATTATATCGAAAATAGATAATGAATATGATACAGCATTAAATGAAATTATCAAGCCAAACCAAGAAACTATCACAGATTGAATACTTTCCCAAAGTTGAAAACTTGTAATTTCTTGAAAGAAAGAAGTCACAAGCAGTGTGTGAGATCTTACAAACCAATTTTATGATACATTTTCTGCAATTCTTGAGGGTCAATATCAAAACAGCAGTCAAGAGCTCAAGGATATTTATGCCTTTTCAAGCAGTAATGTTGATAAAAAATCGAACATCGAATATTTATGAATGTTTTTGGTTAAAAATCTCAATCTTATGGAACAAAAGGCTTGATTATTTACTATTCCTTGATTTGCTTGAGTAAAGCTCGTTGATTTAATAAAATGACCTATTAAGGATATTTACATGGGTTTATGAGTCAATGATACTATAAAAGATATTTCCCAATCACTACAAACAATATCTCTAAGCGATTCTAAAATAAGTATTTTAACAGGTTATACTAAAAATTTCATCATAAAAAATTTCAACAATCCAAATGTGTCAAATAGTATTTTACCCTTGGCTATAGACACTCTTGATCTTACTACATTTAAGTCAAGTATTTCTTGAAATGAAACAATATATTTCTGAGGATATAATAAAGCCAATTATTCACTCACATCCTCAGTATGATCTTGAGAGGAGGGTGTTTGAGATGTTGTTTTTTGATTTAATTCATCCCCGAATGTTTTAAAGAATGCTTCTTGAGGTATCACGGGAATTTCGAGCTGAAATAGCTTCCAGATTTTTCTTGAAAAAACACAAACATGATACACGATCCCACTACAAAGTATGAATTATAAAATAAAGATCTCTGCGATCAGTTGAGATATAAATTCGCTATCGGTTATCTACAAAGATAATGCAAGAAGTTATGGTGTCCTTACAACATGAAACACAAGCATTAAAAGTAACTCACAAATTCAGTACACTGTGGATGTAATTAAACAAAGTGAAACAAACAAATCACCACTATTCGTCAATGAGGAAATTCATAAATAATTTCTTATATTACAGAGTATTATATTTCCTAATAAATTATATGGATAAATTTTCTAGCTTTGGCAAAAACGATAATCTCTACTTCCCCCTAACTCTTAAAATGGATATAAGAGTTGAACTTTTATCGAAACTTTCCGATGAGAAAAAAGAAAGTTTTATAAAACAATTTCATAATTCAATTAAAGATAAAATTGATATATCTATTGATAAAATTGATAATAATTTTATCAATGATTTTTTTGAAAGTAGAGTTGTTAATCCAATATCACAAATTAATGAATTAAAAAGGGTTTTTCTTGGAGACAATCATTATATCAATCTTCAAGTTAAACAAAATTTGGAAACAAATAGATTCTTGCAAGTTGATAAGTATTTTTTAAACGAACTTCAAAAGTGAATTTCTAATCATGTAATATTCGGAATTCCTATTGATGTTCATGCAGTTCATAATTCTCAATCATACCATATACGATCGTTGAAAGATGTTTTGGGTGATAAAATCGAAATTACGAATGATTGAAAAATATATGAACTTGCTATTAATTCATCTGACAAAAATCTAGATAACATCGTAAATATTACTAAAAGCATAAAATCACATTTTTTTGATGATGTATTTATTTCAAATGAAAATGAGATGAGGAAAATATTAAGTCATAATAAAGTCTTAAATCTAAGATACTTATCATGAATAGTAACCCCTGAGCAATTTAAAAAAGATTATAGAGAATATAATAATTATTTTAATGCAGTGGTAAATATTCAGTATTATGAAACTTTCGGGCAATACCTCTGAGTTGAAATGAAACTACCAAACAATGCTCTATTTATTGAGGAGGGAAAAATAACATTTGATGTAGTATCTTGATGAATATCAAGCGGGTTTATAAGTTTTGATACCTATGAGGAATTCATAAAGTATCTCAATAGAATTGATGATAATAATCAACTATTAAAAAACGAAAATCGAGTGAATTCTGAAAGATATAAGTATGAAATGTACGTTTAATTTGGTTTAGAGTTATATTATATATATCGTTTCTTTATCTCTAAACACGTGCCCCTTGTATTTACAAAGTGATTTGTATATTATTTTAGATAAATATTTATTAACAATTTTATTATGAAAAGATTGAGATTATTTTTCATACTGTGATTTTGTTTCGCTATTACGTTTTCTGTTCAAGCGGTAACAACAACTCTTGTAAAGGTCACAGTAACGTACCCACAGACAAATACTTCCCTGTGAATGGAACAAGGAATGCTAATCAATGATCAGAACGGTTTAGTTACACGTTTTACATTGAAGGACTCATGAAATAGCACAGTCTGTATTGAGCAGAAGAGTCTTCCTATAATCAATGGTACACTAACCTATCAACTGGGAAGTCAATTCTCAATAAACTCTTTATGAGTGCAAACTTGATGTAATATGGATTCTCTTGCTCAAAAATCAAGCTATACGGTTCAGGTTCAGATAGATCTGGATAAAAATGGATCTTTTTCTGACTCACTTGATTATTCTAATAGTGGAATTGAGTATAGGACGGATTCTAATCCTGAGTTTCAGTCTTCATATATGGATTCTAGCTCTTTTGATACAGCAAAAAAAATCTTAAATGGTATTTCAGTGGGGTCTGGTAGTAATACTGCCAATATAGAATACAACCTGAAGGCATGAGAGTTTTCAACTGCAATGATGTCTCAGGGGTACAAAACCAAAACCTTTGATTTTAACAAAGATTGAATTGTTGAGGTTATTGCGAAGCCTGTTAGCTCTGCATGAGTAGTATATTTTGCCAATACTTCCAATGGGAGTTTTGAAAATATTTTCACTCATGATGACATAACTTTAGATGATAATACAAACGTTTTTGTAAATTATAAATGAGGGAACTTTTTACTTTATGCCAATTCATTTGGAATAAATCCTGCAGATATTAAAAGCAATTTTAGTTGAGTGAGTTACTCAATCAAAAATGGAATAGTAATTACATCAAATCTTGAGATAAAATCTTTTAGGTATGGGAATTATGTTACGATTACACTTTGAGGAAATGATATAACTTTTGATTATAATTCAATCTCTCGTCAGTATGAACAACAGTTAAGTGTTGAATTATGAAGTGAATCTTGATTATATGACTCAGTCACTTCATCTCTTTGGACGGGCACTCCATTTTCATCTGATGCAGTAGATTATTATGACTCATCCAAAGAGTTAGAAATTAATGGTACCGTAGTTTCAAACATCGATTGATCTCTCTATTGAGATTTCAATAAAGATAATAAACTCGATTTCCTAACCTATACCAAGATTCCAAACTCCGATAAGGTTAAAATAACTATTTATCTCAAGAATGACGATTGAACTTACAAGAAAATATTGGATAATTATCAATGAGATACTGTTAATATTGGAAATTCAATTCTTGATAACTCATCTGATTTTTGAGTTGATATTCCTGAGATTTCAATAACCAGTTGAGACACAACAACATTTTTTCGTATAAACAAATCTCGGAAGACGAACGTGACTTGAATCTGAAATACATCAACAGTCTCTCAGATAGCTTCGTTTGATGCCACATTCTACTATCTTCTATGAACTAGTAAATCTGTTAGTGCCTCTTTCGTTAAGATAGATTCATACTTTAAGGACATGGAAACTTCTCATTCTAATGATAAATATCTTGTTACTGGTAAATTTAAGAATAATAGATTTGGCTATGATTATTATGATTATTCTATAAAAAGATTTGATGGTACTTCATTTGTTGACATAGTTCAAGATGGTTATTCAACCGCATTCAAAAAATCATGAAACAAAATCGGTTTTAGGAAGATATGAAACTCTGCATTCTATGCTTTTTATATAGATCAATCCTCTCAGTATACCAATAATCAGCAAGACTTAACAAATCTCTACTATATCTACAATTGAAAAGTTGCTTCAATTATGCCTGATGTTATCGTAAACGATAGAAATACCCTTTCCTCTCAGGATTGAAATAATGAATGAGGTGAAAAATTACTATCACAAGTACAATTTTGATTACTTTGAATAAATCTAGATAACGTTAAGACTTGAACATTATGAATCAAGAAAAGTAAATTCATAAGCTATGATTACCCAAAATCATGCTACGAGTGGTATAATAGATGAATGAGAACTCATTGATGGGCAACTATAAGTATAAATGGAAGAGATTTGAAAACTGTTTGGTGTGATATGAATTTTGATTGATGAGGATGGACGAGAGGTGCTTCTTTTGGAAATTCATCTATTCAAACGTGATATCATCCAATCCAAACTAATGCAAATCAACACGTTAAAGCAACTGAAATGTATTTAAGGGATTATGGAACCACATACGTAAATCCTTATGGACCTTATGTTGCATGACCTATTCAGTGAATTGACGCATGAAAGATGGCTATTGTTCTCAATGATTGATTTATGTTGGTGCCGTACACGAATCATCCTACTCCAACATACGATGCAACAAGTAGAATTACATTAACTACTCCTCGTACATGAGATTGTTCAAAACCGTGAAGTTGTTGAGCTTATATTAAATATTCTATACCTGATGGAAAGACGGTTATCTGAGTACAAGAAGAAGAGTCCTATCTAGAGTCTAAATGATTAGTTTCATGACGGGCATGAGATAATTCTTGGAAAATGGATTGTGACATGGCGGTTCGTGAATGAAGACCTAATAATAGTTTCACATGAGAACCACAAGCTATGGGACAACAAGATGTTGATGATTATTTGTATTTTGCAATTTGATCTAATTGAAAACTAGTGAATAATTACATGACTGGCAGATGATACATACAGGATATATTTAAGAAATATAATGATTTTTCTACAGGAGTTCCTGTATATTTATCATTAGATAGTCGGTTTTCCACTACTTGACTTGATAGAGGTATGGTATATGATCAAATTAAATCTATAAGTTGGGGGATCGGATATCCAAGGTCAACAAATTGAAATAATACAAAGTTCTGAATAGCAAATAATGCTTGGTTATGAAGTAGGGATAGTATAGACAACTATTTATCAAGAAATGATTTTATCACAAAAACCTGATTGAGATTTCTATATAGATCGCCAAATGAGGTGTGAGTTTTTGGCACAATTAAAATGATTCAGGTTGCTAATCTCTGAACTGATAAAAATAAACATACTGTGAATAATCTTCGTGACCCAATAAATACAACATTGTGGTGATCATTGTATAATGATTATCTCTATGAAGATGAAACTTTTGGAAAAATGATCTATTTTGATAATTGAGGACTCGGGACATACGTTGACTGATGAAAAAATTTGATGAGTCAAAATTGAGGAAGATGGTTGTTTTATCTTGATCAGTGAAACTATGGTTGATTTGGTTCTCGGAAATTGGTTTTATGAGATAAGACCTGGAGTACGATTACAAGTAATGGGTATAATTATTGAGCTAATATAAATACTGTAGAAAGAGCTGATTCAACTACTACTATTTTCTGAAATAAAACTATCCCCTCTTCCCCCGATGATTGATATGATCGTTATGCCATTTATAATGCAAAAGATTATCCAAATGAACCACAAAAAAGTGCTTTAAAGGAATACAAATGATACATTAGTACACGTTGTATTACAGATCCTTCATATTCGTACACAAATGATAATTGATGGTGATATTCAACTTATTTTGAATATATTTGATGAAATACTGGAAATAGTTGAGGAAGTAAAAGACCAAACTCGTGAACACGGAATATGCCGTGATACTCAGTTGCGGTCACACCAACAGATCCCTATAATACAACGTTATATAGATGTAATTGAGATAAGGTGATACTAGAATATTTTCCTCTCTTTTAAAGACAAGCCCAAATATAAATATTTGGGCTTGTTTTATGGATTTGAATTGTATTCATAAATGATCATTCCGTTGTGATAGAGAGTAAAAGAGGGATTGAAGGTCGCATTCTCACTAAAGTTCGCTTTTCATTTTGTATCATTTCAATCAGTTTGTTTACTTGGGCATAATTTGATCGTAAACTGATTTTGAAAGTCCTGAAAGTTTGTATCATCTGTTGTATAAGTGGAGATAAATCTGGGAATATCAAGAAATACCTTGTTGCCAACACATCATCCATTTCTGCAGTTTGTGATTATGCATCATTTGTCACAGTCAGTGTTTCACATATCTCCATAGGTTCAAACACACAAACTTCATCACGAGTTTGATTGTATGCAGTTGTTATCATATCATCAAGCAGTGTTTTTACAATAATTGTTGTATGGAAAATCTCCTTCTTGTTCAAGAATAGAGGCAAGAATGGTACCTGTTTTTTGAATATAGGCTACCTCCCTATCAATCTTTGCTGATTTCATATAGCTTTTCCAAATCGTGGTAGATGCTGTTGAAATAATCGCAATTATTGTGATTACAATTGAGATTTCAATTAAAGTAAATCCTAGATTGTGTATAGAAGTTTTTTTCATTTGTGTGAATTAGTAATTATAAGATTAAAGTCCGTTTTGATGTTTGTTGTTACTCTTATTTTTTTTATAAATTCCTGAGGATTAATAAAACCAAGTTTTTCTCCGAGGGCTTCCCACGATACCCCCACATCTTCTTGTGCTATAAGATATACCGCAAATGAATCAAATAGTGTTAGATTGCTATTTTTACGTGCAAAATCAATAATGTTGGAGTACTTTGATTCATAATTTTCAAAATCTCCCTTGTTTTCTTTAGTATCACTTGTCTTAGATGAATTATCGACTAAATCATCCACATCTAGAGTAAATTCATCATCAAGACTAAACTCTTCTTCACTAATGTCTGTATCATTACTAAAATCCAATTCTATAGGAGATTGTTCATCTTGTTTCCATTCATTTTGTTCCATTAATTTCCTACCAAGAATTCAATCTTCTTTGGGGAGTTCAAAATCATTAGGAATATCAATTTCTTTACTTAGTTGAAAATCCGTTTTTTTAGATGATTTACGTGGTCGTTCTTCTCAATCACCATCCGCTTGAAACACCATTTGTGTTTTATCAGACTTTGTATTTTTTTTGCGTGAAATTGCAAAGTTCATACTTTCTTTAATGAGATTTGTTGACGGTAGTTCTTCAAAAAAACTAAAATAGGTTCTGAGTGATGATACGTCATTTTCTTGTACATAATTATCATCATAATCGAACTCAAAGTATAGTTGTTCTTCTTCCAATGTTTGAAGTAAAGCATTATCTTCAAATATTTTTTCATCTATAGTTTCATACTTTTTTGTATTGTCCTCAGTGATTCTTACTAATCATCAAATAGTGAGATAATCCAATAAAATAGTTGCTTCTTTGGTAGTAATAGAAAGATCAAACGTGAATGTTTTTATATCAAATTGTTTCACTCGAAGTAGATATGTATTTACGACTTCCCTTGGCATTGAAAACTTTTTGGGCACTGATTTAAGAGATGTTTTCAATCAATATTTAGAGTGTGAAAGATTCATGAGGTGTAAAGCTCATGGATACTTATATTCGGGATTCTGTTGAATGAATTCCATCTCAATGTTAAAAGTCTCATCAGTATAAGACGGACATTTCACATATCAGTGCAGAGGAGGGATATTTACCATATCAAGCGGATTTATATCGAAATATTTTCCCAAGAATTGAGAATCTTCTTGTCAGATTCATAATGCAATAAAAGTTCAAATATTTCCTCAGATGGAATTGTATACTTGGGGATTCTTATCATATATTTGTTTGGTGAACTGGTTTGCCATAACAAGTCTGAGACGATACTTTCTTGCTTCTTCGAGAATAGCCGAGAAACTATCAGTTACAAAGTTTTGCACCTCATCTATATAGAGGGTAAAATCCTTTCTTTCTTTCTCAGGTTGAGTAATTCTTGTTTGAGCGAGAGCCCAAAAAAGTCAAACCATAATAGATCCTAGTAAATTTGCTGATGGTCCTAGCGTTCCTTTAGGAAGTCTAAATATTAGAATTTTTTCCCCATCCATCATTTCTTTTAATGAAAATTCTGGAATTCAGGAAAATATATTCCTCATAGTTTCATTGAGGAATATATGAAACCTGTTACGGACTGGCTGAAATGCCTCCTCTCTTTGTTTGTCGTCCTTTGCCTCAAAGTTGAGAAGTTCTTCTTTTGTTGATTGATCTATCATGTTGTAAATAACATTTCTCCTAAAGTCTGTATTATTGAGAAATGATGATAAATCAATAATCTCAGAGCTATTGTATCTCAACAATTCACTTCACACATTTTTCATAATAGAGTCCATACGTGCCCCCCAGTGCTCTTTCCCTCATACGGATACATCTTTAATGATTTGTACAATCATTCACATAAGTTTATCTTCTAACCTAAGATTTTGATATGAAGTATTCTTGTTAATATCTAATTCTTGAGAGGAATTAAAAAGGAGTTCCTCGTAAGCACTCTGGTATTTTTTTAACTCTCTGAGAAATGAAAAAATTGAGAGATTCACTCTTCCTAGATAGTTGGATGGGTCAATGTATATTACATCATTTTTTCTTGAATCAGGAATAAAATCAAGTATCTCTTTCGCAAGATCTCCGTTAGGATCAAACACAGCAAATCCTCTATTTTTTTCTATATCGTCTTTAATAAAGACCTTGAGTGCAGTTGTTTTTCATGTTCAGGTTTTTCATACAATGTATGTATGCCTTCTGAGTACTTCTGCATGTAGTTGAAAATACTGTCATTCGTATCATGGATAGTCTATGAGTGATATTTTTGTGAACTCAGACGGATCATATTTTCCGAGCAATTCTTTTTGTTTATTAATCACTTTCACTGGATCGTATAACTTATAGTTGAGTGATTTTATATTCCCTCCTGTAATAAAAGAAAAAATAGTAGCAATTTCCTTGGATGAAAAATACATCAAATCTGATGGAGAAAACGATTTAAGTCTTGGTAGATTTGTATTGAATAAGGTATAGAAAAAATCTTGAGTTGTGTTTTTTAATCATGCAGTATCACAAGTTAATTCACCGTTTTTAAAAATTTTTGTGATATGATTACTCTTTCCTCATAGATTCAATATCCCCCCAATAGCTGATGGGATATTAGTCAACGAAAAGTTCTTCGTGAATGACAAAAAACGAAATGAGACAGAGATGTCTTTAACAAAGTTGATATTATTTGATACGATACTATTCCCTACTCTCACGTTATCCATATCTTCTTGTTTCACATAGATAGTGTCTTTTGAAGAAAAATCTAAAAGAATTTGAAAACTTCCATTCTTTACTGATGTAATAATAGTTTTTATATTTTCAATTATCTTTTCTTCTCCAATATTCACTTCTTTTATGAATGGGGTTTGGTTATCTGTTTTAAAAACCATGAATCCTTCATATTGTTCCATAAAATTCTCTTCGTTGATTTCTATCGGGTTAGAGAGTTTAAAATCTCAAAAGTTATTTGAGACTATGTTGTAAATGTCATTATAATAATCAAAGGGTATTATTATCGAGTAGATAGTAACATTATCATTGTTTGAAATCTCAAAAATAACATTGAAATCTCAAAAAACTGTTGGAACTGATTTTAGATTTGATATAAAAAAAGTCATCTTCTGTAAAAGTATATTTGAATTCCTATTTGCAGATGGAGTTACCTCTATCTTTACATATTTTCTAAAATCAAAATATCTTTTGTATACAAGCATTGATACAAATATTATTACTGATAGGATAAAAATAATGGAAAGTATTATGAGCATAATTTTATAGATTATTTGTTAAATTATTTTGTGCGTTTATCTCCTTCGGATCAGTAGTAATGTATTTGTGGATATATTCTTCTGAAAGTACTCTAATTTGATCCGCATTCCCTCATGACAACAACAATGCTATTCATCTTTTTGCATTTTTTTTGGAAAGTGTTTGTAGGAAATTAATATGTGTTTCGGATAATCCAATATTTTGTTTAATTGACTCTATTCATGCAAGTTTTTGTGAAAGTATTATCATTACTTCACTATTTCCAATATAAAGTTTCCCAAAATTCACACCCACCTTTCACTTAAATTCAGTGAAAAGCATATCAATTCCCTGAACTACAAGTGTTACTCAGATATTATATTTTCTTGCTCTTTTATAAAGCTCAGCAATATAACTTGCTAATTCATAGTTGTCCGAAATCAATACCGTTGCCTCTTCTAGAGTTATCCTTACGGGCTGAGTATTTTTCACTTGAAAAATATTATCTACATAATCCATTATTGAATAAATGATTGCATATTTTAGTGGAGGATTTATTCATTTGATGTTGAAAACCACCCAATCTGAAGAAAGATCCACAGATGTTTTTCATTTTCCGTACGCATTGAAAAATGTTCCATTTACATGCCCATAATCATAGAGTCACTTTTGAATATCTTGCAATAGCTTTTTTTGGACAGGATTGGTTTCTCTTTCATACAACACACTTAGATATTCATAGAAATCTCTAAAATTTAATGGTTTTGATGAATACTTAAAAAACGAAATGACATTACCTCTATCGATTCATCATTTTTCTATGAAGAAGTCGTTAAGTATCGATGATAGCTCTTTAAAATATTCATCGTTCAGTTTTTCATTTGTTAAGATGATATCAAGAAGTTTTTTGATACTTGAAACAAAAATGTTGAATTTATTTACCATCTCATTGAGAATCGTATTTGACTTACTTATTTCGACATCAATGTTATTGATTCATATTTTTTCAACGAGTTGTCTTGGGAAAATAAAGTCAAACGGGTTAATCTTATTTTCATTTGAATCATCAAGTCAGACTGTAATTATTTTTCCTCAGACAACTCCTGTAATCCTTCCATACTCATCTTCTGGATCGATGATAATTTGTTTCACCCCTTTTACATATTCTCTCAAACATACTAATTTAGTGGTGTAAGATTTTCCCGTCCCCGATGTTCAGGTTACAATTGTATTGTAATTTTCTCCTCACCATAAATCACGGTTTAGTATTTGTCATGTAAAGAGATCTTCTCAAAGTAAAATTCAAGTTGTACAATAATCCGTTTTGTACAAAAAATGGTTTACTCATAGTGGGGCTTTCCCTTCTATATTCCCCTCATTATTAAAATAGTAACGCAATCATGCTAACTCATTTTGCGTTGACATGATTCCTTTAATTTTTTTTGATTTTTTAAGTAATTCAAAGTAATTCAAGTTACTCGTGGTTCAGAAGATTGCATGTATTTCTGCCTGAAGATGCTTATTTTGAATACATGTTAAATTCATTGTTTTGAGTAATATCTTTATGTATTCTAATTTATCCTTTATCTCTTTTTCGGTAATTCATGTGATTCTAATAAATTGATACATCTTATACATACGGACTTCTTGTGTAGCAAGATATCTGATAAGACCATTTAATTCAATAATTGCCATTTGTGTTTCTATATCTGCTTTTCACGTTTTTTTTGTTTGAATTGCAAATGATGATTCCTGTCATCTAAGCTGTTTTTCTAGCTTTTTTCTTGATGTAATTTGATTTATTGGATCATAATATGAATGTGATATGAATTCCCCAATATTTGAATCCTCATCAAATTTTTTAATAAGATCAATATTTATTTCTTTATTTGTTGAAAAAAAAGTAAAATAAGAGACAAACCTATCGTCTATTTTTAAGTAATCGGGATATTCAGATATTTCTCTATTGGAAAGTAGATTAATGAGTTTTTCGTTTTTCTTAAAAATATTTGAAATATTTTGTTCTTCTATCTTTGGCTTATCCGTAGCAAAGTCATTTTCAACTGTCTGTGAAATTTGTTGAACAAGTGTTTCTTGCTCTTGATTTAGATTATCCTTTTTTTCTTCTACTTCTTCTTTTGTTGCCATGATAGCACTTACAACTAGTGGCTCTTCAACAATTGGTTTTTTATTATCTTTTTGCTCTTGTAAAGATATTTGTTTATTATCCAAAATCGGTTCAACTACATTGTTTTGAGAATTCGAGGTTTGTTCAGGATTTAGTTTTACTGCATCACTATTGGTTGCAATTTTTTCTTCTATTTTTCCATCAGTTTTTTTTTCACTACTCCCACCGATTCTATCTGTAAGGAATTGAATTCCTCATTTATTGAAGAACTCAGATACTATTCCTTCTTGTGATTTTTTAGAATTATCTTTCATTAGTAGCTTTTTTTAGGAAATAATAAGACCCAAATTCAAAGGGAAATGAGTATCAGAAGTCAAATGTAGATGTAATATTTTTGTAATTTAGTGGACTCGTATTCTCCACCATCATCTGAGTAGTAAATGATTTCCTCCTGCTCATTTGGGGTTTGTGTAAATTTTATTTTTCATTCTGAATTAACGAGATAGAAGCGTGATTTCGCAACATTCTTCAAGAAGAATATTTTATCGGTTATCTGACTTGCATTGTTTCTATCAGTTCTCATATCTTTTATGTTAGGAGATTGAACATATCAACATGGTTTAAGTTCATTAGTATCGATTGTTGAACAATACACGGTGTCTGAGTCTGTTTTAAAGCTAAATGTATCATTGGAATCAAATAGGTTATTCCCGTTTAAATCTATGAAGAATAGAAAAAAGATTATTGTATCCATTTAGTTTATGTTAGTTATAAATTTTACAATGTATGGGTATATGTAATTAAACCCAATCATAAGGCATACTGCAAATGATATAACAATTCACAAACCAAATGATACTCACATAAAGAAACTTATGAAAATCCCTTTAAAAAAAGCATAAAAGTCATTCATTGAGAAATAAATAAAGAGTAATATAGTTATATCATATATATTACTCTTTCTAGAAACAATTATTTCGCATTACATTACGTTTTCATTACAAGTTCATCTATATCTACAATTCCTGCAGAAACGTACACAAATCATTTATCGAAGAGTGGTATAATATCTGAATAATCACCATTACTAACATTTCTAAAAACTTGTTTGTTACTCAAATCCATAATTTCCATAATTCATTGGATTTTTCAAGAGTATCCTGTTTTTTCACAATGCTCACATCATTCATGATTGACTGAGAAGAGAGTATCTGGATTACAGTTTCATACATATTTCTCGGCATCCTCTTTCGAGAATCACTTTTTTATTATTCTAGAATATATATCTTGTTTTGTTATTTGTTTTTTACAATGAGGACAGAGTTTTTTGAGAAGTTTTACGTTTACTATTCATCTCAAGGATTGGAGAATAAGATCTTTCGAGAATGAATAGAGATTCAGATCACCATTAGTGTAAAGTTTCACCATTCTATCAAGCGAAGCGACTGTATTATTGGTATGTAGAGTAGTTGAAGTCAAATGCCCTGTCTCACTTGCCTTTAATAGTTCTGTAAGTACTTCATTATCTCTCGTTTCTCATATTAGTATCCAGTCAGGATCAGCTCTTAGGAAAGATTTACAGTAATCAAAATATGTCGTTGATGGAGTGACCTCATTTTGCTCTATGTTAAAAAGAGGTATCTTTCTTTCGACAGGATCTTCTGCAGTGAGGAGATGGACATCTTTGCGTTTTCTTAATTGTTCTTCGAGAATTGTATACATAAGTGTGGTTTTACCTGATCCAGTCGGACCACATACAAGTATGAGTCAGTTACTATTTGTTTCGTACCAATTGTTGATTGTTACAATATCTTGTATTGGATATCATAATTGTTCTAGTGTGAGGACCTTCGCTTCTTTATTAAGTCTACGAATGTAGATATTCCCTGAAACATATTCCAATCTCAGTTGGTCTTTATATTCACGGTTATTATCCGTATAGTCATATACTGTTACGACATTTTTCCCTGACTTTGGCTTATGAAAATCTACTGATGTATTGATCTTGGCATCTTCGAGAATTACAGTCCTCATTTGCTTAAACTTTTCCATTGAGTACTTGAATTCCTCAATCAGAACTCAACGTGAATTTCTAATTACCGCACTTCCATACTCGCCATTAGCAGATTCTTTTAGGTAAATATCTGAGCCTCTACCTTTAATTGCATGTAGTAGTAAATTATCAAAGTTTTTCTTCGCTTCTCATTTTCAGATATTATTGTTGGTCGCTTGTGTTTCACTTATGGTCTCTTTGTTTTGTAGAAAATTGAATGTTTTGTGAACTTTATCCATCTCAATCATGAGAGATAGATATTGTGGTGTGGTGATTAATTTGAAGTCAAAAATTGTCTCTTGTTTGTTTAATGAATCTATATAGCCTTTAAAGTAGTTTATGTTAGATGTAGTTTTAAATCTATTGAGTATAGTTTCAAATGTTGTAAATACTACGATTTTTTTATATTTTCTCACCTCTTCTCATCAATTAAGAACGGTGATTTTAATGTCTTCTTTCTCTAATTCGATAGCAGGAAAGAATTTTGACGAAATCATTTTCTCATAAGAAAGAAAATAATCTACATCTGTATATGTACTAGCAATGTAATTATTATTGATATGTTCAAGGTTTTTGTTTAAGTAGAAAAGAAATGATGTAACGTATTTATGTGAAATATGCTTAGTAGATTTCAGATTTTCTTTAATGATTTCTTCTAGATATGAGGCAATTTCAATGCTATAGTCTTTGTTTAATTCTTTAGATCTTTCTGCAACTTTCATTATGTAATCAGTATCTAATTTTTCTTCATTGACTTCAAAAAATCAATTTAGAAATGGTTTTTGGTAAAGAATGTCGAAAAATGGGTACTCTATGGTAAATTCATTCGCTTTCTCTAAAATAAATTTCCTTTTCAGTCAAACATAGTAAAAATATGATATTTCTATATTTTGTTTTATCAATATTGATTCTGATCAAAAACATTCCGCATTTAGATGAAACTTTTGAAGTATTAGGATTATATAGTCTTCGATATTTTTTATAATTTCCTTTTTAAATTCAAGTCATGCGTTCATTGTTTTTTCCTTCTCATCCTCATAAATATGCCTGTCGTTCGTATCAACTGCAACAAATACAAGCTGATTCAATCATGATATAAAACCAGTTATATTTTCGTAACTTTCAAGTTTTTCGCAATACTTTTGTAGAATAGCATTATAAACTCAAATATCACTTTGAATATTCTTTTTTGTGTATTTATAAGAAGGAATTGTCTTTTTGAAGATACTTAACATTTACTTTTTTTAATTAAAATAAATTATTCATTTTCGATACAAGTAATTTTGATTGAAAGAATTGTCTTGAAAGAAAGAATATATGACAAATGATATCGGACTTAATTGGGGGTTAATTCAAGTGGAATCTCAGATATAATTGTGTGTGTTATAGAAACATGAAATATTAGTCACATCATCACCTAAATCTCATAAATAGTTTGTCATTATTTCAGTATCAGCGATCTCTAAACTCGTAAGTTTCTTTTCTAACTTTATCTTTCCTCCTGTAAGAGAAATATTATAACATGAATATGTTCCCTCATCCATATCTGTAGGAGTAAGAGTGAGTTTTTCTCAATGAAAAGAATTTAGAAATTGTGCTTTAACTTCTTTTTGGAAGTTTTCTTTTTGTCTATCTACCTCGATAGTATTTCTTTGATTCTGCAGTGTTGAAAAGAAATTATCTTGAAGATTTATTACTTTAGTTTTTTCTTCAAGTAGATTTGCACTTCTATTATTTAGTATAACAATGTGAGCCAATAATCATGCTAAAATCGTGAATATTATCAATGATACTATTGCATCTATCAGATTCATTATTTGAATATTAATTGTAAATTAATTTTTCCATCTTCGATGATTGATATAGTTGAATTCGTTTTCTCTATATCTACAATTTCTGATTTTTGTATGCTCGTAAGAACTTGTGGTGGATATCAATTGAGAGTAATGTAATAGTGATTCATCTCATTATCATATTCGATTTTATAATTATCAAGATTGAGTTTCTCGGTAAGAGCGAGAATTGTAAAAATCTTTTCCCCATCAAAACTATTAACTTGAATATTTTTCGTTTTTGAGATATTGTCATTAAAATTAATTATTTTTTGATAGTTCTCAAGATACTGAGCCTTCAAGTTTCCGATTCTTACTACTTGATTTTTTTCATAGATAAACAATCAAATTATCGATAATATCGCTATTATTAATCCAAGTAATACAAAAGGATTTACTTGGAAATTAATTTTCTTTTGTGTGTAAACACTGTTTGAATAGAGTCAACTATCTTGTGTTGTTTTCTTAAATAGTTTTGAAAGTATGTTCATACTCTATTTTTTAGTGATATAAAAGATTATCTGCATTTCGACTTTCATTTCTCCTGTATCCACGTCATTTTCCTCCTTATATTTCTTAATTTCTTTTGGGATTTTATTGTTGTATCTCAGATTAAAAAGAAAATCATTAATCTTGTTTGAATCTCATTGAAGATTCAGTGAGAACGAATATCATTTTAAAGATCCATTTTCAATTATTGAATCTTCTTTTTTAAAAGACTTGATTATATCCGAATCTATACGAATTGTTTTGTCTCAGACTGATACAAACTCACTACTCCATCATTCAATAAATGTAAGTAAATTAAGATCAGAGATATTGTCGGGAAAAAGCTTAGAAAATGTGTATAAATATCCTCATTGTGGATAATAGTTTCATTCTGCCTGTTTTATTCAAAACTTGAGAGCGTCAGCGAGTGGTTTATTCTTTTCAAATTCAACTTTTCTTGCATCTTCAACTTTAATGTCATTCATTACAGTGTAATACTTTGATATGTAAGTAAAATCTGATTTTTGTTTGTATACGATGAAAGAAAAAATAAGTATTGCCATAGATAATCCGAGAATGATTGTATAAAATCATCAGCTACGAAGAGCAAAGATGAGTTCTTCATATTTTGACGTATCGATGTTTGAAAGTTTTGGAAACTTTTCGATAATTATTTTTGAGAAACTTATTTTGGGAAACTTAAAAGGTGTTTTTACTTTACTTGTTTTCTTTTCTTCTTGTTTAATATTTGCTTGAAATTCTCCTGTATCATTTTGCTCTTTATTTTCACCTATATTATGTTTTTGTATTTCTATAGCAGGAATCTCAGGTGACGTATTAATTTCAAATACCCCCATATCTAGTGAAAGATCAAGTGGATTAACTTCTGAGGCATCTATAATAGGTTTTGGTGTCATATTTTTGAATTAGTAATTATTTAATTGTATATTTAAACTGAGTCTTTGTTACATTATTGAATTTTATTCAAATTATATGCTCTCCCCTATTCATGATTTCAGTTGGAATTTCTATCTTTTCTTTTACAAGATTTTCTTCCATAGAAACCAACGGTGAATTGATTAACAATGGAGAAATATTTATCACTAGATTTTCTCATAATTGCTTTGTAGTAGCATTATACTTCAAGCTTCTTGAATTTAGTATGATTTGATATTCTAATGTTATAGAATCTGACACCTTGAAGACATTTTCTTTATTTAAAATAGTTACTTGAATGTCAGGAATATAATTCATTCTATTTACACTTGGAATGTTTTTTTCATCTTGTGTTGTTAGTTGTGTAATTTGTTCATTATTCTCACTTCATTCAAAATCGCCAAGTGTATTCGTTGAGATTTTCGATCAATAGTTTCCTAGAAGTGCTAGGTTTGTATTCATTTGGTTATCTTCTGTGGAGTTGGTAACTGATATAACGAAATCTTCTTCTAATACCCCTCATGAAGAAATTACTTCATCTTGATATCATATATTGGTAGACTGCGGTGTATCAACTGGTGGTTGTTCTAACTCTCAAGAAGAAGAATCATTAGTGAAACTCAGGTCATTAGTTATTGTTCATACTTCATCCGACTTTACTTCAGTTTCTTTTTTCTCAGTTTGTTGAATTTGTTTCTTTGGTATAGTGGGATTAGTAGAGTTTGTTCATTGTTTTGACACTAGGTTAAATATTCCGATTCCCAATAATATAAGTCCTATTAATCAAACCATAATCATTATGATTTTTAATGGAATGTGTTTCTTTTTACTGATTTTTGTTACTTCTCCACTAATTGGACTGATTTCTTGTGCATCTCATAACGAGACATCTGGCATATCCATTGATTGGAATATATCAGATTTATCATCATGTTGAGATGATTCTGGTGGAATTTCTATTTGAGGCTTACTCTGTCAGAATATATCCGCTGAAAATATATTTTGCTCAAATGAATCAAAAGGATTATTTGTACCATCCCCGTCTCTCTGTGTTGCCATAATGTGGTGGGTTAAAGATTATTAAAAGAATTGTTAGTTATTTCAATGGATTTAATCAGATGAACAAGTGTCTCTGCTAACTTGGTTTTTTCAGTTTCTGAGAGGATTTTTAAATCAATATGCCTTATGAAGGTTGATGCCTCTTTGAGTTGTTCTATATTCATTGTGGTTTATTAATAACTAGACTCCCAAATTATAAATATATATCAGAGCTAAAACAACTTTTCTATTTTTGTGAAAAAAAATCCGATTTCTCGGATTTTTTTATTTTTCGATTGTAAATGGTGTTCATGCGGTAGGAGAGGGTCAGACTGCTTGATTGTCACGTGTATCATTAAAGATAATTTTACAAGCTTTCCCAAGATCTTCTCCTTTTTTAGATGAATCTAATAGTGTAGTAGAGCAATTGGCTGTACCAATAGAATCATTCCCACCTCAAGACACAAGTGAGTTGAATGATGTAGTTGTTCCTTCACAATAGTATCACATAGGAACATTGAATCCGATGTCTTCATAATTCTTTCCAATTCTATTTTGGAGTTTTCCTTCAATAAAATCTTTTCTATTACGATTTTCATCCAATCAACTTAAATAGTCTGGTAAGAGATTTCCATTATCATCCGAAAACTTTTCGAGTGGTCTATTTGTACAAACCACAAATCATTTTCATCATAATGTTTTTGATCAAGTTGGTGCTTCTGAGCTATTTACATTATACTGATAGCCCAGAAAGTTTACTGGGTCTATAGGATACTGATCAAAAACTTTTACGAGACCTAATGCCTTAGGTTTAAGCGAAGATTTTACGTCGTATTGTAAAACAGATCTGGCTATCTCGTTAACTGCAACCTTTCTTACTGTATCATGAGATTCTTTGATGTAACTTGAGTAGGCAATAAATGAGAGAGTTGCGAGTATTGCTATGATTGTAATTACCACAATCAACTCTATGAGGGTAAAACCTCAATTGTTAATTTTCTTCATTGTATGTGATTAATAAGTATTAGGATTTTTTATACGCAAACGTTAGTCCAAAAGTTCCAAAAAGTCCCAGAGTTATAACAAAGAGTATCCATAATGAAGTTACTCCTGTTTCTCTTTTATCTTCTAGAGATGTTTGGGTGTCACTTGAGTTCAAAACTTCTCATGAAGATGTAATTGATTCATCCAATTCATCAAGAAGACTTCCAGTATCACTCATTTGTTCAGGATTAGATGCTTCGGATTTCACAGTTCCTGTAGAACCAGAATCAACTAATTTGTAATTTCCACTTGGATCCATTCCAAGATCATATACAAATGTTCCAAGATCATCTTCTCACTTAATGTAAGAGATATTTCCATTAACTGATTTTACAAGTGTTGGTTGAGAATAAGAATCCAGTCCAATAACTCCTAGCTTCACTGGTTTAGTTGACTTAACTACTCATCCAGATGATGTGAAAGATAATGAAAATGCCTTAAATCATTTATCCTCCCCTTGGTACTTTCATTCAATATCGTTGATTGTCTTTGCAGAAAAAACAGCCGTATTGAATGAGCCTTCTTGAAAATCGATAGTCATGGAATTATCAATTTGAATGTTTCCAGACTTGTTGCTTAGGTTTTGTGTGAGATCAAAGGCATGTAATTGTGATACCCACAGAAATATAAAAGCGAAGAGCGTAACGAGTTTGATACATTTACCCATATTATATAAGTTAGAAAATAAAATGTATGCAATTATATTTTGTAAATAAATAAGTTGAAAAACAAGAAAAACTTGTTTTTAATTGATAGTAAAAACAAGTTCGATATTTGATTGATATAAATCTCCGTTTTTTGATATCTCTGTTCTCCCAAGATATCAATCATTTCTAAACTCTTGTAATAATTTAACCATACTTGATTTGTTCGTAAAAACGAGCGGTAATTGAAGATTTAATACTCACTTATTGCTAAAAGGTTGTTTTTCTCCAAATCGAAACTCGCTTTGTCCGTTTGAAACTAGTACCTTGCTCACATAGTTTTGAATATATGCATAATTATTTGGGTCAAATGAATTAAGTAAATTACTTTGTGATTGTTGAATTTTGGATACGATATCGTCTGTATTATATTTTCCAGTAGTAATATTTTTGTATGTTTCATTTTTCTCCATCTTCTCAGACATTGTCGTGAGTTTATATATTTCAATCTTGTTTGCTTTAATATTTGGTATAAAGTATGAAAATACAAAAAAGAATAATAAAAGCGAAAGTATAAATAAATAAGTTGTTCTTTTATATTTATCAATCTCTTTGAGGAATATTCAACGTTTTAGATTACTCATTTTCTTTTGTCTGAGGAGTTAAAGTATTGAGAATTGATTTTCTATTAACGAGAAAGTATTTGTCTTGAATTTGGATAAATATTTCCTCTTTTGAAAGTATCTCATTGAATGCTTTATCAATAAGAGTATCTAATTCTTCATTAGCAATTTCAAGTCAATAATTGGTAAGATCTTGTGATATTTGTTCTGAAATAATTGTTTTTACTGCATCTTTACTGTTTTCTAAAACGTTTTTATATTTTTGTGAATAGATTTGCTTATCAAATCAATTATCTAACTCTTGTGTACAGATAGTCTGCATGATATCAGCAACACCGTTTCATTCAGCATCTTTATCTAATTTATTTACTATTCCATCTCCATCATAGTCTTGTATATCTGACTCTCTTGTTGTTATATCTCAATTAGAATAGTCATACGGAAATTTATCAATTGTATCAGGAATTGTGTCTCGATCGAAATCATTATCATTCGATTGAAGTGACGTTTTGAGAGTTTGGCAATAGTTATAATTCAAGGGTAGCCAGTTTTTTTGATATATTCAGTCTGGTGTAATCTTTGGATCGAATGAGAATAATCCTGTCTTGGTAGCATACTGTGTAAGAATAATATCATTCGGGGTTACTTGAAAATACTCTTCCAATCAAAGGGTAAGTGTTTGTTTCTTTAGTTTTTCAACCTTTACAATCTCCTTATTGTAACTTTGAAATGCAACAACTGTCATAAAGAAACTTACAGAAGAGAAAAGTATAATAAGTATTAAAAGAATTTTCTTGGTATCCATAATTAGTTAATTAGTCTTAATATTTTTAATGGTAGTGATCTTTTGAAGATTACTTGGATCAAATTCAATTGTTGGTAATTGTGACTCAATCATTATTTGCTTCTCAATATCTTTTTTTTGATTGGGGGTTGGTTCTCAAAATATGATTTGGTAAAAAGAAACACCTAATACTCACAATATAATAGTAAGTATTAGGTAGAAGATAGTATTATTGTTCATGAACTACAATGTTAATAATATCGTTGGTTATTTTTTCTTTATATCATTCTTGAGTAAACGGAGCATACCCGAGTACAATATTTAGAATAGTTAATTTTGTTTTTACTGATTCAGTAAGAAGATCATTGATAACCACTTTGGTTATATCACATATTACCTCTTTTTCCTTATGATCTTCTCCTATAGCTTCTTTTAGTCGATTAGTATCAAGTGATTCAAGGTGATGACTAGAAAAATCAATTTTTTCTGTATCAGGAATTATTGAATAATAGTAATTCTCGATCTTTTGTGATACTTCTTTGTTCACTAATTGAACTTCTACTGTATCTTCTGATAGGGATTCCACAAGAGCATTCACCTCTAATAGCATTGTATAGTATTTTGTCATTTTCTCATTAGTCTTGTCTCCTAGAATATATTTATTGATATAATATTCGATTATAGGATGTGTGATAATATTACTCACTAATACTGTGAGTGGGTAGTTATTATCACTTTCTATGCGTCATGTTATTGATGCATATTCTGAAACTTCTTCATAGATTTTGTATATCATTTGCTTGACAAGCTCAGGTTGATTCTCGATTTCTCTTGAGATTTTTGAGAATGTTTCTGTAAAGTAGAGTTTAAAAAGTGTTCCGTCTTTCATAGTAGCATTTGTTAGTGATTATTATTAAGTAATATTAGATATGAGTCTTGAGTAAACCAACTAATTGTTACTATAAAATACATAATTGTAGATTGAGGAGTTAAACGAGCTAAAAGCTCATCCTAGCTGACTTAAATCATAATATGTCTCTTTTGGCTCGATTTGTCCATCTGAGTATCAGAAACTTCTTAGATAGAGTTTGTCCGTTGGTATAAAAAGTGAACTTCCAAAATTATCAAAAAAATCTATGTGATAGGTTGTAGTTTTATCAAATGATTTAAGATAGAGTAGATATATTTTTCCATCTTCGAGTTTAATTCACTTCAAACGACAGTTTAGGTTTTGATAATCACAAACAAGCCTGTGTCTTGATGTTCATTGACTCAATGAGTCAATGAAAGCATCTGATTCAATTACTATTCAGGTATTAGGATCTATACTAAAACCATTTGAGTCAAATATTCCATCAAATGCCATTACTCCTATCTCTAATTTTCATGGGGTAATAGTAAGATTATCTCATAATGCTTCAAGAAGATTTTGTTTGTTAAGTTCCTTATTTTCTTTTTTTAGATTCAGTATTTTATCTTTCGGAAATTTTTCTTCATCATAGATATTTAGGTAATCAAGTCCATTTAACTCAGTAAAATTATAATCTAGATTAATTGATATACTACTCTCCCCTATCATTGATTTAGTAAAGAAATATCATTTATTCTCATTATCGTAAATGATTCCTATATTGTAAAATCCATTCTCATCTAGTTTTCATTGATATAGTGAGTCAAGTGGGGAAAGTGATGTAATTGAGAATTGAGCTTCCATTTTATTTGGCAATCACTGTGAATATATAGTGCATTCTCTATTAATAACTCATTGATCTTCCCTAAGTACATCACTATTGTTTTTTATATCTAGATTCTGTGAAATATCATTGGATATATCTGTTACAGCAGTGTTATTAACTGATATGTTTTTTGTGCAAGGGCTTTTTTCTTTGGGATTATAAAACTTCATCTTATTCTCTCATGAAAGATAATAGGAAATTCCGTCATCTACTCACATATCAGCATTTCATAGTGCAATTGCTTTATTATACGTTGTTCTATCATCTAAATGGTTTGATATAAGCATAAATGCAACGAGCATGAACGCAATAAAAGCTGTTAGTATAATAAATATCCCAATATATGTGAATCAAGCAGTATTTGTTTTCATCTATTTAACATAATCATTTAGAGATAATAGGAGTTGGTATATCCCTCCCACGAATATTAAAACAAGACCTCATAAAACAACAGTCACAACAATAGAAATAACCACCTTTAGGTCGGCAATGGTTCTCTTGAAGTTTTTAAATTCTTTGGAGTAATACTTTGTCATTTGTTCTGCAAGTTTCTGTGTTTCATCTCCAATCTGTATTTTATCAGCCAAGTCGTATGAAAATAGCTCAGGCTTATCAAATTGAAGATAGAAGTCTTTTCATGCAGATACTTCGGAAATTACACTTTTGAAGTATTCTCTATAAAATGAGTTTTCTACTCATCTCGAAAGCATGGTAAGTTTATCTTTTGATGAAAAATCAGCATTGGTTGATATCTCTAGTATTTTAGCTATTTGAAGATATGTTCTAACTCTCACTACCCATTTTACTGCAGGAATTTTTAATAGGAATAAATCCCAGTAATATTGAGTTGTTTTGTGGATTTTAACAAGTTTAGGCATTGCTATTATCAAAAAAGCAAGTGTGATCAAAACATACTTGTAATCGAAGAGAAAGTCTTTAAAGTTTATCAAGAATTGAGTAAGGATTGGATAGTGATCTATTTTCCCTATAACCTTAATAATATTGGGAAGTACATATCCAAACATTATCCCAAGACAAGCTCCCATCAAAACAAATGCAAATATAGGAGTAATCAAAAGACTTCTGATATCTTTTTTTATATCATCTGATAATTCCATCTCTTCGACTAGTGCTTGTAATACATACGCAAGACGATCGGTTTGTATTCAGACCAATATCATTTGTATCTGATTATACGAGAAGAATTTTGAATATTGCGATGCTGTAATAGCTTCGTAAATATTCTGCCCCTTTTCTATTGAAAAATAAAGATCTTGTAAAAATTTTCAATAGTACCCACCTCTTGAGTACCTTTTTATTTTTTCAATTGATTCTTTAATAGAGAATGATGCTTGCACATATTCCCCAAGTTTATCGAAGAAATGTAGTACATTCTTATTCGAGATATTTTTAATAAGGATAATCTCATCACTTGGAGCCTCATATATATCTCTATCAGGAGTAATGACTGTATATCATTCAAATACTGCCCTTTCTTTTGCTTCTTGGGGATTCATTCATAAAAACGAACGCATCTCTGCCGTTAAGGGTGGTTTAATTACCTTTATTAAATATTTTTTTTTCATATTTTTAATACTCAAAAACTATCTTCTTACTTTCATCTGGTTGTTTTTGTGAGGATTGTACTTGTGAAGCAGGTGTTGGATTTGACGATGGTGACTGTTGTTTATCTTCCAGATTTCACTTTTTATCAGATCATCTTGTTTCATCAAAAAATGAACTAGAAAAATTTCAAAATGGATTATCGGTTGCAAATAAACTTTTAACACTTGATTCATGAGGCATTGGCATTGATTGTGCTTGAGGTTCGCCAATTGATGGATATTCCTTAATACAATCAGTTAGATTAGTTTCCTTTAATCAATCAGGCTTTATCTCTGGAATGAATGTATCAATTAAGGCTGATGGAGGTCATTGTCATTCTTTATTAATTATTTCGTCATCATCATTTCAGAAAAATCAACTTACCTTAGTTTCATCTTGAATTTCCTTAGTGGGTAACACATTAGTGTTAAAAGGTTTTTCATCATCCATGATACTTTCATCATTAAATGAAGCTTCTCTCATTATTAACCCTGTATTTGAAGTTGAATAGTCCTCTTTTAGTGTAAAGTTTTGGAATGCTTCAGTATTATTAGATCATTTGATGTTTTCTTCTCATGTAACATCAGGTACAACAGAATGACCACCAAGAATAGAAACAAGGTTTTTTAATTTTTCCGCAATCTTTTGTTCGAGTATACGATTTTGTTCATTTAGTTCATAATTGACACTACAGAATCCTAGATAATTTTTTGTATTGTCGGTTTTATATTCAATTGCCTTCTGAACCTCTATAGTGAGTTCTTCAACAGCACTGATGATATTTTCTTGCATTGTTCAAACTTTACTATTGTATCTATCTTTATCCTCTTGGATGAGAGAATTAAGTTCTTGTTCAAGTTCTTTACTAGGAACAGCAAGAATTTGCTTTAATATTTTTTGAATAGATGATGTATTTTCAGTATCCACAACATTCTCATTTCATTTTACTTCTACTGTTTCAACTATTGGTTTTGTTTGAAACTCTTTTTCTTCTTTTAATGACTGAGCTTGAACATTGATAATCTGTGGCTTCTGAGCAATAATGGAATCAATCTCAGTCATACATTTATCATAGATTTCGTTTTCCTCATGAGTTAAACTCTCAGAATCTTTCAAAAATCTTTGGCTTTTTAACCAAAATCAGATTTTTACTCATTGAAATTGTTCTTTTTCTGTTGGAAGACAGAAATTAATTTCTACGTATGATTTAACAATCCCCATCATTTCCTGAAAGTTCGCTGTTCCTGTATTCATTATGATAAAAATAAAAAATATTATCCTCACAATAAAATGTGTGGTGTTTGTACGATTTTATATTAGATATTTTGGTGTTCAAAAACAACTTTCGATTAAAAGTTGCTTTTGATTTTGAAGAATGGAATATCTTTTGATATTCTTTCATAGTGAATCTTTCATGTTAGTGTGTTCAGTTCTTCATTATCAAACTCCAATTCTAACGGTATCACATCCATAGAAAATTCGATTGAAACTTCTTGTTTTATTTTTAATGTTCCACATAAAACAATTTCAGTAGGTATTCATCCCTCAAGAAATCAGAAATATACAAATCAATTATGTTGTTTAATAAATCATATTGTTCATTTCTTTAATTGATATCACCTGTATGGTAATTGGAATAATAATTTCATAATTTTATGGTTTAATATCTATTTTGTTGTTTGTAACGAATGATATCCTCATCACTCAGTGGTTTTTCTCAAATAGATTCAAAGAGTTTCTTGAGTGATTCGATTGAGATGTCCCATTTAATTTGGTTGATTATTTCTTCTTGTATTGCTGTGGAATGATTGCCTTTTACAATTGTCTCAAGAAGGGAAATATCTGTAATATTATCTAGAAGTTGATCTACTGTAATCTGATTGCTTCTAAATAATAACCACAGTGTTTTTGTAAGAGAAACGTGTGGTGGAGAATCTATTAGAAGTCAATTGATTGATGAGATCATTTTTTCTCTGATGTGTTTTCTTGCAGGAGCATTTATATGTAAATATTCTTGAACTCATTTTTCCATTATCTTTCCATCTGGTGTAGTAAATCTCAGGAGTTTTTGATTTATCACACACAGTAATTGATCTGCTAAAACCGTTCTAATTAAAGCTTCATTCTCAACCCCCACAAGGTTCACAAAACGATCAAAGGTCTCTGTAATGCTTCCTGTGTGAAGAGTGGTTACCACTAAGTGTCATGCTCATAATAAATCAATTAGTGCGAGAGCTGATTCTTTATCTCTTATTTCTTGGATGTAAACAATATCAGGATTTTCTCTCTTACTCCCCTTGATTGCCTGCTCAAAAGATTTTACATGCGTTGGTACCTCAATTTGAATTATCTCAGAACCTCTGAGTTTTTCTGCATTAAAAATGTATTCTATTGGGTCTTCAATTGTAACCAAAGTAATGTCTTTTTGGGAAATTACTTCATTAAGGAAGGAAGTCGTTAAAGTGGATTTTCATGTACCTGTTTTTCAAGTAATGAATATAAGTCATTTTGATTTAAGAAAATTTGAAAGAATAAACTCTCCCACATGGCTACAGTTTTTAAATTCTCTGATTATATCCTCTGTTAAGAATTGATTGGATTTATTACTATACATCCAACTATTATCAGTTAGATAATTATACGGAGGTATCTTGTATAATAATGGTCTTATAACTAGTTTTACTCATTGTATTGAAGTTACAAAATGTAGTCTTAGTCTGAGAGAGATTGAATCTTTTTGAAAACCTATCCCATAATCATACTCTCAAACATTTTTCATTTTATCGAGATATAATTCTCGATCATTATCATTGTGAAATATGTTCTGAATCATCTCGTTGAACATATTTTTGTTATAAATTGTTGGGAAGGGGAGTTCTGATAATTTCTCGGCAAGAACATAAATTGCTCATCGTTTAACTTTTATCTCTTCTCATTCGGTAATATATATATCTGATATGTTTGATCGCACCGCTAATTCAATTAATGGGGTGAGTATCTCATCATTCATATATATATTTTCAGCGGTTCAAATTGCTGATGATTGCATATTTCCACCGAAATCAAAACTTGTTTCCATAGTATTTTGGGTTAATAGTTATTAATCATTATTTACGTTAAGTTGAAGTAATTCTTCATAGTCAATTTCTCATCGCATCATCTTAATAAGTCAGTTTCTTTCCAATGTAATTGTACTATCTATTCGTCTTATGTAATTCTCGATATGTTTTTGTGGTGTGTTTTCTAATATCAATTGCTCCAATTCCTTTGTCATAAAAATAAATTCATGAACTCATATTCTCCCCTTAACTCACTTTCAGAAGCAGTGTTCACATCCGCCACTTTTTCTTTTATATGCATTCTTTACGAAAAAGTCTTTGAATCATTTCAGTAAGGCAGTATTTATCATTTTCTTGTGATTTTCTAACTGTGCCTTTTTATTCGATGTTGTTTCAATTTGAATTTGCTTGGTAAGCATTCGCAAGGTATCTATTTTTTCCTGAAATAGATACTTGTTTTGCAATTCATTATCATTAATAAAGAAACATAAGTCTTCTGCAGAAGACTGTGTAAAATCAAATCAAGGGAAAAAAGCTTCAAATATATTTTCCAATTTCATAATCTCATCTTTATCCTCTACTTTTGTTTTACAATGACTACAGAGTTTTTTGCTTAATCTCGCTCCTACTGAAACTGTAATAGAGGAGATAATATAATTTGGTATCCCCATCTGCCTGAATCTATCATAAGCTCATGCTCATGACTTAGCATGGGTAGTCGTGTAAGTCATGTGTCATGTGGTAGAGAGCTCAAACGTAAGTTTTGCAACATCTTCATTCCTGACCTCTCACACCATAATTACATCTGGGTCTTGCCTCATGAGAGCCATAAGACCATGTACCCAATCAAATCCTTTGTTTTTTGCTATCTGTGTTTGTACTAGATATGGATTTATGTACTCAATTGGATCTTCAAGAGTTGATATTTTAATTTTTTCATTTGCAATCCTTGAAAGTAGTACCTGTAAAAGTACTGATTTTCAAGAACCCGTAGGTCATGACACGACTAGTGTTCCATTTCAACCATGAATGAAAGATAGTAGTTTCTTTTGGACTGATGGTATTATTTTTAGATCTTGAAAGCTTGGAAGTGAATCTATACCATCATTTATTATTCTTGATGTAATGCACTGATGTTTTCCAAGCGAGATCTTATTTTTATTGTTTGAGTTATCGAGTATCTCAATTCATGTTGGCATAACATTCACTCTAAGTTTAATTTTATCAACAAGGTCTCAAGCTTCTGAATATAGATCAAAGTGATATTGAGCATCTCATGCCTCGAAAGTGTTATTTGCGGGAAGATTAAGGTTATCTTTGATTGCATAAACAAATTGTTTGTATTCACTCATCAATATGTATGATCTCACATCCATTTCCAATTTTTCGGAAAGATTATAGATGTAATTATCTAAATCTCCATCTATCCTAAATTTTACTTTTACGAGTTCGTGTTGTGCATCGATACTATAGGGCACTGGTATTATATGGACATCCGAAGCTCAAACACTTTTCCCTATTTTTATAATGAACTCAAATCTTTCTATTGGTGTGAACTTTTTTATATCCTGCAGAAATGTTTCTCTGATTTTTTGTGGTAAAGAATCTAGATTTTTATATATTTTCATATTATTTTATGGTTACTGCTTGTTTAATGATGTACTCATTAGTGATCGTATCCTGAACACCAACAAATCATTCAAATAAATCTTTATCTATAAAATTTTGTTTTAATGCTATTGTTATCTTTGTGTTTTGATAATTGCTTCCCATATCATTGAGATAAGTAGTAGAATTATACCCATCCTTATTATTTGAAATTATCTCAGTTAAATTTATGTTTGTTGCAATATTTAATGGTGTATTATTATAAAAAAGTATTCGATTTGTAGCCGTATCATAGTACGGATATATAAAACAATAATCCCTTATTGAGATATCCCCTGTTGGAAAGTTTCCATTGCAGTTATCGTCACTATCCCCTTTTGTAATTATTCTTGTAAATTCTTTAGTTCCATAATTGACCTTTAGTCCATTTAGTATTCAAACTAAATCAAGAACAATTCACTTTGTCGTAACAATTTTTTGCTGTTCCTTTAAGTTCTTTGCAGAAAAAGTCATGTTAGATGTTGTCATCGAAACTAATAGAATGAATATGGTCATTCATACAAGTACCTCAATGAGTCCAAAACCTCAATTACTACTTTTCTTCATTTGAATTTATGGTGAATAAAAAAGAAATACGTATCATAACAATACATATTTCTTTTTTGAAAAACAACTATCAAAACTAGTAAGCCGATTTCATTGCAGTAGTTGGAGTTCCTGATAAAGAAGAATCAACAACGATTGGGTTTCCATTAAATTGAAAGTTCCCTACAGCATTATCAGCCGTAAGTGCACTTCTTGTACCTCAATCATCAGATAGTGAAGTTTTGTAATTATCCGATCTAGGGATTTGATTGTTTTTATATCTCACAACTGCCCCAGTCACTTTTGTTCATGCTCATAGAATATTTGTCGTTGTACAGTTATTCGTATCAGTGGCTTGATCTACGAAAAATACTACTTGAATATATCCACTATCAAATGATGCAGTGGTGAGTCATGTGTCAATACTAGAACCTGATGCATTTAATCAGCATACAAGAACAGAGTTAAGTTTAGATGCTGGCACCGATGTGAGATTAGCTTTATAGATTGAAGCTAATTGCCCGTATGTGAGCGTAGCTGGTCCGACAGAATTCTGCCCTACCTGATAGTCAGCTACATTCGTACCATCATTAAAGCTATGATTTTTTAAGAAGAGATTCGTAACTTCTTGTGTTAGTCCGTTGACACTAGATTGATCATTGGAATATACTGCATCGGCTTGATGTTTTCAGTACCATAAGAATGCTCCCGTACCTAAAATGGCTATAATCGTCATAACAACGATAAGTTCGACAAGGGTGAACCCCTTATTATTTGAAATAAAGCTACCTTTTTTCATAATGTGTTAATTAGATAATAAAATAAGGTAATGGTAAAATATATATTAAATCTATGGAAACCAAATTTTGAATGTTTTTCTAATTTCTTGGATTGTTTCTGGTTTTCCGCAATAGGTATTCTTCGATATTTCTATAATTTTTTGAATTGTATCATGGTCTATTTGTTTTGGTTGTATAATTTCACCTTTTTCACTTCTTTTAAGTATTTGTGGCTTATCCGATATTGTAGTCGATACATGAAAAGGTGTAAGTGCATTCTTGGTTCCGCTTCATCATTGAGTCGATATATAAGCATTATGCTTGTCTATGTTAATGAAACTCTCCTTGGGAAGGAGATTCCTGTTTCCGTATCTTTCTTCTAACTTTTGAATATCATTCGGTCAAACTCTAAAAGAGATAAATGTTCCTGCATTACCAAATACTGCTTTTTGTACTGACTCATCTTTTGTTTTTTGATTTACAAGTTGGTCTATGTATTGGTGTGCAATATTGAGGGATATTTTATATTTTCTCGCTTCTGATAGTAGTTGTTCAAATTCTTTTGTAACAAAGTTCTGGAATTCATCTACATATATAAAAAATGGCACTCTCTCGTCTTCCCTAATTGACTCCCTTTTAAAAATATCAATTAAAAGTTTGGAAATAATTATTAATCATAGAAATCTCATGTTATCCTCCCCTATCGCTCACTTAGACATTTTCACCAAAATAATTTTATTTGAATTCATTAAATCAAAAAAATTAATTGTAGATACTGGTTGTGATACGATGTTAGAAATATATGGATTTTCAGTAAACTTGGTTAGTTTAGTAGAGATGTGGGGTACAATCTCGTCTTTGTTTTGGCTCTGGCTTCATGCTCAAGTTCTTTTATCATGTGTTTCCCAAAAATCAAAAAGATCCATATATTCTGCTTGTTTATTTTTCGGTACTTGTTGCATACACATATTTCTATAATCAGGTCTTGTCAGCACCCTTACTATATCTCAAAGTGTAGGTTTGTAGAACTCTGTAAAGAGTCTAATTGTCTTTATGGTATTGATAATATACTGAAAAAAAGTTGGTCACATACTTTCTTCCTGATTTGGAAAGACTTTTTGTAATAAGTCAGTAAAAGCATTAATTACTTTAGATTCCTCGTATTGATCAGATGCTTCCAAAATATTAATCCCCACTGATCTCGTCTTGTCTCCAAAATCTATGTACACAAGATCCTTATATCTATCTTTATAGAGTGGGTTACGTGGATCTGGGAATTTTTGCATTATGTTATCTACTAAATCTCAGTGTGGATCCAAAAGAAAAATTCACCTTCAATTGTAGATGTCTTGTAATGCCATATTTTCCATAAGAGTGGATTTTCAGGAACCAGATGTACCTATTGTATAAGTATGACGGAATCTTAAATTATCATCCATGTAAAACGGTCTCTCTTTTCATCCAAAATCATTTTTCCCTATCATTACATCCATTTGATTTGGATCACAGACCAACTCGGGTGGAATCGGTAATTTTTGGAATAGTTGCAGTTTTAAATTGGGGATTTTAATATTACCAAATATTGGAAAATGAAAGACTGAGAGTAATTCATTTCTTACGAGTATTGAACCTTTTTTGAATGATTTACTCGCATTTATAGAGTTGTAATAATTGTAAAAGTAATCGTCTCATTCATTAATATTTTCGATAAATGAATCATATATGCAAAGCTTTTCGATAAGCATCTGAATATTCTTTGCTTTTTCTTCTAATACTTTTTGGGGAGTATTTTTTGAAAAAAAGAAAACTCTGAGTGTTGCAAAATATCAAATTGAGTTCATCTTCTCTTTGGCAAGGTTATCGAAGACTGATCTTTGAGAGATAGACATGGATTTGTTATCCTTCACAAAAAGAGAGAATGTCTGTCTTTTTCTCATATTACTCATGTCAAAATCAATTTTTTTTATGCTTTCTTTAAAGAAATCGCTTGCAGGTGTTAATGTGATTTGATAACGGCAGTACTCCCCTCTTTGGAGTTCTGAAATCACTCAAAGAATTTTATGGAAGTAATCTACTTCGTGTACATTATGTGTTGATATGAGTGAAGTATCGTTTGATTTAAAAATAAATGTTCTTGTGACGAAATTATAATCTTCTGAAATTTCAAAACTATCCTCTTTTTCCAAAATAATTTTTTGGATTTCTTCATCTTCATATTTAGTTGGTTGAATAGAGCTTACTGGATAAGAGGATAATATACTCGAATTGACATTATGGATTTCAAGATTTGTGTTTACGTGATATGAGAGATTATTGAATGATGCTTTATATTCGTATGAAACCCCTTCTTTATCAAGTGTAAAGATATTTCATTTATTTTCAGATTGATATAAATGTGAAATATCAAATACCCCTAAAGATTTAAGTAATAGTTCTTTATCATTTTTTTTTATCGTCTCTTCTACTCAATAAATATTCGGATTCACTTTTATTTCAAAATAATTCATAATTATGTACAAAAAATAATAACTAATGCTTTTAGATATTAGTTATTATTGGTGTGTAAAACAAGATTTATAAAAATCAGGATCACATATATTTTCTAATTATTGTATTTTCTTAGATTGTACAATTGATGTTTCGGTAAAATGAGTAAGCATCTTTCTTTTTTTCTCCAAAAGATTACTAAGACTCTTAATTTTATTATTGAGGTTGCTTGTATCATTATCAATACTCGATTTCAATGTTGCGATAATTTCGTTGAGCTTAACTATGCTATTTTCAACAAGTATCTCAATATTTGTTTCTCTGCATGATTTTGATATCATTTCGCAAATTTCATAGTTGTTTTTTCAAAGCAAGAGTGAATATTTAAGAATATCATTGATATCTTTAATGCTATGTTTTATCTCATCATCTCCAAAGAAATAGTTATCTACAAGATAATCATAATCGATACAATAAAACTTTTTATTTGGCATGTGTTGTATGAAATTAATCATACCATCAAGTCAAGCGACATTCTGTTGATCGTTTTCATAAAAAAGATAGATTTTATCGTACCTATCAAACAGATCTTTCCATTCTTCTTTAAATGTTTGAACTCAGGCAAGATTTCAAATTGAATTTTTTAATCAAATTTCATCAAGTGAAAGTTTATCTATCTCTCATTCGCAAACAAACACAAATTTTGTATTTATATTGTCTTTTATGAACAATAAGTCTGGTTTTGAATGAGGGACATTCATTGTTTTTGGAAATCAAGGTTGAGCAAAAATGTTTCTTGCTTTAACACCTACAATCAAGTTTGTCATCCAATCAATCATGGGAAAGAAAACACGATTCCTATATGTTTTTCAATCAATATTAATCTCTCAAACCCTTGCTCAATTATTTACAAGTGTTTGGAGTGATATTCACCTATTTTGAAAATATTCAATAATTGATGTCGAAAAAGTTTGTTTCATTCTTTTAAACTGCTCAATGATGTCCTTTCTATATTCCTCCTCCTTTCAATCATCGATTTTTTGAAATGTTCTAACTGGATGCGGAATTATGTCTTTTGAAAATGTCTTATCAATATCCATTCATAGGTATTTTTTAAACCAATCAAATGTATCTTTGTCACTAAAATTTTGTTTACAAGTAATTGTGAAAAAACTTTTAATAAAATAGAAGGGTTTCCCTGTTGGTAGTTCCATATTTCAAAAGTTTACTACTGCGTTCGTGTTCCTCGTATCGACTCTATATTTATCATCAAACTTATCCACTAAAGAAGGATAATATATTTGATTTCTATTATTAACCTGTATTCAAAGACTGACTAGAATATCTTTAATATCAAGACTATTAATTTTAGTGTAATCAATTTGCATAGGCATTATTAGTAAATATTGTATATGTGAATATAAGAAATTATGAACCATGACTCCCAATTAAAAAATAAATCCATTGATATGGATTTATTTTATTGTGATGTCTCATTTTTTCAGACATCAGTTTTGTTCTAATTCATAATATCAGTTCAAACTCTTTTCTTTGTAATAAGGAAAGACATTAACCAAATCAGTATTATTCTTTATTAGATTTGATATAGTGATGTTGAAAAAAGGAGTAAACGGGCATTGATCGTTTAGTACCATGGTATTTTGTGAAATTCCTGTGGTGTTGTTTTTCACCTCAAGCGATGTAAAATCCTCTACTCAGTCTCAATCAATATCATTTGAGAAGATTCTCTGTTTAATCTTTTCTCAGTCAATCCTTCAAGTGATAGAAAAAGAAAATACTCAATCTTTATTATCTACATTGATGAGAGTTATGTCTTCCTTAAATCCTCCATACAATTGATTAAATGTATTGAATACTTTAACCTGTAAATCAATCGTACGCATGTTCGGTGCTACTCAATCAAGAGTCATAATATTTTCTTCGCTCTCAGTACTTATTTCAACTTTTGAGACAAGTACACCATTGAGTATGAGGGTCTTTATCTCGGTTGAAAAAGAGATAGTATCTGGTGAGTTAATTGACCTATATTTTGATAGATAATCATGGTAATCTTCAAGAATTGTTTGAATGTATCAATATTTCTTGTTTTCCTCTTGTTTTTGTTTCAATACTTTATTGTATTGATTATATGAACTTTTGTAGTCAGCAAGAGTTATTGAAAGAAAAATAGGTCATGATATCAAGATGAGTAACAACACTGTAAGAATGTATGTTTTAGGTGTCATTCTTATAAGGTTATAAATTTTCATTGCCTTTGGTTAAATAAATTAAAATCCATCCTTAGAAGATGCAGATGATCCTGAACTCATATATTGTTTAAATTCTGCATCTGTCACTCCCCCATTTATTATATCAAGATTCCCCTTAATTTCGTTATAAAATCGAGTATTACCTTTTTGTTGGTATTTATTAACTCAGATAATGTCTGAGAAATAGTAGAATAGATGTAACTATTCAGCGGGGGTAAAATAGCATAAAGATTATGATAAAATGGCAATAAAAGTCAATACAAAAAGTCAAAAAAACATTTGACAGCTTTTTGCGAAAAATCAAGTATATACCCTTAAAAGTGCTGATTTTTAACATTTAATAGCCCTATATAACAGCGAAATGATAGAACTGTAAGAGAAATGTGTCAAGCAAATTTTAGATATACTGAAATCGTCAAT
>Ga0209373_10000789_pt1 | contig 44138 bp, 26 predicted proteins | sample Higcelweek5metaG_FD_187173 | JGI IMG/M metagenome (GOLD analysis project Ga0209373, IMG submission 187173) | Freshwater pond sediment microbial communities from the University of Edinburgh, under environmental carbon perturbations - High... | ecosystem: Environmental > Aquatic > Freshwater >... | reverse complement strand
ACTGGCAGGTTTTTTGGTCGATGACGGCATTGTTATCTATCGTACTGGCATTCATGAACTTTCTTCCTATTCCAGCGCTCGACGGTGGTCACGTCATTTTCCTTGTGTACGAAATGGTTACCAAACGGAAACCAAACGAAAAATTCATGGAATATGCGCAAACAGCCGGAATGTTGCTATTATTTGCCCTGCTGATTTTTGCTAACGGAAATGATATTTTCAAGGCAATATTTAAGTAAAAAAGGAACCCTGAAACGTCTTTAAATAATGAAACCACAAATACTGTGTTACCCCAAATGTGGGACATGTCAAAAGGCCGAAAAATGGCTTAAAGCGAATGGAATTGACTATACATATCGTCCGATAAAAGAAGAAAAACCCACGGTTGAAGAACTTTCGTTGTGGATAGATAGAAGTGGACTCCCGACAAGTAAGTTCTTTAATACAAGCGGATTGTTGTACAAAGAAAATAACATGAAAGACAAAGTAAAAACAATGTCGAAGGAAGAACTTATTAAAACTCTGTCGGAAAATGGATTAATGGTAAAAAGACCTATCCTTCTTTTTGGAGAAAAGTTGTTGGTTGGTTTTAAAGAAGAAGAGTGGGTTGAACTGTTCTTGAAATAGGATGATCTTGATTTATAAAAAAACAAGCCGTAGAATTTAACTCCTACGGCTTATTTTTTGTGTACATCACCTCTCATCTGTTTTCTTAGTAATTTTCTCTTGTTGCTGATTTTTAAATTCCAGTGGAGTGAGTCCATATTTTGCTTTAAAGCATTTGGCAAAATACTTAGTATCCGAAATCCCCACCAGGTAAGCAACTTCCTTTACCATATATTGCCCCGATGAAAGAATTTGAGCAGCACGTTTCATTTTTACATCGCGGATAAACTCAACAGGCGCCAAACCAGTAAGCCCTTTTAATTTTTTGAAAAACACTGAACGACTCATCTGTACACACTGACCAAGTTCTTCGACCGAGAATTCGCTGTTCTCCATATTTTCTTCAATCAGCATCATTACTTTTTTCATCATTTCCTCATCGTGAGATGTGATGGAATAAGGTTGTGGATTGAAGTCGATTGTTTTATTAGGAATGAGTTGTGCTCTGAAATACTCATGCAACTGCTTACGTTGCTGTATCAGGTTGGCAATGCGGGCCTGAAAATAAGGGACACTAAAAGGTTTGGTAATATAATCATCAGCACCGTAGCTCAAACCTTCGAGCTTGCTTTCGATTGTAGTTTTTGCAGTAAGAAGCACCACAGGAATATGGCTGGTACGAAGATCAGCTTTCAGTTTTTGGAGTAATTCAACTCCATCCATACGCGGCATCATAATATCGCTCACTACAAAATCGGGCGTAAACTTTATGGCCTTTTCCCAACCATCGACACCATCCGCAGCTTCGTAAATTTGATATTCCGATGCCAGAATCGTTTTTATAAACTCACGTAAATCGTTGTCATCTTCTACGATCAGCACGGAAACTCTATGCTCGTGTTTATAGTTTTTAATGCCATCATCGGGCATTTCATTTTCGTGCATTTGCACTTCATCGCCAATCACGTTCTCTACTTCCTCCTTCAAAACTCCGGCAACAATTTCGACGTTTTTATCAAAATGAGTCAGGCCACGAGGAAAACTTATTGTAAAACAGCTGCCTTTCCCTTCCTCGCTGTTCAATGTTACTTTAGCCGAATGTTTATCGGCCAAGTCCTTCACCATCGATAAACCAATACCAGTGCTGGGTTTACTTTTATCCTCGTTAAAGGATGCAAACCGCACAAACAAATTCTTTTGCTTATCTTTGGAAATACCGCATCCCTGATCACGGACTTCGACGGACACAAATTTTTCGTCGGACAACAAGCTGACTTCAATAGATTTGCCGGGAGCCGTAAATTTAAAGGCATTGGACAAAAGATTCATTATTATTTTCTCCAAACAATCCGGATCGCCCCATATTTTATCAGTCGAAGCTTTATTTACAAATCTGAATTTAATATGTTGCTCATCGGCAATTTCACTAAAATTATCGCAGATTTCTTCGATAAAATGCCCCATTTCAACCTGCTGCACTTTAAGATGATAAAACTGAATTTTCCGAAAGTCGAGAATTTGATTGACCAACCTCAGCATTCGGTTTGTATTTTGTGAAATACTTTTCAAATGTTTTTTTATCTCAACAGGCGTTTTCGAGTCGTTGAGCATATAATCCACCGGTGCAGTGATCATTGTTAAAGGTGTGCGGATTTCGTGCGAAATATCGGTAAAAAAGCGTAATTTCATTTCCGACATTTTCTTTTCCAAGGTCACATTCGCACGTAAACGATAAAACGTAAACAGTATTTTTACGATTAAATAGATAAATCCTGCAAACAAGAGGATATAAATAAGATAAGCCCATGTTGTCTCCCAAAACGAGGGAAGAACTTTTATGGAGAGAGTACGCTCGTTGTTTACCCAAACACCTTCGCTATTGGTGGATTTAACACGAAAAACATACTCACCTTTAGGCAAATTGGTGTAATTAGCAATACGTTGTTTCTGAACATAGTTCCAATCGGGGTCGAAACCTTCGAGTTTGTAAGCATAAAGTATGTTGTCCGGATCAACAAAATCCAATGCCGCATATTCAATGTTTATGAAGTTTTGTTTATACGTTAATACTAATTTGTCAATTGAGTTTATATCTTTCGTGAGTGGGGAATTTTTGGCATCAATTTCAGCATTTTTATTAAATAATTGAAAGTTTGAAAATACTATATTTGGCTTAAAATTATTATTGACAATGTCTCGTGGCGAAAAGGAAATAATGCCATCAGAGTATCCATATATAAGTTTCCCAGATTGTAATTTGCAATTTGATGCTTCTGAAAAACTATTCAATGACATCATTCTTTTTACTTCGGCAAAGGTTTCAATAACCTCATTTTTGGGATCGAATTTCGATAAGTTATTTTCGCTACTTATCCATAATTTTCCGAATTCATCTTCTGTTATTGCCAACGTAATATCCGAAGGTAATCCATCATTCGTAGTATAGGCTTTAAACGAAAGAGGAAAGCCCTGTTTATCGAATTTGGTTACTTTATTAAGTCCACCACCAAATGTAACCAAAAACATTTCCTTTTTTTTAGTAAAACAAATACCGTGAACATCGTTACTACTCAGACTTTCCTTATTCCCGGAAGTTCGGGTATAACTATTAAAAATGATATTTTCGGGCGCTGAAAATTCAGAAGAAAACATAACCAATCCACCGTTTGTACCGAAAGCAATGTTACCGTTACTAACTTCGGTAATAAACCGAATACGATTTGCCATCTCCGTAGGAAAGTTTTTCAAATTATTCCGATGATTGATAAAAATAATTTTTCCATCGGTTTGTTTTTGAACCAAATTTAATCCTCCGCCATAAGTTCCAATCCATATACGGTCTTTTGAATCCTGGAAAATGCTATAAACGATATTTTCACTCAAGCTATACAGGTCTTGAGGATTTTGAGAAAAATGCTCCAATCTGAAATTTTTTCCAGAATCTTTTTTAGTTAGTTTGTAAATGCCATCACTTTTAGTGCCAAGCCAAATGTTTTTTTGCCGGTCTTGCATGATGCAATAAACCGTTGCAGGTAAATAAGCATCAGGGACAATTTCTCCTGATATCGACAATCTTCCCAGTGATTTCCCGTTTCTGTCATATATTTTTAGACGACGGTCTTTCGTTGCTACCCAAAGATTTAATTCAGCATCTTGGCACACAGCTCGTACCTCATTGGCAATAACAGAATTTACGCCATCGTTGATTTTTGTAGATTGAAACAGATTTTTATCAAACACTATTTTTTCGAGTCCATGCGATCTGGTGCAAATCCACAGATTGCCCTGAATATCGGAAAAAGCTGAATGTATGATATTGGAGAAACGCCAGTTGGCTGAATTCTTCGCATTAAAAAAAGGTTCCAGTTGATTCTTTTCAGGGTTATATAACGAGAATCCACCTCCTTTTGGTTGAATCCAGATGCGTCCGAAAATATCTTTAAAAACCATTGTTCGCGGGGGAAACACTAAAGTGGAAGCATCATCGGTATTTCCGCGAAAAAAATCCAATTTTGAAGTTTGTACATCGAAACGATAGATACCTACATTTTTTGTATCGAACCATAGATACCTCCTATTCAGTAGAAAAGTTTCCGAAATCTCATTAGATGTAAGTCCGGCAAGGTTGGATGAGTTATAAATATTAAATTCGTTTGTTTTGAGGTCTAATGTAATAAATCCCTGATTATCTGTTATTAATATACATAGTTCTGAGGTTACGTCGATTATTTTTGTAATTGATGAATATACAGGTATTTGTATTAAAGTAAATTTACCAGTCGACTTATTAAAATTCCACAATCTTCCGTGTTGTGAGCCAAAGAGTATTGATTTTCCTAAGTCCAAAGCCGAGTAAAATGACTGTTGAAGTTGTAGATTCTTTCCTTCGTTTTCGTAAAAATAAAATGTGTTTTTTCCAGAATTATTATCGATGAAGCATAATCCGTTATTGGTAAGAATCCAGCTGTTTAGTTGATTATCTTCGAGAACAGAATAAACCGCCCTGCCTTTTAATGTTTGATTTTCGGTAGTAAAAAATTTTGTATTAAACAGGGAATCTTTTACTAATATACAACCCGTCTTATTCGAAAGCAACCACACTTTACCCGACGGCTTAATTTCGATTTTCGAACCTTTGAACGAGTTTTTTTGTATATTTTTTATTAATTGAATACCCCAAAATTTTTGAGTTTCAGGATTAAAACAATGATGCTCTCCGTCATAGGTGCGAAACCATATACGACCATATCTGTCATCATACATTTTTTCGATGCGGTTACTTTTCATATAGTATGCATCGCCGGCTTTTATTTTATAATTATGGAATCGATACCCATCATATTTGCTTAATCCATCCCACGTTCCAAACCATATAAAACCTTTTTTGTCTTGCAAAATATCCATGATGGTATATTGAGGCAAGCCATCTTCGGTTGAAAAATGACGGAAGTGACATACGGGTTCAGCCGAATTTTTTTGAATGGAAGTTACTATTAATAAAGAGATGAGTAACAGGGTGACCTTTTTCATAAACCAATAATATTAGATTCTGTTAAAACACAATGCAAATATAGGCGATTATCTGTTAAATTAAACTCTTTTGTGTATTCAAATCAATTTGACACCCATCATAAAGTGTTTTATCACCCTTCGAAAAATTGCATATGTATTAATATTGCAGCGTGATTTCGTTACAAAAAAATCTATCATGAAAAAATCAGTATTTTTTATTTTCTTAATTAGTCTTATAAGTACAATGTTGGCACAAACTCCTGCTTTTCCGGGAGCCGAAGGTTTTGGCAGATATGCTACAGGTGGAAGAGGTGGAACAATATATTACGTTAATAATTTAACCGATATAAATTCAGGAAATTCAACAACACATGAAGGTTCGTTACGCTGGTGTCTGAACCAAAACGGAACTAAAACCATCCTTTTTAAAGTAAGCGGAACCATTATGCTTACATCTAATCTTTCCATAACAAAAAGTAACGTCAGTATTCTTGGCCAATCAGCTCCAGGCGATGGTATTTGTATTGGGGGTTTCCCGTTTTACGTTGGAGCAAGTAATGTGATTATCCGCTTTCTTCGTTTCAGAATGGGTGAAGAAAAAATAACATATGCCGACGGTGCTGATGCTTTCGGTACCAGAAAATTTGAAAATATTATTATTGATCACTGTTCGATGAGCTGGAGTACAGATGAATGCGTATCGATTTACGAAGGCAAGAATACGACTTTACAATGGTGTATTATCTCCGAAAGTCTCCGCTTAGCAAAGCACTCTAAAGGACCGCATGGCTATGGTGGAATATGGGGTGGTGAAAATGCTAGTTTTCACCATAACTTAATGGCAAATCATGATAGCCGGACACCAAGGTTTGGTCCCGGAGCTTCAACATTATTGAAAGAAAGTGCCGATATGCGTAACTGCGTGATTTATAACTGGGGTGGTAATGGATGTTACGGGGCCGAAGCTATGAACGTAAATATTGTAAATAATTATTATAAACCCGGCCCAGCAACTCCAACCGGTTCGAAACGAGGAAGAATTATTGCAATTGACAAAAAAGTGGGACTGCCCTCATCGAATGAATTTTCTGTTATTAACGATATTTGGGGTAAGTTTTTTATCGAAGGTAATTACGTGGATGGTTCAACGAGCGCTTCAAGTTCAGATAAAACCGCCTGTATCAATGCCACTGCAGACAACTGGACTTATGGAGTTTACAATCAGATTGCTTCAACTTACGGTATTACTACTGATCAGAAAGCTGCTCTAAAAGTAAGCTCCAATTTTCCACCCGGAGTTGTTACAACTCACACAGCCGAACAAGCTTATGAAAAAGTCCTGGCTTATGCAGGTTGCAGCTTTCGTCGCGATTCACACGATACCCGTATTGTCAATGAAACTAGTACAGGTATACCTACTTACAAAGGTCTTTCTCAATATAATGGGCTGGGAAGCGTAACCTATCCTGCAGGAACAGTGATAGGAACCGAAACGCTTGCTGTTACCACCACTATCGACTGGAAAAGCACAGTGTATCCCAAATGGGGTATTATTGACTCCGAAACCGACATTAAACCGGCAGGTGCAGCTTCCGATTGGACCCCGTGGCCAGTACTGGCAAGTGGAACTGCCGTTGTCGATACCGATCGAGATGGTATAGCCGATGGTTGGTTGGCTGCAAACTTTCCCGGCAAATTGGCCACCGACAAAAATGAGGATGGGTACACTTACCTTGAAGTGTATTTGGCTGATATTGTAAAAGACATAACCGAAAACCAATTGAAAGATGCGTTGACCGATGTAAAGCTTGTTCAACAGAATAACACCGTTAAAATAGTTTACGATCAGTTTTCGGGTAGACTGATTATCAGTACCGAAAATCAGGTGAAACAAGTACAGTTATTCTCTGTGAACGGAAAATTAATCGTCGCATCCAACACAACCGATTTTTCAGTTAGCAAGCTTCCTGCCGGAGTATATCTTGCTAAAGTGCATATGTCTTCAGGTGAAACTATTGCTGGAAAATTTGTAAAACTGTAATAAGAGGTGTTTATTAACCAATATGTAGAGTAACAAAAACCAATTTATACCCTATTTGTCACTTTATAATCCAATATATTTGCATTCATCAAAACAAACAATTTTAAATCAAATTTATTATGAAAACAAAAACTTTACTCATTTCATTAGCGCTAATTGTATGTTCGGCTTGGACTTCAAAATCAAACGCTCAGGATATAATTAATTTGTCAATAACAGAAAATATAGGCACAGTATTATCAACTTATGCGGGAAGCGCTACCAGTGTAACTGTAGTAATACCGTTAGGTTATACAAGTCCCGAATATAATAGTGCTAATGGGGGATCAAGCATTGTATTGACGGGGATTCCTGCTACAATTAAAAATCTAACCATAGAGGGCGATGGAAGCAATCCGACTCTTTTAGTGAAAAACATCGATTTGCCGGCAACTGGTCTTACTTCTTTTACGCTAAAAAACTTAACCATAAAGGGGCTTGAAGATCCCGCGTCAACACTCAGTCTATATGTTTTAGCTACTACATCTACCGTTACTAATGTTAGCTTTATAGGTTGTTCAATTGCAAATGTTCGTGGAGTTGCCAGATTAAAGCCCAACGCGAACATTACAAATTTAACATACGACAATTGTATTTTCCGAAATATTGGAAGCTATAACGTAGTGACAACTGAAACAGGTAGCGTACTCACTAATTTTACCTGTAAAAATTCTACTGTTTACGGAGTAAATGGAACTGTATTTGGATTAGCAAATCAGCCCATAGCTACAGCAACAATCTCAGATTGTACATTCGATAATATAGGTTATGTGGCTGGGAAATATTTTGTTGACTTTGGAAGCAATACGATCCCGGCATCAACGCTTTCCATTTCGAATTGTATTATTGGAAAAACTATTAGTCAAACCTATAAAGGAATTCGCGGAGGGACAGGTTTTGCATACACCGTTACTAATTCCTTCAAAACAACAGATTGGGTAACAAGTGCAAATGCCGTTATTGGATTTACAGATTATCCGGCTGTTTCAACAAGTCTTTTCACAACTCCAACCATATTTGACGGAGCTGTTTCTACCGCAAGTATCGGCAATTACAAAATTAAAGATAGTAATTTTGAAGGTAAAAACAGCGTAGGCGATCCTCGTTGGTATATAAATGTGACAGGAGTTTCGAATCCTCAAACATTAAAATTTACCATTTATCCAAATCCAACAACTGATAAAATCTTTTTTGGGGAAATTTTGTCGAGAGTTGAAGTTATAGACTTGCTGGGAAGAGTTGCGAAATTGGAGAACAATGTGTCGGAAACGAACCTGAAATCACTTTCGGCCGGAACTTATATTGTACGTACCTTAGATGCAAACGGTCAAATCAGCGTTCAGAAGGTTAACCGAAGATAAATTCAGGAAGTGAAAATAATATAAAGGTTTTTTGTTGTGCTTAATAACATAGAAAACCTGTTTATACAGTAAGTTCGTCTTAATAGTATAATTTCGGTTCTAAGGAATCTAAAAGGATTTCGTAATATTTCATTAAAAAAAAGCTCTGTAAGAGCGATACAATAAAAAGTCAAGACGACCTCAGTATAAATTTTTGGTATTGAATTTACAGTTCAATTTACAGTTAATTAAAAATCATAATAATATGAAGTTTTGTAAATCAAGATGGCGCACAATAGTTGCGGTATTGGGTATTCTATTTTGCTTAAGCACTCAGCTTTTTGCGCAACAAAAAACCATTTCAGGAACGGTAAAAGATACCAATGGTGATGCTGTTATCGGCGCATCGGTTATGGTGAAAGGGATAAAACAGGGTACAATTACCGATATAAACGGTAGATACACACTAAGTATTCCAACCAACACAAAGACATTGGTTTTTAGTTTTGTGGGTATGAAAAAGAAAGAAGTTGCAGTTTCAGGTAACACGCTCAACGTTTCGCTTGAGGACGACACCCAAGTTCTCGATGATGTAGTAGTAATCGGATATGGTTCAGTCCGCAAAGCCGATTTAACAGGAGCCGTTTCGTCCATAAGCGACAAGACATTGAGAGACATTCCGGTGTCGTCAACTGCCCAAGCGCTTACCGGACGATTGGCCGGTGTTAGTGTAACGACCACCGAGGGCTCGCCCGATGCCGAAATCATGATTCGCGTACGCGGTGGCGGATCCATTACGCAAGACAACTCGCCGCTATATGTGGTGGATGGCTTTATCGTAAAGAGTATTTCCGATATTGCACCTACCGACATTGCATCAATTGATGTGTTGAAAGATGCCGCTTCCGGTGCTATATATGGTGCTCAAGGTGCCAACGGAGTGATTGTAATCACCACTAAAAGTGGAAAAGAAGGAAAAGTTTCGGTTTCCTTGAATTCATATTTTGGAGTTAACCGTATTGCGAATCAAGTAGAAATGCTAAATCCATATGAGTATGTGTATTATCAATATGAAATAGATCAGGGCACCACATTCCAAAATTATTACGGACGTTTTCAAGACTTAGATATTTATAAATCGGATGCAGGAGTAAACTGGCAAAATAAAGTTTTTGGGAATACTGGAACACAGCAATATTATAACGTGAGTATCATGGGCGGAAGTAAAGACACCAAGTATAGTTTGAGTCTGACACAAACTGATGACAAATACATCATGTTGAATTCAGGTTTCAAAAGAACAAATGCCAACTTTAAAATAAGTACTAAATTAAACAATAGTTTTGATTTTGTTTTTAGCTCTCGTTTATCGTATGGTATTACAGATGGTCCAAGTGTTTCGACTGGTGCTGGTGGAAATACTAAACTTCGAAATGTGTTAAAATACGCACCAACCAAGGGTTTAAGAGCGTTTGATCAGTCGCTCCAGGACGATGATGATATTAATGGTGCCGAAAACTTAAGTTCGCTATTGGATCCAATCGAGTCGATAGAAAACGAATACAAAGAACAGTATAAATTTAATAATCTATATAACGGGGTTGTTAACTGGAATATAATAAAGGGACTGAGATTCTCAACCAACATGAATTACAGTTTCATTAAAAATAATACCGACAATGTTTGGACAAATGGAACAAGCTTATCAAAAGAAAATGGTGGTCAACCTGTTCTTCAAAAAGATACCGAAAACGGTAGTTCTTGGGGCATTTCCAATACATTGACTTACGATCATAAAACATCATTTGGCAATTTCAACATCCTGCTTGGTGAGGAAATATCAAGTTATCAAACGGATAAGCAATCTATTTTAGCTAAATTTTTCCCAATTACAATGACCGTATCCGAGGTTTTGGCTAATCCATCGTTTGGTAAACCGCAGCCTATAAATGTAGAAGTCGGAGAACCAAACAGGATATCATCGATTTTTGGCAGAATAAACTATTCGCTAAAAGACAGATATTTAATAACTTTTACTGCTCGCGAAGATGGAGCAAGTGTATTCTCTCCGGCTCATAAATGGGGATTCTTTCCGGGTGCAGCAGCTGCTTGGAGAATTTCAGAAGAGCCATTTATGGCATCGGCAAAAGACTGGCTTTCAAACCTTAAACTTCGTTTGAGTTACGGGGAGGTAGGTAACAACCGTGTTGGAACATACTGGCGTCAGGAATATACTTTAGCAGACCTTACTGATAGCAAAACATATTACATGAATGAAGTAATTTCTAATGCATTGATTCCAAGTTCAGTACTTCGAAATCCGGATTTAACATGGGAAACAACCATTACCCAAAATTTAGGTATCGATTTTGGATTATTTAAAAACAGGTTGTCAGGAACTCTCGAATTGTATAAAAATAAAACGAAAGATCTTATTGTAGCAGTTCCGTTACCATCTGCAACTGGTTATTCGCAGCAATATCAAAATGTTGGACAAACATCGAACAAAGGAATTGAACTTTCATTGAACGCTTATATTATTCAGAAAAAAGATTTTACTTTATCCGCCAATTTCAATATTGCATTTAATAAAAACAATATTGATAAGTTTACAAACGGAGGAACGAGCTATAAGCTGTATGGCTCTGGCTGGAACGGAAGTGCATCGCCACAGTACGATTACCTTGTTAAAGAAGGAGGCCCAATAGGTGAAATGTATGGCTATGTAACGGATGGTTTTTATTCGTTCGATGATTTTAACTGGGATGAAACTTCAAAGGCATGGGCAATAAAGGATGGTGTACCAAGTGATGCATCTCTAATAAGTGCAGGAAATAAATTTGGACCTGGCGCATTGAAACTAAAAGATATATCGGGGCCTGAGGGTGTGCCGGATGGTAAAATTACCGAAGATGATCGCAAGGTCATTGGTCACGCTCAACCCATACACACTGGCGGTTTTGGACTAAACTGCACATACAAAGGTTTTGATGCGTCGGCATTTTTCAACTGGTCGTACGGAAACGATATTTACAATGCCAATAAACTGGACAATACGGCACAGTTACTTTCGCGCAGATATCAAAACTTAAGCGCCGATATGAGCCTTGCAAGCCGGTTTACTACTATTGACCCTCAAACCGGGTATAATATATTTGTCGGAGCAAATGCAGATCCGGTGCGGTTAAAGGAATTGAATCAGAACGCTACTATTTGGAGTCCGCTTATGACTACAACCGTATTGCACTCCTATGCAATTGAAGATGGTTCGTTTCTTCGCTTAAGTAATCTGACTTTCGGATATACTCTGCCAAAAAAAATATTAAAAAAGTTGCATATGGAAAATCTCCGACTTTATACTACTGCTAATAATCTATTTTGCTTAACCAATTATAGTGGTGCTGATCCTGAAGTAAGCACACGTCGTAATACTCCATTAACTCCTGGTGTTGATTTCTCCGCTTATCCTAAGGCACGCACTTTTGTTGCCGGTATCAATGTAACTTTTTAATAAATTATAAAATATGAAAAACTTAAAATATTTAATAATAACAATTATCATAGGATTTATATGGGTGTCTTGCGATGATTTTCTTGATACATCCTCTCCTTCAAAATTAATTAATGAGACGGTCTACTCTTCTGTCTTTTACACAGAGACAGAGGTGATGGGCATTTATAGTCTTCTTGGAGATGCAAAATTATATGCGCAAAATATCTCACTTTTATGGAGTACAAACTCAGATATTGAAAATGCAGGTGCCGACGAAAATAGTTATATGCAAAACACTAATCGGGGCGCTTCCAACTATTATGGAACATCTGGAAATCCTATATTCGTATGGACTAATATATACAAAATGATTGAACGCGCCAATTTATGTATCGAAGGTATTAATAATAGCGCTTTAATGAATCAGAAAGACTCAACAAGCATGAAAAAATTGCGCGGTGAAGCACTTACTTTGAGGGCAATGGGTTACTATGAGTTAGTAAAACATTGGGGAGATGTTCCTTTTAAAGAAGAACCGTCTGCTCCCGATTTATCAAATGCGTATTTAGGAAAAACTAATCGTGACACCATTTATAATCACATAATTAAAGACTTACTGGTTGCCGAACAATCAGTTCCATGGGTGGGCGAATCGGGCTATACTACTGAACGCATTACAAAAGGCTTTATCAAAGGATTGATTGCCCGCATTGGCTTATCGGCCGGAGGCTATTCGTTGCGCGACAAACCGGGATATCCAATGGAACGCGTAGAAAACTGGAGGGACTTTTACGTACTTGCCAACCAAAAATGTAAAGAAATAATTGAAAATGGAAGTCATAAACTAAACCCTTCCTATTTGAATGAATGGAAGAACATTAATGCGTTGGTGCTTGATCAAACTTACAATGAAAACATGTACGAAGTGGCTATGGGGTTAGGCCAGAATGGCGAAATGGGTTATACTGTTGGAGTTCGTTTCTATAAAAACGATAAGTATGGTTATGGGAATAATGCTAATACTATGAATACTAATGCATATTATTTTTATTCGTTCGATAAAAACGATTTAAGACGTGATGTAACAGTGGCTAAAGCCGTATACAGCAATGCAAGCGGAGATTTTAAAGAAGTATTTCAGACTAATCCATTGGCCTACAATATCGGTAAATGGGATCAACGCTGGATGAGTACTGCTTGGCTGACTTTAAATAAAGCAGCAGATGGAAAAATAGGTTATGGTATTAATTGGGTTGTTATGCGGTATTCTGATATTTTGTTGATGTATGCCGAAACAGAAAATGAACTGAACAATGGTCCTACAGCTGCTGCAAAATCAGCATTAAAGCAAGTACGCGAACGTGCTTATGCTAGTACCTATTATACAACTAAAGTAGAAAACTACGTAAATTCACTAAATGGTTATGATTCATTTTTCGAAGCAATTGTGAATGAACGTGCATGGGAATTTGGAGGAGAGGCTATACGTAAATGGGATTTGGTTCGTTGGAATCTGCTGGAAAATAAGATACAAGAAGAACGTGATAAATTTGCCGCCATGCTGAATGGAGAGGAGGTAACCATTTTTGGAAATACGTATAATGCTTTGCCTACAAATATTTATTATAAATATGCAGCAGACAATGAAAATATTGACTGGGAAGATCTTAATTATTACGAACAACGCGATGATTTAGATATACTTAGCACTGAGGAATTAACCGCTCTTGGTTACACAAAAATAAGTTGGCTATCTGGATTCAAAGATGAAGCCAAGACAGCTTATAATTTACGTTTGAACTTGTTTAGTTCCGGACTTCAGAAGGTGAAAAACGGTGTTTGCGATAACCGCTACTTGTTTCCAATCATCAGTACAGCTATTTCAGACTCAAATGGAGCGCTTACGAATTCTTATGGTTTTTAAATTTTAATTCTAAAAAAAATGAAATCAAAAATAACAAAATATATTTCATCAGGAGTGTTCATTCTTTTATTTGTATTGAGTTTTACCTCGTGCAACGATTTTGAATTTCCAGTTGATTTAAGCTTTAAAAGACTATTTTCTTCTGTTAGCTTTGGCACGGGCACGATAACAGCTACTACGGCCGAAATTACTTTCTCAAAAGTACCGGGAGTCGACAAATATATAATCGAACTAAGTGAAGACAGTCTGCAATTTACCACAAATGTAAAAACCATTGAACTAAAAGCAGATACGCTGGCGTTTGTCGACGGTTCTACTACAATTTATCAGATTAAACTCAACAATTTAAAAGGAGGCGTTAGCTATTCGGCTCGCTTAAAATCAATTTCGTCGACAGGTGAAACTCCCGACTCAAAGTGGGATGTATTGACTTTCAGCACAAAAACCGAACAGATTTTTCAAAATGTATTGGCTAGCGAAAAAACCGACATCTCTGTTGTTTTACGTTGGAATGCCGCAGGATCTGATGTAACTCATATCGATGTTATATCGATGACTGATAATACAACCAGAACTGTATCGCTGACGACGGAAGATAAAGCTGTCTCAATTAAATTGATTGAAGGGTTAAGCGGCTCTACCACTTATACAGCCAACATCTATAACGGCGATAATAAACGTGGAACCATCACATTCCGCACCAACGAATCGGTTCCTTCCGAAGGTGTGGTACTTCGCTTAACCGGAGGTGAAGATTTGTACACATTACTTCAAGCACAATCGGGCAATATAACGGTGGTTCTACCTGCAGGTTCGGTATATATGACTTCGTGGTTAGATCCTGCAACTTCGGCGACTTCTTATACCCTTCCTCTGAACGACAATATTACGTCGTTGACATTTTGGGGAGTAGAAGGTGACGTAAAAGCGAAAATAAATTGTACGACCATAAAAGTTGGTGCCGGAATCACGAATTTGAAATTCAGCAATATTGAATATGCCGGCAATTCAAGTGCATCGGATTATGTATTAAACGAAGGAGTTACACGAGCTCTCACCAATGTGTCATTTACCAATTGCGATATACACGATGTAAGAGGAGGGATTAGATTACAGAGTGATAATAACTACACAGTTATTGATAAAGTTACATTCCAAGGTTGTACCATTCACAACATAGGAGGTTATGGTTTAACAAATATCGGAGTGGCTAATGCAAAATTACTGAATTTGGAAATTGCTGAATCAACGTTGTATAATATGACCGATGTATTGGGGTATTTTAAGAGTACGGCAAATTCAGTATTTGTAAATGCATGTACTTTTTACAACTGTTTTTCAAATAACAAATATATATTTAATTTCAGTGGATCGTTTATTCCAACTACATTTACTATAAGCAATTGTATCTTTGGAAAAATGAATTCGACTGTTTTAGACGGAACACAAACCATGAAAGCAACTAATCCAAAAATCACTGATTTGTTTGTGGTGAATTCATACAAAACCAAAGATTTCTATATTAATAGCGGTTATCCGATGTCGGGAATAAATGAATACTCAGCAACATCAAATGAGTTGTTTGTGAATCCGACAAATTTAGATTTCAGAATAAAAGATCTCATGTTTTCAGGCTCATCAACCGCTGGAGACCCTCGCTGGAGATAAAAAATCAATTGTTTATAATTACTAAAAAAATACTGCCAATGAGCCGATTATTTAAAGTTGCATGTATATTACTTTCTTTCATTGCCCTGACTCATCAGGGTAATGCAAAGAAATATGCATACGATTATTTGTTCAAGAATCTGGCTTTCGAAATGCCTAAAATTCAAAAACCTACATTCCCGAAAAGTGCAATATCTATAACTGAATGTGGCGGTGTGGGTGATGGCGTTACGTTAAATACAACAGCTTTTGCCAAGGCAATTGAACTTCTTTCGACTAAAGGTGGCGGTACACTTAACGTGCCTTACGGCGTATGGTATACCGGACCTATTGTTTTCAAATCTAATATTCAGTTACATCTCGAAAAGGGAGCTTTGATCCTTTTTACACGGGATTTTAACGCTTATCCCTTGATTAAAACTTCGTTCGAAGGACTTGAAACCCGTCGTTGTCAATCGCCTATTTCAGGTAAGAATTTAACTAACATCGCCATCACAGGGAAGGGTACTATCAATGGTTCGGGAGATGCATGGCGTCCACTGAAAAGAGGAAAAGTAACCGAAAGCTACTGGAAGTCGGTTGTAAAATCGGGAGGTGTATTAAAAACCAACGACTATTGGTTTCCTTCCGAAAAGTCACTAAAAGGCGAAAAGATAAGTGAGCAAAATATGAATGCGTCAGGTCCGGAGTTGACCGAAGCTGAGTGGGATTCAGTAAAAGATTTTATGCGTCCGGTGATGGTTAGTTTTACCGAATGTAAAAACGTTCTACTCGAAGGAGTGTTGTTCGAAAATTCACCCAGTTGGAATATCCATCCGCTTATGTGCGAAAATATAATTATCGACAATGTCTTTATTCGGAATCCGGCCTATGCACAGAATGGTGATGGCTTGGATTTGGAATCGTGTAAAAATGCCATTGTTGTAAATTCAACTCTCGATGTAGGCGATGATGCTATTTGTCTGAAATCGGGCAAAGATGCCGAAGGTCGCAAACGTGGACGACCTACAGAAAATGTGATTGTTGATAACTGCAAGGTCTTTAAAGGTCATGGCGGTTTTGTGGTAGGAAGCGAGATGTCGGGAGGTGTACGTAATATATCCGTATCGAATTGTCAGTTTATGGGAACAGATGTAGGACTACGATTTAAAAGTGTACGCGGTCGTGGTGGAGTTGTTGAAAATATCTACATCAGCAATATTAGTATGTTCGACATAGTAAACGATTCGTTCCTTTTCGATTTGTTTTACGGAGGAAAATCGGCCAGCGAAGTGTTGGAAGATGGGCAAAATCCGATTAGCACGTTGGCAATCCCGGCTGTAAGCGACGAAACGCCAATTTTCAGAAATATTTATGTAAATGGTATTGTTTCTAGGAATGCTCGAAGAGCTATGTTTTTTAATGGTTTACCTGAAATGAATATCCAGAATATTCATATTGAAAACAGTAAAATATCTGCACAGTATGGAGCTGAATTAGTTGAATCAGATGGCGTTATTTTTCGTAATGTAGAAATCATTCCGCAAAACGGACCTGCACTTATACTGAATAATGTGAAAAATTTCAAAGCAACTGATTTGAAATATCCGAACAACTTAAAAAATGCGATAGAGACAAAAGGTTTTAATTCTAAAAATGTAGAAATATCTTTAAGCGAATCCTTGTTAAAACCTGCTAAATAAAATTGAGTCAAATTTCATAACATTTTTGTACATGAAAAAACTTATCACATTACTTGAGGGGTATTTCAACAACAATAAATATCTTAACCTTTGGCGTATTCGATACCTAAGGTAGAACTAGCGTACAAATAGTTACTAACATTTTTCAGCGACTGTTACTGAGGGCAACACTCATATTAGCATTAAACAACCATACTTCGTTAACGTATAAAAACAACTGGAAAAACAATACTATCCGATAACCATTTAGAACATAAAATCTCAAAAATACAATTTGAAAAATCATGAAAAAGAATTACTTCTCAGGCATTTTCTATGTCTTATTTAGCTTCATTTACTTGAGTGCTAATGCTCAGGTTAAACTTGCAGAATGGAATTTTGACTATTCCTACACTACATCAACAATTGGTGATACCACCATTTACACGCCGACTACAACAGCTTTGATAGCGAATCCGAACATTACTATGAATAATTCTAAGTTTAAGATTTATCCTGATAGTGCTACCGGAGACATTCAGAAATACGTATTCAATGCAGTAACCACTTATTGCCAACTGGTTACAGGCCATAATAATTACATTAGCAGGCTGTATTTTGCAGGGCCTAGTACTGTTTCCGACTATTCAAGTTCTGTAAACCACAAAAACTATTTTCAGTTTTCTGTACCTACAACCGGCTACGACTCAATTAAGGTGAATTTTAGTGTTGCTGGTGGACAGAATTCTACTGCCGATTATATGGAATTTGTCTATTCAACCGATGGTGGTACAACGTGGGTCGATGCAGGAAGCTACAATACTTTATCGGGTTGGTGGCTGTATCAGAATTATCAGGTTGCTATCTCAGCTCGAAATAAAGCAAATGTGTTGATAAGGCTAATATCTAATACTAACTCTACAAATGGATCATGTACTTTTATGATTGATAATTTTAGTGTTACTGGAAAAGAGTATTCAGCGGGAATACCTGTAAATGCAACAACTACGATCACGTGGCCATTCAATTTGGGTACTACAGGGCAACTTGCCACATACTCGACAGGAAATGCGGATTATTATAGTGTTAATTGGGTCGATAAGGGTTCGAATTTAACCTACAAAGATGCCAATACTAGCCTTGGAGTAACTTACACTCGTTTTCAACCTGTTGTACAATCAAATTCACCTACTCAGAATGATGTTGTAAGTTTCAATGTACGTCCCAAGACCGGACTTACCTTTACTCCAACATCATTAACTTTTGATTGTCAGCGTTATGGCACCAGTGGTGGACTTCTCGATGTAAAATGGAAATCGGGCGATGGGACAATAACAACTATTGCTACAGCCGTTAAGCCCGCAAGAGATCAAGCCGATGGCGTAACACATGCTTCTTATGACTTGAGCCCATTATCTATTCCCGCTGTAAATGGCGACTGTTCACTTTTGTTTTACATTTATAGTTTAGCCAACACAAAACAAGTCGGTTTAGGCAGCGTAGTTCTTAATGGTACTACGCAGGGAACAATTGTAGATGTTGTAACACATACATTTGCAACTTCGGTATTTCCAATGGGAGCTGGAACTATTGTTGCTAATCCGGTTGGCAATGAATTTGATGAAGGAACGGAAATAACGTTGACTGCTAACCGCAACTTTGGTTATACTTTTAAGGAATGGCGCGATGCAAACACCGATGAGATATTGTCAACATCAAATCCTTATACTGTAACGTTAAACGCAGATATGTCTGTTAAGGCTGTATATAATACTATAAATACTTACTCGCTAACAGTAAATACGCAAGGCGATGCCCCAACTTATATGGTTTCAGTTTCGCCGGTAGGGACTGTAGTTGGTGGTCAAACTATGTACGAAGAAGGTACAACCGTGACGCTTACAGCGAGTAACAACAAAATTCTAACCTTTACCAACTGGCTGACGGGAGAAACCAATGCTACGCTCCTAGTTCCTATGACAGAAAACAAAAATATTACTGCCGTTTATAGCGCAGTCGACTATGTAGTGGGTTGGGATTTTTACAAAGCAGGTTACAACAGTCGCCCTGCTGATTTCTTTTCAACAGCTGATAGCCAAACATCCACTCTTGTGCTTCGCAAAACAGATGGAACAGTAAATGGCTGGTTAGATAAATCAATTTTAGCTGCCGCAGGATATTATGGTCGTGGTGCCGCTGTTAGTTGGAAACCGCTAGCAGATCAGTATTATTATCAGGTTAATTTTAGTACAAAAGATTTTACAGACGTAAAAGTATCAGCAGCATTACTTTATAATTACAATGCTTATTCCGTTCAAAAATGTGAGTATTCAATTGACGGAACGAATTTTACGAGTTTGGGAACCTATACTATGACAGCCGGACAAACTTGGTACGACAACACTTTTACATTACCGGCAGAAGCAAACCATGCCGATGTGGTTTACGTACGTTGGATTCCGTATTACTCATCTGCTTTAGTGGGTGCAGATGCACCTTTAAACGACGGAATCTCTATTTCTGATATTTATGTTACAGCTACTGCTGCTATTTATAACGATGGAATTGCTCCTGCGCTAAGCAGTTCTGTACCTGTCGCCGGTTCAACAACTGCTTCCACCACTGGTAAAGTAGTTCTTACATTCGACGAAAAAATTCAGATTGCAAGTGGAACAATAGTTTCGATGGCAGGTAAAACACTAACTCCGGTAGTTTCGGGAAAAACAATCACTTTCGCATATACAGGATTAGATTACAATACCCCATATACTTTTACCTTGGCGGCTAATACTGTTTCGGACTTGGCCGGGAATGCGCTGACTTCTCCAATTTCTTTCAACTTCACTACAATGACCCGTCCTACGGTTACCAAAAAAGTTTTTGACTTTGTAGTAGGTGTGAATGGTGATTTTAAAGCAGCGATTGATGCTGCTACGGCAGTTTCTTCAACTGGTGAGCGTTTCCGTATATTTTTCCCTGATGGGCAATATAACATTGGAGCAGCAACCGGAAATTCGAACCAAATGACCACAATTGCGCTTCCAAACGTATCGTATATTGGGCAAAGCGCTGATGGTGTAGTGCTTTATAATCAAAACACCACCGAAGGTATTGGTAATACTGCGACCATCTATTTTACAAATACTGCTAATAACTTGTATTTACAGGATGTTAGTTTGAAAAATAAAGATTACAGAAGCGGCGCTTCTTCGTTAGGCCGATGTGTAGCTTTGTGGGATCAGGGAACAAAAAATATTTACAAAAACGTAAATGTATTGAGTAATCAGGACACTTATTTTTCAGGAAACGGTCGCAACTATTTTGAAGGTGGCAGCATTCATGGAACAGTTGATTTTCTTTGTGGCGGTGGCGATGTGTTTTTTAATGAAACTCTGATTTATATTGAAGACCGGGCAGGTTGTGTAATCACGGCGCCTGCCACAAATACTACATGGGGTTATGTATTCTCAAACTGTACAATCGATGGATTTGCTGTTGCCAATGGGAACTATTATTTGGGACGTCCCTGGCAAAACTCTCCAAAATCAATTTATATTAATACGAAAATGAATATTTTGCCTACGGCTGTTGGCTGGACTGAGATGGGTGTAGTGCCGGGATTATTTGCTGAATATGGTAGTGTAACTTCATCAGGAGTGGCAGTGGATGTTAGTTTACGTAAGAAAAATTTCACTTACAGCGGTGTTACAACTTCGGTAAATCCTTATCTTACTGCCGAACAAGCTGCAACTTACTCTATCGAGAATGTTCTTGGCGGATCTGATGCGTGGCAACCAACGCTTTACACCGATCAGGCTTCAAGTCCCGTAATTTCAGGAGCAGGAAATACAATCAACTGGGCAGATAACAATTATGTTCTTTGTTGGGCTGTTTTCAAAAATGACGTTTTTGTAGAATTTGTAACAACAAATAGTTATACCATACCTTCTTCGGTTTCTTCAGGTTTGTACACTGTGCGAGCTGCAAATGAAATGGGCGGATTAAGTGCTGTGTCAAATACATATAATTATTCGTCAATTACTACCGTTATTAATATTGCTGATAATAATCCTCAAATAGTAAGTCAGACTTACTACACAATTGATGGAAAAAGATTAAACACAGTAAATGGGTTTAAAGGAACTGTTATTGTACGCTCAATTTATTCCGATGGTAAGGTGGTAAGTTCGAAATTTTTTAAAACCAATTACTAGAAACTATTTAAAAATAAATCTTAAATTGTTTTTCAATTATTTTTTAGGCTAGTTGTGGCTTTGTTCTTCTCAAAATAGCGGGTTATTTTGAGAAGAACAAAGATGATAATAGACAAAAAAGAATGGAAAACAATAAGATATTCTGCTGTTCCGAAATGCTCTCAAAATCCTATTTGGATGAATACCATCTCAAATATAAAATTGACGTTTATTTTTAAACAGTTTCTTAGTATTTTAAATGATTAATAATTACTACATCCAGTTTATTTTTTTGTCGGAATAAAATTCTTATTTTTCAGTCCGGAAATAATTTCGGACTGAAAAAATTGATTTTCCCCAATTTTTCCTTATTTCTAACAGTTATTTCTAAAAAATATTATGAGATTATTTCGCGGTATTATATTCATATTTTTCGTTTTCATTGCAATTAGTTCCAACGCAGCAAATACTGTTCAGCCGTTTAAACTATCGCAGGTTCAACTTTTAGATGGTCCATTTTTAAATGCTCAACAAATTGATATGAAATATATCCTCGCATTGGACCCTGACAAACTGCTTGCGCCGTATTTAAAAGATGCCGGGATAAAACCGTTGAAAGAGAATTACAGCAACTGGGAAACTTCTGGATTAAACGGACACACCGGAGGACATTATCTTTCGGCACTGTCGCTCATGTATGCCGCCACAGGAAACAAAGAGATGTTGCGCCGCGTAAATTATATGATTAACTGGCTCGATAAGTGCCAACAAAAAAATGGCAATGGATACGTTGGTGGAATTCCCGATGGACACCCTATGTGGAAAGAAATAGCTGCAGGAAACACCGATGCAGTGGCAACCCGCTGGGTACCATTGTATAATATCCATAAAACATATGCAGGTTTGCACGATGCTTATATATACACCAACAATAAAAAAGCGCTGAAGGTGCTCATCAAACTTGCAGATTGGTTTTATGACTTGACCAAAAAATTGACCGATGAGCAGATTCAGAAAATATTAGTTAAAGAACATGGAGGTCTTAATGAAACTTTCGCCGAGCTTGCTGCAATCACCGGCAACAAAAAGTATCTAGATTTAGCCATGAGGGTTTCTCAAAAGGCAATACTAAACCCGCTTATCCAACACACAAATGAACTTGCAGGCAAACACGCCAACACACAGATACCCAAAATAATCGGTTTCAAATGTATTGCCGATGCAACCGGAAACACTGATTGGGATTCGGCTGCAAAATTTTTCTGGAACACAGTCATCGATAAGTGGTCTGTTTCCATCGGTGGCAACAGCGTACGTGAACACTTCCATTCTCCCGACGATTTTTCGCCGATGGTGGAGACTAATCAAGGTCCCGAAACCTGCAACACATACAATATGCTTAAGCTGACCGAGCTGTTATACAATACGAATCCCGACACCAAATATATGGATTACTACGAAAGGGCATTGTTTAACCACATCCTGTCGTCGCAACATCCCACAAAAGGTGGCTTTGTTTATTTTACCCAAATGCGTCCGCGCCACTACCGGGTATATTCGCAACCACAGGAATCATTTTGGTGCTGCGTGGGCACAGGCATGGAAAATCATGCTAAATACGGACAAATGATCTATGCGCACGAAGGCAATAACCTGTATGTGAACCTTTTTATTGCCTCCGAACTCAACTGGAAAGAGAAAGGAGTTAAACTGACTCAAAATACAAAGTTTCCTTACAAGAACTTTTCGACATTTAGCCTGAAAATGTCAAAACCAAAACAATTTGCTTTAAAAATAAGAAAACCGATGTGGGCAAATGAAAATGAGATAAAAATTACGATAAACGGAAAATCTCAGGAATTCCTAATTGAAAACAATTATATTGTCCTTTCACGTAAGTGGAAAAAAGCTGATGAAATTAAAATTGAAATGCCGATGCACATTGGTGTGGAATACCTACCAGATGGTTCTCCATGGGCTTCTGTCAAGTATGGACCAATTGTGTTAGCGGCTATTTCCGATTCGACCAACCTTGATGGCCTGTTTGCCGACAATACTCGTTGGGGACATGTGGCCAGCGGACCTTATTACGCCATCAACGAGGCTCCAACAATTATTACTGAAGAAAAGGATTTCTCTTCGAAAATCAAGCCAATTGACCTTGAGCATCTTACTTTTGAAATGCCGGACATCATCTACCCGCAGGAAGCAAAAAAAATGATACTTCGCCCATTCTTCGAAATACACGAAGCACGTTACGAAATATATTGGCCGGTATCGACACAGAAAGAATTTGAAGCAAAAAAACAAATCCTGGCTGAAAAAGAAAGGCTAAAAATGGAACTTGAAAAATTGACAATAGATCAGATTGCACCCGGTGAACAACAGCCGGAAACCGATCATAATTTTAAAGGGGAAAAAACAAAAGACGGAGTGAATAATAGTATGCATTGGCGCGATGCTGACGGTTGGTTCGGATACGATCTGTTCGACAAGCAAAAAGAAGCCACAACGCTTCAAGTAACCTATTTTGGATTAGACAGGAAACGCACATTTGACATTTTACTCAACGGCACAAAGCTTGAAACCGTGACTTTGAATGGTGATAAAGGCGATGCGTTTTTCACAGTAGATTATAAAATTCCCGAGGAAATCAAAAAAACGAACACTGGCATTTTGAAGTTGAAATTTGTAGCAGCACCAAAGTCAAAAGCTGGCGGCATTTACTACATAAGGCTTTTGAAATAAGTAATTTACAATCAATAAATCTCAATTATGACGAAAAACATATTTTTAATATTAAGCTTAATATGCTTAACAAATTCTCCTTTTGCTCAAACCAAAAAAGCCCTAACAGGTGAAGGTTTAAACGAATTTTTAGTAAATGGAGAACCAAAATTGCCAGATTTCAAGCCGTTTATGGACCAGCGCATACGTGATCCATTTATCATGACCGGACCCGACAAAACCTATTACATGACCGGCACGCTACCATATAATCACGGCGATTCCACATATAACGAAGGAATACCACTTTGGCGTTCTAAAGATTTAAAGAATTGGGAAAATTTGGGGCTCATTTGGTCGTTTGAGAAAGATGGTACATGGCAAAAGCAGTGGACGGTGAAAAACGGAAAAGCCCGCCGCGCGCTTTGGGCTCCTGAGATTCATTATATCAACAAAAACTGGTATATGGTTTACACGGTTACCGGTTTGGGTATGGGAATGATGAAAAGCACCACGGGTCGTCCCGAAGGGCCATACAAAGGTGTTACAACGCCTGACGTCCCTATTGTGAACAAAGGAATTGATGCCAGCTTGTTTCAGGATGACGATGGAAAAGTATATTTTCTCTGGGGAGACGGCATGATAGTACAAATGAATAAAGAACTGACTGCATTTGCCGAAAAGCCGGTCAAGCTGATACCATTGGTAGCTGATACCGTAGTGGCACATCATTACACCCAGCATTCCTGCAAAGAATTGGATCACATTGGATTTGAGGCTGCATATATGTTCAAAAAATATGGTAGGTATTATTTATCATGTGCCGATCGTTATCATGGATACTATCATAATATGACCGTTGAAAGCACTAACATAAAAGGACCATACAGCGCACGTTATGTTTCAGTTCCGTTTTGCGGACATGGCAGCTTGTTTCGGGATTTTGGTGGACAGTATTGGTGGACTTATTTTGGAAATGATAGGGTAGCCCCTTTTTCCAAGCCAGCCATTGTTCCGGTGGAGTTTAATAAAGAAGGTCGTTTGCAGCCAAAAATTGAAAATTAAAAGCTACAATTCACATCGTTTTTTCGTCTATCTATAACAACTAAGTAAATTATTATTGAACATGAAACGTAACATTAAATTCTTTGTGCTAATTACGATTTGCATCGTTTTTATCGCTTCAAAAAACCGCCCTATTCATATTTTTATGGCTGGTGACAGTACTATGGCCGACAAGCTGTTTTACAAAAATATAACCGATTCGCTTACAGGCGATATCTCACAGGAAGTTTTTCTCGAACGTGGCTGGGGACAATTGCTTCCGGAATTTTTCTCAGAGAATGTTATCGTAAAAAATATAGCTCAGAATGGGCGAAGCACCAGACGATTTATCGAAGAAGGTTGGTGGGATAAACTCATCCAAGATGTACAAAAAGGCGATTATGTGGTCATTCAGTTTGCTCACAACGACGGCGCTATTGATAAACCCGACCGTTATACTACTCCCGAAGATTATCGTAAAAACCTGATTCGATTTATCGACGAAACAAGAGCAAAAGGAGCTAATCCCATCATTTGTACAGCAGTAATGCGCCGTAAATTCGACAGTGCCGGCAAACTTATCGACACACACGGTGTTTACCCCGTTATTTCGCGCGAAGTAGCCAAAGAAAAAAAAGTACCGTTGATAGATATGCAAAAACAAACCACCGAATGGCTTGAGCAAGAAGGCATTGCTAAATCGTCTCAATATTTCCATAAATTTGCTCCGGGTGTTAGTAAACTTTACCCTAAAGGATTGGATGACAATACACATTTCAATGAAAAAGGGGCCCGGATTGCAGCAGGTTTTTTTGTCGAAGGACTAAAAACACTGAATATTTCAGGTCTGACCAAAGAACTCAAAGAAAACATGAAGCCTTATGTCTCGAAAGTTTGGGTATCGGATCTCGGCAACGGTAACTATAAAAATCCGGTACTTTATGCTGATTATTCCGACCCTGACGTTTGCCGGGTAGGTAATGATTATTATATGGTGGCTTCATCGTTTGCCAATACGCCCGGCTTACCTATCCTCCACTCCAACGATCTTGTAAACTGGACGCTCGTTTCGTATGCCATCAACAATTTAACACCGGAGTCTGTTTTTAAAACCATGCAACATGGCAATGGCGTATGGGCACCAAGTATTCGTTATCACAACAATGAATTTTACATTTATTATGGCGATCCTGATTTTGGCATCTACATGATAAAGGCAAAAAAAGTAACGGGTCCTTGGTCGCCACTGACTTTGGTAAAAGCCGGAAAAGGCTTGATTGATGCCTGTCCTTTTTGGGATGAAAATGGTCGGGCTTATGTGGCTCACGGATATGCGGGTAGTCGTGCCGGCATGAAAAGCGTACTTGCCGTATTTGAAATGACTCCAGATGGCAAAACGGCAATTACCGAAAGTCGTTTGGTTTTTGATGGACACCCTAACCATCCAACTCTCGAAGGATCCAAAATATACAAACGCAATGGTTATTATTATATTTTAGCTCCGGCAGGTGGTGTAAAACCGGGCTGGCAGTTGGCTATGCGCTCAACAAACATTTATGGACCTTATGAAGAAAAAATTGTATTGGCGCAAGGAAAATCGGCCATCAACGGACCCCATCAGGGCGCATGGATCGACACACCCGATGGCAAACAGGATTGGTTTATTCATTTTCAGGATTTGTATGCTTACGGTCGCGCCGTGTTATTACAACCAATGCGTTGGGTGAACGACTGGCCGGTGATGGGCGAAGACAAAGACGGTGACGGTTGTGGCTCTCCGGTTGAAACGTATAAAAAACCTGAAGTCGGTAAAACTTATCCAGTGGCTACACCCGTAGAAAGCGATGATTTTGATGGACGCACGATAGGTTTACAATGGCAATGGCAGTCCAACAGCCAAGCGCTCTGGTATTATCCTGCCGGCGAAAAAGGATACCTGCGACTTTTTGCATGGGAAACTATTGGTACAGCCAGAAACCTTTGGGATGCACCAAATTTGTTGTTACAGAAATTCCCGGCTCCCGACTTTAAAGCAACTACCAAGTTAACTTTCAGCCCTTTTAAAAAAGGTGAACGTGCCGGATTGGTGGTGATGGGTCTTGACTATGCGACAATAAATATCGAAAACACCGAAAATGGCTTGGTTTTAAATCAATCGAGCTGTAAAAATGCAGCCAATGGAACACCTGAAATCATCAATACATCCATTCCTCTTTCGCAATCCACGGTCTATTTCCGTGTTGAGGTAAAGCAAACAAAAGCGCTGAACAAAGAAAACATCCTGCAGCCAATAGCCACTTGTACTTTCAGTTACAGTCTTGATGGCAATAAATTCATTCCTTTCGGAAATCCATTTACGGCTATGGAAGGAAAATGGATAGGCGCAAAAGTTGGTGTTTTCTGCCAACGACCACAGCCATTGAACGATTCAGGATATGCAGATGTAGATTGGTTTCGTATCGAAAAATAAATTTTTATGGGATAAAACCTTTTTTGTATCTTTGTTGTTATGAATTACATTAGATAAAAAAAACAGAATATAAAACAATTAAATAATAAATTAAAATGGCAGAAGATCCGGTGATCTGTACCTGTCTCGATATGTGTAAAAGCGAGATAGTGGCAGCAATAAGAGAGAAGGGACTAAAAACGATAGAAGAAGTTGGCGACGAAATAGAAGCAGGCGCTGTTTGCGGAAGTTGTAACGACGACATTCAGGAAATACTCGACGAAGAAAATAATTAAACAAAAGACAGGGAATCGAAAAAGTTCCCTGTCTTTTTTACAAATATATTGCAAATACTTGTGTTCTACATTGATTTTTGCGTACTTTGCATTCCGTTTCTGAAAAACAACTAAATTTCGTTCCCATTAGAGGGATGCAAACAGCCTTATCAAATGCAACAATTCCTTTCTATACTGAAACAATACTGGGGCTACGATAATTTTCGTCCACTGCAGGCCGATATCATTCAAAGTATAGCGACTGGGAAGGACACACTCGGACTTATGCCTACTGGTGGAGGAAAATCACTCACCTTTCAGGTACCGGCGCTGGCCATGGAAGGAGTTTGCATTGTCGTCACGCCGCTTATTGCATTGATGAAAGATCAGGTGGAGAACCTGAAAAAGCGTGGAATCAGCGCCGCAGCCATATATTCGGGCATGTCGAACAACGAGATTAACATTACGCTTGATAATTGTGTTTTTCAGGCTTATAAATTCTTATACGTATCACCTGAGCGATTATCAACTCCTGTTTTTATTGAAAAAATAAGACAAACCAAAGTTTGTATCATTGCCGTTGATGAATCGCACTGTATTTCGCAATGGGGTTACGATTTCAGACCCTCCTACCTTCGTATTGCCGATATCCGTGAAGTGCTTCCCGAAATCCCCGTGCTGGCACTTACCGCCACTGCCACACCAGAAGTTGTAGTCGACATTCAGGAGAAACTTCTTTTTCGTCAAAAAAACGTCTTTCAGAAAAGCTTTTCACGTTCCAATCTTGCATACGTGGTTCGTATCACCGAAAACAAAGATGAACAACTGCTCAAAATACTGAACAGTGTACCAGGAACATCTGTAGTTTATGTGCGCAACCGAAAAAGGACCAAGGAAATAGCTGATTTTCTGAACCTGAATGGCATCCCGACCGAGCATTTCCATGCAGGGCTAAAAAATGAGACGAAAGACGAAAGGCAAAGCAGGTGGAAATCGGGGGAAACCCGCGTCATCGTGTCGACAAATGCTTTCGGTATGGGGATTGACAAGGCCGAAGTGCGATCGGTTGTTCACATGGATTTACCCGATTCGCTGGAAGCTTATTTTCAGGAAGCCGGACGTGCCGGACGCGATGAGAAAAAAGCTTTTGCCGTGATGCTTTACAACAACAGCGATGCAGTAAAAATGCGCAAACGCGTTTCGGATGCTTTTCCCGGAAAAGAAATGGTGCTGAAAGTGTACGATGCTTTGTGTAATTACCTCGAAATTGGTATCGGTTCGGGACTCGATAAGGTTTTTGCTTTCGATATAGCCGATTATTGTGGCAAATTCAAATTGCCTATTCTTATTGCCTTCAACAGTCTCAAAATTCTTCAGCAAGCCGGCTATATCGACTTAACCGATGAACAGGACAACTCGTCGCGTGTACTGTTTACCGTAATGAAAGACGATTTGTACAAGCTCAGACAAAACCCAGAACAGGATCAGTTGATCCATATGCTGTTGCGTTCGTATACCGGGCTTTTTACCGATCCGGCTTACGTAAACGAAGACTTGATAGCCAAACGCTTGGGCTGGAAACGCGATGATGTTTACAACCAACTGATCGGTCTGGCAAAGGAGCAAATCATTCAATACATTCCTCGTAAAAAAACACCTTTTCTGACCTTTACGCACGAACGCGAAGCTATCGAACGTATTGTACTCGGGAAAGAAGCTTACGAAGATCGCCGGGACCGTTACATTGCGCGTGTCAAAAGTGTGCTTGATTATGCACAGGAAGAGAACGTTTGCCGAAGTCAGGTGTTGCTTGCCTATTTTGGCGAAAAAAACACAAAAGCCTGTGGGAAATGCGATATCTGTCTTAAAAAAAAAGAAACAACTTTGAGCGATGACGAATTTGTAATAATAAAGTCGCTGATAATTGATAGTCTTAAAAACGAACCACTTACAATAAACGCTTTGACAAAGAAAATAAATCACAGTGAAGATAAAACCATACAAGTGATTCGGTTTTTATTGGATAATGGGCTTATTGCCGAAAACAATTTAATGAAACTTTCTGTAGTACAACAGAATACAAATAAGTAACTGATTACATTTGAACGATTCCTTTTTAAACCTGCTTGTTCGGCAGATAAATACAAAAATTAATTTCGATAGTGAGCTATTGTTTCTTAGATGCATTCAGAAATTAGCAAATTGTGAATAAATTTTTAAAATATAGTGTATCTTTGAACCCGCTAACCGATTTTTGATTAAGATACAATGGAGAAAAAAGACAAACTAAAACACTATAACTGGAGGCTTGGCGATCGATATGATGGTTGGAGAGTTAGAAAAGTGGATGCTCTTTTTTCGGTAGTACCATTTATTTTACCTACCCGCGTCGACTCCGAAGTGTTTTATGAAGTTAAAGTGCCTATCGATGCCGTCGAAACATTTATACGCGAACACAAGAAAGAAATTCCCGGCCTATCCATTATGCACGTTGTGATGGCTGCAATGGTGCGGCTCATTTCACAACGACCAATAGTGAACCGGTTCATTGTTTGGAACAAAATATTTGCACGCAACCACATAAGCTTTTCGCTGGTCATCAAGCGGTCGCTCTCCGATGCTGGCGAGGAAACTGTCATTAAAATATACTTCTCACCCACCGATACCCTTGTAGATGTGGCAAAGAAATTAAATGCAGAGATAGAAAAAAACATACAAACGGGATCCCAAAACACTTCCGAGGCTCTTTCGAAACTATTAGGATATTTCCCTGATTTTCTATTGCGTACTGCCATTCTATTTGTAAAAATGCTCGACAAAATTGGCATTATGCCCAAATTTTTCTTTCGCATAAGCCCGTTTCATTCCACATTGTTCCTCACTAATCTAGGGTCAATTGGCGCCGAATCCATTTATCATCATCTTTACGAATTTGGCACCTGTAGCATGTTTGCATCTATGGGCAAAAAATCTAAAATCAGAAAAACAGATAGGGATGCCGATAAAGAGCCAAAAAAAAGTATGGTGCTGAAGTTTGTGTTGGATGAACGCATTTGCGACGGATTCTATTATGCTTCATCGATGCGCATGTACGAAAAGATTCTTTCCGATCCATCCGTTTTGTTATCGCCTCCACAGCAGGTGTTTGCCGACGAAGGTGTCGGGCGAAAACGGGCTGATTTTTAACATATAACCTTATAATATTTACGAAAAATCACTCTTTTTGCTAACACCTTTTTTATACATTTCAATGCTTATCAAGAAAAAAACACTTACGCATGAAGAAACAAGACAAACTGAATTATTACAAGTGGAGTTGGGGCGATCGTTACGATGGTTGGCGCGTACGGAAAGTAGATCCAGTATTTTCGGTTATTCCATATTTTCTACGCACCCGGATGGATGCGCAAAACTATTTCGAAGAGCGGGTACCTATCGATCATATTGAGAAATTCATAAAGGAGCAAAAAGAACTGATCCCCGATTTATCGATTATGCACATAGTAATGGCCGCATTGGTACGACTGATTTCACAACGTCCGCATCTGAATCGATTTGTGATGTGGAACAAAATATTTGCGCGTAATCACGTCACTTTTTCTATCGCCGTAAAGCGCTCTTTGTCCGATAATGGAGAAGAAACACTTATAAAACCTCAGTTTCTGCCTTCGGACACCTTGCATGACATCGTACGAAAAACACGGGAGGAACAAGAAAACAATCAACAGCCGGGACAACAAAATTCATCGGATCTGATTTCGAAGATACTAGGTATGCTTCCCGATTTGTCAATGCGCTTTGTTGTTTTTCTGCTGCTATGGCTCGATAAAGTTGGGCTGATGCCTAAATTCATTGAAAAAGCAAGTCCATGGCATTGCAGTGTTTTTCTCACCAATATAGGTTCTATCGGTGTGGAATCAATTTACCATCATCTCTACGAATTCGGCACTTGCAGCATGTTTGTAGCCATGGGCAAAAAATCCCGCCGACATAGCTTTAACAAACATGGCGAACTTGCGGCATCGAAAAGTATTCTTTTGAAGTTTGTACTGGACGAACGAATCTGCGATGGTTTTTATTACGCCTCCTCCATGCGTATGTTAAGCAAGATAATGAACAACCCGGCATCTCTACTTACACCACCCGAAAAAATAATCGTGGACGAAGGAGTCGGAAAGAAACGAATTGATTTGTAAAGGCGTGGGATTTTATTATCAAATCCTAATTCATTTCCTGTATACTTGCATATAAGTCCTGAATGGTTCCGTCAGTTCCAATACTTGATGTTATCTTATGCCGGCGTTTTTCAATTGTCGACATGCTTACATTGAGAATGGAAGCAATGTCTTTCAGAGGTATGTTGATTTTAACAAGCATGCAAAACTGAATTTCCTGCTGGTTAAATTCGGGAAATTTTTGTTGAAGATGCTCTATAAAATCGGGATAAATCAAATTAAAACGCGTCATCATACTTTTCAGGTGAAACTGATTGCTATCTTTTTTCGAAATGCCAGTCATGTTTTCAATCTCTTTCCTGTCAATAATACCAACGGCCGATACCTTCCGGCGTATCTCTTCATTTTCTTCCGAAAGTTGCATCCACTCATTTTGCTGTTGTTTCACCACCTTCTTCAGCCAGGCCGATTGCATCTCCTGCGCATTTCTCAACTCTGACTCGATTTTGTTGATTTCCTCAAGGTTTGCAATCATTTTTATCCTGTTTTTTGCACTTCTCTGGTAAATAACGACAATCGACACAATAAATAAAATCAGAAAAAATATTATAATCAGACGCAATAGTAGGTTCAATCTATTATTCTCCACTTCGGACTGTAGTTTTTCATTCTCGAGCCGAACGTGCTCCGACTGATAAAACAGTTCCATATCATGAATCGCCAACTGCTTGTTGAGGTTATTGAGCGAATCCGACGCTGCATTTAACGCATCGGCCATCTCCAGGGCTTTTTTATAGTCGCCTTTGTATTGGTATAACTCCTTCAACTGCTTCTTAAATGCCAGCGTAAACTTCACTACTCCATCTTTCTCAAAGATAGCAATCGCATCAAGAATATATTGCTCCGCTATATCATACCGTCCTCGTTCGGTGTAAATAGCTGCAAGTCCACTTGAAACCACCGCTACTCCCGTTTGCATATTCAGCTCTTTACATTGCTTGTATAGCTTTTCATAAATTGCCATTGCCTTATCGTACTCTTTGTTATCCTGAAAAATATTGGCATAATTATATTCCACCTGTATACGCCTAAGGCTAAGTGGAGTGGACGGAATGGCATCAAGCGCTTTTTGATAATAAAACTTGGCGCTATCGGTATCAATGTTTCTGTAATACACCCCTAAGTTCATCCACGACGACACTAAGCCAATCTGATAATCGGACTTCTGAGCAAATCCACGTGCATAATGGTAATATTTTAAAGTCTCTTGCTTACTTCCGATTTCCTTGTAGTTATTTCCAACATTCAGGCTGAGAGAGGAAAGACCATGTAAATCATTGACTTTCTCATACAAATCAAATGCTTTTAAAAAGAGCGTTTGCGACTTTTCGTATTCTCCTCTTCCTGAAAGTATCGCTCCATGAATGGAATAGGCCTGCGCCAAAGCAGCCTTTGATCCATATCGAACAAGTATGTTTTCGGCATCAACAATAAATTTCTCTGCCACATACAAATTTTCTCTTTGCGACTCCAAATTCGCCCGATATAACCAATAATTGCCTATGCCTAACGAATCATCGTTTTCGTTGGCAAGTGTATAATACATTTCAAGATAATGATAAGCCGAATCCTTTTGTTGCAAATCAGTGTATAATCGTGCTTTAAACCCGGCCACCGTCATGCGCTCTTTGGCTCCCAAACTATATTTTTCTATGATTCTCAACGCTGAGTCGGCATATAGAAAACCAGAATCCTGATGAAGAGCCATAGTTTGCTCGGTCATCGCTTTCATGGTATCAAACAAAATTCGCCCTTCTTTATCTTCAGTCGACGAAGTACATGCATATAAAAAAGCACATCCGACAATCAGATAAATTAAATTTTTAACTCTGGTACTGAATTTATGTTCCATTGCATTGAATTAGTTCAACAAAAAATCTTCTGACATGTTTCCCTGAAAAAAAACGAACACAGGAAAGTACTTTTAGCCATTACAAATTTGCGGTACTGTCACAGCTAGAATATGAACATACCAAACAAAGTTATGGTTCATTTAGAAACTTAATTTTTTCACAAAATATTAAGTTCAAAAAAACAGTTTAACAAGCAACAAAAAAGGAGACAAAACTTTTAAAAGTCGTCTCCTCTGTTGTACGTACCCGAAGCGGGACTTGAACCCGCACAGCCGTGAAGCCAAAGGATTTTAAGTCCTTCGTGTCTACCATTCCACCATCCGGGCAGAATACGTATATTTGAGCGAAAAACGGGACTCGAACCCGCGACCCCGACCTTGGCAAGGTCGTGCTCTACCAACTGAGCTATTTTCGCAATTTTAATTATATGTTAATCGTATCTCAGTTGGTAGAGCACCATCGTGTCTGTTTTCTGGCAACTGAGCTATTTTCGCAATTGTTTTAATGTTGCTTTGTTCTCTCTCAAAGCGGGTGCAAATATACGTCCATTTTTTTAAATTACGAAATTTTCAAATCAAAAAAACAAGACAAAACAGCTATTTTTGGACAAAAAAAGCAGGTAATTTTAAATTACCTGCTTTTTATATCCCTATGTCCTTATGCTAATGCAATGAACAAATCTCCTTCAACCTCGTTGAATACAATTTTTCCTTCACGAGCCAACCAACCTAACGCAAGATTCAAATCTTTTTCGGTCAGTTTAGTGGTTTTTTTTACGGCCTTTACATTTAATTCACCGTTTGCTAATGCCGCCCAAACGAGCCCGGCATTACTTCCAATCTTTTCATTTAACATAACAATCTTCTTATGAAATTAATTTTTAGTAAACAAATACGGCTCAAAAATACAAATTTATGTTGTAAAACACAAATTCAATGCAAACAAAACCTATAAATCTATAAAATCACACATTATACATAGCATCTATCTGCTTTTTATATTTCTGCATAATCACCGTTCTTCGGGTTTTAAGGGTGTTTGTTAGCTCGCCGGTTTCAATACTGAATCCTTTTTTAATCAGTACAAACTTTTTAATTTGCTCGTAATTGGCCATTCCTTTTTGCAGTTCTTTGATACGGCCTTCGACCAACTCATATATTGCCGAATGGGCAATCAGATCTTCCAACGAATCATACTTAATTTTATTTTTAGCGGCATACTCTTCAATTGCCGGAATGGAAGGCGCTATAATGGCCGACACAAAATTTCGTTCATCACCAATGACGGCTACTTGCTCAATATACTTATCAAGCGACAAACGTGTTTCAATGGCTTGTGGTGCTATATATTTTCCATTCGAAGTTTTAAACAAGTCCTTGATCCTTTCGGTAAGCACAATTTTATTGTCTTTAAGATAGCCGGCATCACCCGTTCTGAACCACCCATCTTCGGTAAAAGCTTCTTTTGTTGCTTCAGGATTTTTGTAGTATCCCGGAAATATTGTTTTGCCTTTCAGCAATATCTCGTTTTCTTCTCCAATTTTCACATACACCGAAGGCATAATAGAACCAACAGTTCCTATTTCATAATCAACATAATCGTAACAAGCAACGGTTGCCGTACTTTCAGTCAAGCCGTAACCATAAGTAATTGGGACGCCTATGCTCCTCATAAACACCGCAATTTCGTCCGAAAGTTTTGCACCAGCCGTAGGCAATAAATTTGCATTTTCAATCCCAATTGTATTCTTTACTTTCGAGAAAATAAGCTTATCGGCTATTTTATATTTTAATTTTAGCAGCAAACTCGGGGTTTTACCAACGCGCAGATAATCTATATTATGATGTTTCCCTACTGCTAATGCCCACGTAACTATTCCTTGCTTCGAAGGTGTCATTTGCGCTATATTTTCCTGAACTCCGGCATATACTTTCTCCCAAAAACGAGGCACAGCACACATTAGCGTCGGACGCACATCCTTAATTGTTTCCTGAATATCAAGAGGCTTAAAGTTTACATAAATAGAAACACCTTTATAAATACAGAAATAACACCAGGTACGCTCAAAAACATGCGAAAGGGGTAAAAAAGCAACCGATATATCATTGTCGGTAACAGATGTAAGTCTTATGTTGTGAATACGCATGGCTTCGATAAAGCAGGAATGAGGCATCATCACCCCTTTGGGATTTCCCGTAGTGCCCGAAGTATAAAGTATGCAGGCCAAGTCGTTTTCGGTCGCCTCATCCTGACGCGTAACCATCTCAAAATGCTTGGTCGACTTAACTCCTATCGACATAAAATCCTTGAAATACATCGAATTAGTATCACCATTAAGATTGACATTTTCATCGAATACTATAATTTTTTTCAGCACAGCAGTATTACTCATTACCTCCATAGCAATATCGTACTGCAATTGCTCGCCCACAAAAAGCACCTCAATTTGAGCATCGTTGACTATAAATTCAACTTGCGAAACAGATGAAGTGGCATAAAGAGGCACCATCACAGCCCGGTTTGCAAACAAAGCAAAATCGACGATCAGGTTTTCGGCCATGTTCTGCGAAAACTGACCTACTCTTTGATGCTCTGAAATTCCAAGTTCATAAATGGCTTTGGCAGCTACAAAAACCTGTTTTTCGAACTCATTCCAGCTGAGTTCTTTCCAACTTTCAGTTGTTTTTTTTCTTGAATATAAAACTGTTTTATCGCCGTATTTTTTAGCTTGAGCAGTTACCATTTGAGAAAAATGAAGATTTTCCATGATGTGTGTTTTAATTTAACAAATTACTTTTGATGTGTGGAATACAAAGATATAAAATATATCAGAGAAAGTTACACAGTTAGGTGCAAAGTGAGCAGTTACAGACAAAAATCAGGTGTATATAACTGATTAACAAGTCAAAATATTGTTTTGTTCTCCTGAATGAAGAAATTTAAATATCTGAGGTAAACAGTTCTTGTATAAATAGCGGATTCGACTGAATAAGCTCGTAAGCTTTGGCCGATGCGTTTTGCTGTGATTCTTTTTTGCTCGATCCGGTGGCCTGACAAATGGACTTCCCTGCAATAGTAAGTTCGGTACAAAACAAATGTTTATTTTCTTTGAATAGTTGGTCGCCTACTAAAATAAATTGAACATCAAGGCGGTTTTTCTGACCCCATTCAATTATTTTTGATTTAAAATTAACCTCACCCTGCGCCAGTTCATCCAAATCGATAAAGGTTTTAATAAGTCGCTGTTCCACGAAACGTTTACATTTTTTATACCCATAATCGAGGTAAATAGCGCCCATCAATGCTTCGAGAGCGTTTCCGTAAATGCTGTTGTTCGTATGTAGGTTGGTATGTTTAGAGGCAAGCATAAGCTTATCGAGACCAATATCAAACGCTAACTGATTCAGTGATTCACGTTTCACTATTTTGGAGCGTGTATTAGTAAGGAAGCCTTCGCGCTGATTCTCGTAGCGTCTATAAAGAATATCGGTTACAACCGAATTCAGAATAGCATCTCCTAAAAATTCAAGCCTTTCGTTGCTTAACAAAAGACCATCGTCGGTGGGCACGGCTACCGAACGGTGCCGCACAGCCAGTTGATAATACTCAATTTTATCAGGATAAAAACCAAGTACTTTGAAAAAGAGCAAATAAGGCTCTTTTCGTGATTTAGAAAAGAGCCTTAAATTACGTATTAATGTTTGAATCACAATTTATTGAATATATTTTTTTACAATCACACTTGCATTATGACCGCCAAATCCAAAAGTATTAGACAAAGCAGCATTAACAATTCGTTTCTGCGCCTTGTTAAATGTAAAATTAAGATTATAATCAATATCTGGATCTTCGTCACCTTCGGTAAAGTTTATTGTAGGTGGTACAATATCATTTACAACCGATAGCACCGAAACGATAGCTTCAACAGCACCGGCAGCACCCAATAAATGGCCGGTCATCGATTTTGTTGAGCTGATATTAAGTTTAAATGCATGTTCACCAAACACTTCTTTTATAGCTTTCGCTTCGGAAATATCTCCGACGGGCGTGGATGTACCATGAACATTAATATAGTCAATATCTTCCGGAGACATTCCGGCATCTTTCAAAGCCCTTATCATCACCAATCGAGCACCAAGTCCCTCTGGGTGAGTGGCAGTCAGGTGATAAGCATCGGCCGACATGCCTCCTCCAACGACTTCGCAAAGAATGTTAGCTCCACGAGCTAAAGCATGTTCCAATTCTTCTAACACCAAACAACCTGCACCATCGCCCATTACAAAACCATCGCGACTTTTACTAAAAGGTCGGGAAGCAGTCTCGGGAGAATCATTCCTTGTTGAAAGTGCTGTAAGTGCATTAAAGCCTCCAACACCTCCCGGAGTCAATGCCATCTCGGCACCACCGGCCAAAATGATATTGGCCTTTCCCATACGAATATGGGTGAAAGCATCGATAATTGCATTGGTAGATGAAGCGCAAGCTGAAGCTGTTGAGTAATTAGGCCCACGAAAACCGTACATGATTGATATTTGACCGGCAGCGATATCCGAAATCATCTTTGGGATGAAAAAAGGATTGAACTTAGGTCCGTTTTCGATATTTTGGTAATAGTAGCCTACTTCCTGTTCAAATGTAGAAATTCCCCCGATACCGGCAGAAAAAATAACACCTACTTCATCCTTGTCAATTGACTCCAGATCCAGTCCGCTGTTTTCGATGGCTTCTTTAGCTACTGCTATTGCATACTGCGAATAAATATCTAATTTTCGGGCTTCTTTCCTGTCAAAATAAACATTCGGGTCGAAACCTTTCACTTCGCATGCAAACTGAGTTTTGAAGGCTGATGCATCGAAACGAGTAATTGGCCCTGCACCACTCACACCATTGATAATACTATTCCAGAAATCTGGAATAGTATTACCAAGTGGAGTTACTGCGCCTAAACCAGTTACTACAACTCTTTTTAATTCCATAATAACTAATTATTCTGGAAAAAATTATTTTTGAATGGCTTCGATGTGAGCGATAGCGTCGCCTACTGTAGAAATTTTTTCTGCTTGTTCGTCAGGAATTGAAATACCGAATTCTTTTTCGAATTCCATGATCAATTCTACGGTGTCCAATGAATCAGCACCCAGGTCGTTGGTAAAACTTGCTGTTGAAACAACATCTGCTTCTTCAACTCCTAATTTGTCTACGATAATAGCCTTTACTTTAGCTGCAACTTCTGACATAATTTTTGTTTTTAAGTTTATAAATAAAAATTGTTTTATAATTTTGCGGTGCAAAGGAAACAAATTTTCTCCAAATAACCGCATTATTGATGAAAAAAATATATTTTTTTGCACAAACAGCTCTTTTTTGAGCAATTTAACTCCAAACAAAATGCCGTTAAGAATCGCAATTTTCGCATCTGGTTCAGGTTCAAACGCCGAAAACATTGTACATTACTTCTCAGGGAGTAGTGAGTTTCAATTCCCTTTGATCATTTCGAATCAGCCCAATGCCTATGTGCATAAACGAGCCGAAACACTAAAAATCCCTTCTTTTACTTTTACAAAAGAGCAGTTTTTCGATGTTAAGCCCGTGTTGGAGTTACTAACTGAATATAATATTGATGCAATAGTACTTGCAGGTTTCTTGCTGAAAATTCCGACTTTACTTATCCAGCATTTCCCCGATAAAATTATAAATATTCATCCGGCTCTATTGCCTAAATTCGGAGGCAAAGGAATGTATGGCGCCAGAGTTCATCAGGCCGTAAAGGAAGCAGGAGAACCAGAAACAGGAATAACAATTCATTATGTAAATGAAAATTATGATGATGGCAATATTATATTTCAAGCCCGCTGCCCTATATCTGCTACCGATACAGCTGAAATGATTGCTGCAAAAGTACATTTACTTGAGCATGAATATTATCCGCAAGTCATCGAAAAAATATGGTAAAAACATCGGTTTTCAAACCAAACACCTTACCTAACCATCTCACTACCTATTACTAAATTGCCATAATTTTTACGTTTTTCGAGAATTAAGTTGTATCTTTGCGACCGAAATTTAATGTTTAAAAAAAGAAAAATGTAATTTTATGAATGTAGTTACAAAAACCATCACACTCGGTGATGGACGTACCATTACTATTGAGACAGGAAAATTGGCTAAACAAGCCGATGGTTCTGTTATGGTTCGCATGGGCGACACCATGCTTTTGGCAACAGTTTGTTCAGCTCAGGATGCTGTTCCGGGAACTGATTTCATGCCATTATCAGTTGATTATAAAGAAAAATTTGCCTCTTCGGGTCGTTTTCCAGGCGGTTTCCTTCGTCGCGAAGGTCGTGCTTCGGATTACGAAATTCTTGTTTCCCGTCTTGTGGACCGCGCATTGCGCCCATTGTTTCCCGACGATTTTCACGCTGAAACTTTCGTTACAGTAACACTTTTTTCTGCTGACGGTATAGATATGCCCGATGCATTGGCCGGACTGGCTGCTTCGGCTGCATTGGCAGTTTCGGATGTACCTTTCAATGGTCCTATCTCTGAAGTACGCGTAGCACGCATCAATGGAGAATTTGTTGTCAACCCTACTTTCGAACAACTGGAATCGGCCGACATGGAAATTATGGTGGCTGCTACGCTTGATAATATCATGATGGTAGAAGGTGAGATGAAAGAAGTGAGCGAAGATGACTTGTTGAATGCGATGAAAGTAGCTCACGAAGCTATCAAAGTTCAATGTCAGGCGCAGATTGAATTGATGGAAGCAGTAGGTAAAACCGTAAAACGTACTTACTGCCACGAAGAAAACGATGAAGAACTAAAAAAAGATATTTGGGCAAAAACCTACGATAAAGTGTATGCAGTGGCTGCTTCGTGCAATACCGACAAACACTCACGCGTTGAAAACTTCGAGGCTGTAAAAGCAGAATATATTGCGGCGTTAGAACCTGAAGTAGCTGCTGAGAAAAAAGGATTAATCAGCAAATATTACCACGAAGTGGAAAAAGAAGCGATGCGTCGTTCTATTTTGGATGAAGGTAAACGTTTGGATGGTCGTAAAACCACTGAAATTCGTCACATTTGGTCAGAAGTAGATTATCTTCCGGGAGCGCACGGTTCGGCGGTATTCACCCGTGGTGAAACTCAATCGTTGACAACAGTTACATTAGGAACTAAGATGGATGAGAAATTGGTCGACGAAGCATTGATCAGAGGCAAAGAACGTTTCTTACTCCACTACAACTTCCCACCGTTCTCTACCGGAGAAGCCCGCGCTTCACGTGGTGTTGGTCGTCGCGAAGTAGGTCATGGCAATTTAGCTTTACGCGCTTTGAAAAATATGATTCCCGAAAACTATCCTTACGTTGTACGTGTAGTTTCTGACATTTTAGAATCGAATGGTTCGTCGTCGATGGCAACGGTTTGTGCCGGAACCTTGGCTTTGATGGATGCAGGTGTGCAAATCAAAAAACCGGTTTCGGGTATTGCCATGGGATTGATTTCGGAAAATAAAGGTAAAAACTTTGCCGTACTTTCGGATATTTTGGGCGACGAAGATCACCTTGGTGATATGGACTTCAAAGTTACCGGAACAAAAGACGGTATCACTGCCACTCAAATGGACATTAAGGTTGATGGACTTTCGTACGAAATTCTGGAAACAGCTTTGAAACAAGCCAAAGCCGGCCGTATGCACATTTTAGGTAAAATACAGGAAACGCTGGAAGCACCTCGCGAAGACATGAAACCAAATGCTCCACGCATTGTGGTAATGTTCATTCCGAAAGAAATGATTGGCGCTATCATTGGCCCTGGTGGAAAAATTATTCAGAATATGCAAGCCGAAACAGGCGCTGTTATCACGATAGAAGAACAAGGTGATCAGGGTCGCGTAGAAATAGCCGCTAACAACAAAATGGCCATTGATGCAGCTATCGCAAAAATCAAAGGTATTGTTGCAATTCCTGAAATTGGAGAAACTTATCCTTCGAAAGTAAAATCGGTAATGCCTTATGGTGCATTTGTTGAATTTATGCCGGGCAAAGAAGGTTTGCTTCACATTTCGGAAATCGACTGGAAACGCATTGAAACAATGGATCAGGCCGGCATTAAAGAAGGCGACATGATCGACGTGAAATTGTTGGAAATTGACCAGAAGACTGGTAAATTCAAACTTTCGCGCAAAGCATTGTTACCTCGCCCTCCACGCGAAGACAAACCGAAAGCAGAATAAATATTACAATAAACAGAGACACATTTTTATGTCCCTGTATGTATAAAAAAGAACAGCAAGGAAAACAGGTGAAAACCCTGACCTTTGCTGTTCTTTTTTTCAATTCAGACCGTTTTTCAATTCAGGCCAAAATCAGCGGTTCTATTTCCTACCGAAATCGGCCGGTATTTCTCCCCAAACTTCAGTATTCCACTTCAGCACTTTATTGTTGTAGGTATTGTCCGACAACCATTTTTCGGCACGTGCTATAAGTTCGAAAAGAATTGCGTTCTCCGGTGTTTTTTCGAGCAGGGATTTCGTCTTTTTTGCACGTAACCATGCCAATGCGGTTTTGCTATCGGTATAAATCGGAAGTTCGCTATTGCGCTGCTTCAGAAATGCAAGTCCGTGCACCAAAGCCAAAAATTCTCCTATATTATTGGTTCCGTTCCGAAAAGGGCCCTGATGAAAAATAACTTCTCCCGTTTTTGTATAAACGCCCTGATATTCCATCATGCCGGGATTTCCGCTACAAGCTGCATCCACAGCTATGCTTTCTTTCTCGGGTAATCCGGCTTCGATGATTTGCTCTTTGGTGGGCAGATTCTCTTTTGCATTTTTACCCACAAAGTCCCAATAAGGCGACAGAAAGGCTTCACGGGCTTCGGCCTCAGTGGCAAAGCTTTTGTACTTGGCTTCGGGATAAGCATGCACCTGCCTCTTACATTCATCCCACGAAGGATAAATACCCGGTTCACGCCCATCCCAAACAACAAAAAACTTATTTTTCTTGCTCATGATCTGTTTCTAACTGTTGTTATTGATTCTCTTTTGTGTTTCCAGCGTTTGTGCGTCCACAGCCAGTATTCAGGCCGCTCATTGATCTTTTCTTCAAGAATCCTCATATAAGTTTCGGTAATTTCATAATCGGCAGTTGCTTTCGGGTTCAACGAAACCGGATAATACTCACATCTATAATAACCACGTTTCACCCTTATCACATGAGTATAAATGACCGGATAATCAAATTTTTTAGCAAGTTGCTCTGTTCCTATAATAACCGGCGTATCCTGGTTCAGAAATGTCATCCAATGATGAATGTGAAACAAAAAAGGAGATTGATCCGAAATCATTGCAAAGGTAGAAATCTTATTTTCGTTTCTTAAACGGATCATCGAGCGCATCAAATCCTGAGCCTCTATATTCTGCCCTTTGTATTTACTTCTTAAATTACTCATTAGCTTGTCAAATTTTTTATTCGACAGCTTTTTGTAAACATTTTGCATAGGACTTTCGGGCGGCAGCAAAAGCGACAAAGAAGAGCCCCACTCCCAGTTTCCGTAGTGAGCCGTCATATTCAAAACACTTTTACCAAGTGCATACTGTTGAGTAATAAGGTCAATATTACCTAAATCGAATCTTCTTCTGACTTCAGCTTCGCTCATGTGCACCTGATAAATCGTTTCGATAAATAAGTCGCAAAAAAAACGATAGAACCGACGTTCAATTTTCCGGAGTTCTTTTTTCGATTTTTCGGGAAAAGCATTTTTTAAATTTTCACGTGCAAGCTTTTTTCGGTAAGGAACTATATAATAGATAATTAAATAAAATAAGTCGGAGAAAAGATAAAGCACCCTTAAGGGAAGCCATGTAATGAGCCAGATAAATCCGTAAAATATGCTGAACATAAATTTAGCTTAAAATGAGATAATTATTGAACAAACAATTGCAATTTCCCGAAGCACAGGCCTGCATTGATGTATTGAAACGCTTAAAAGTATAAATAATTACAAAGTGTTTTTGTGTTGCCTTATATTTTCATTTGTCGTCGGAAAAGTGTATTTTTGCAACTCCAAAAAATCA
>Ga0209373_10000788_pt1 | contig 44168 bp, 35 predicted proteins | sample Higcelweek5metaG_FD_187173 | JGI IMG/M metagenome (GOLD analysis project Ga0209373, IMG submission 187173) | Freshwater pond sediment microbial communities from the University of Edinburgh, under environmental carbon perturbations - High... | ecosystem: Environmental > Aquatic > Freshwater >... | reverse complement strand
CCAGCCCACAGCCGCACGGCATAAAGCCCACCCACCCGTTCCCCCCCGGCCCCGGCATCCCGGTCCAGCGGGGTGATCCAGACATTGGCCAACCCGCGCACCCTGTCCAGCAGCAGGCGGCGCAGATCATCGATGGTGACGGGGTTGACCGGCAGGATGGCAGGGGCCGGGTAAAGCGCCTGATGCCAGCCATCCACCTTGCCGCCCGCCGGTGCCGTCAGCAGGTCGGCCACCGGATATGCCGCGCGGTATGACAGTTCCGTCAGGGCGAAACAAAGCTGTTCCACCATGGTGACGCCGGGATCGGAGAAATTGTAATTGGTCCAGATGCGGCCCGACAGTGCCTGCACCCGGCGGATCATCTCCTCCCGCAGCAGCGCGTAATCCTCCCCCGCCGGCAGCGGGTCCATGGGCAGGGTTTGCGGTTCGATGCTCATGACGCGCCCCGGCGCAGGGTGCCGCTGATCATATGCTGGCTGGCGGAGGTGAAGTAATGGAACAGCCCGTCGCCATCCCCCTGCCAGGACAGGCGGATACTATCCAGACCCAGCACATAAGGGCGGTTCAGGATGAAATCGGCAATCGCACTTTCCCGCCAGTAAGCCGCCGGCCTCGGCCCCAGATCCGGGCAGGGCCAGGGCGACAGGAAGCGCGTCAGTTCGCCTGACAACCGGTCGGAAAGGGCGGTGGCCGTATCGATATCGCGGTAATAGACCTGGGCCGTTACTTCGATGCGGCACCAGGGCGGATTGTTCACCCGCAGCTGGATGAAGGGGCTGATCCGCCGGGCCAGGAAGGCCTGCACCTGCCCGATCATCTGGCTGTCCACCATCGGCGTGGCGGGGTCGGACCCGCTTTGCGCCTGCGGGCCGGCCACCAGATAAAGCCGCACCTGCCCCGGCGGCACCTGCGCACCGTCCGCCGGGCCACGCACCGCCACCTGCCAGAGGATGGGGAACTGGGCCAGCACCAGGCGCGGCCAGTCCACATCACGGATGGCCCTTTCCTTATGGCTCAACCGTTCGGCCATCCAGGCCTGGAATGAGGGGCCCTGCGCCAGGGGGCGGCCCGGCTGGGTGGGCAGCGGCTGCTGCACGGCGCTGATGCCCGGCAGATTTTCCAGCGGCTGGGTGATGCTGCCGGCGGGCAGCGGAATATCCAGCTGGCCGGCCCCGCCCGGCCCGGTCCACACGGCGGGAACCGGGTTGGTGAACAGGCCGGCCAGGGTGGGATAATCCGCCCCGTCCCGGTCCACCCCGGCGCGCAGCCGCACCAGCCCGGTGGCATCCACCGCCGCAGCCCCCAGGGCCAGGGTGATGATGCCGGTGCGGGTCAACCCGTCGGTGCCATCATCCAGCACCCCGTCGGGGCTGGTGAAATCCTGCCAGCTGCCATCGGCGGCCTGAAAGCACCAGCGCACGGGCGGCGGGTCCGCCAACAGGTCCGCCGTGCCCCCCTGCAACGCATAGAGCAGCGACAGTTCGGATGCTTTGCCGGTGGGCAGACCGCTGATATCCAGATATTGCGCCGCCTGCTGTTCCACCGGGGCCAGCAGCGGTGCCGTCTGCCCGGTGGCCCAATCCACCGGCTGCACCCCGCCCAGCGGTTGCAGCAGGGAAAAGGCCAGCGGCGGCTGCGCCCCATCGCCGGGCAGGCTGGCACCAGCGGTATAATCCAGCAGCGGCAGGGTGATGGCGGGCAGCCAGGGCTGGTTTGGCCACAGGCTGATGGGGGCCGCCTTTTCACAATTATCGATGCAGGCGGCCAGCTTTTCTGAATGGCTGTCGGTCAGGCGCTGGCCCTGTTCGCCCAGGCTGGCAGACAGCTGCACCCGTGCCACCGGGGCGCTGTCGCTGTTCAGGGCGGTCTTCACCGCGTCGGCCAGCGCGCCCGCCACATCCATCAACAGGCCGGCGCGATCCATATCCGCCGCTGCATCCGGGTTGGCGCCCAGGCTGTCCTGGGTCTTGGCCATCCAGCCCTTCAGGGCCGCCGCCACGCGGGTGGCAGACCCGTCGCCCTGTTTACGGAACCGGTTGCGCCAGCCCTGGCCGTCGCTGGCGGCCTTGCGCATGTCGCTGTCCAGGCCCAACCGCAAGGCCGCCGCCCGGTCCGGGTCCAGGGTGGACAGGGCGCTGTCAACAAAGCGCAGGGCCACGGCGGACAGGTCGGACTGCACCTGTTCCCCGGCACTGGCAACAGCATCATCGCCACCGCTGCCGGCATTGGCCTTTTCCAGCACGCCCAGCAGGGCGGCGGCCTTGGCCACCTCCGCCCACGGCGCGCAGGACCGCGCGCAGCTTTGCGAACAGGCGGCATCCAGCGGCATCAGCCTTTGCGAGGCGGCGACCACGCTCAGCGGATACAGCGTGTCACCGAAGGCATAGGCCGGGCTTTTCAGGGTGATGCGCAGGGTCGCATCGTCGCTCTGCCAGCCATCGGGCGGGGTGGCCGGTTCAAAGCCGAAATCCTGGAACGCGCTTTCCGGGGCCAGATGGGCATCGGCAGCGGGGACATCATCACCATCACCATCACCATCACCGTCGCTGTCGCTGCGGAACAGGTAGCGCCCCTGCCCGCCGGTCAGGTTCCACCAGCCGGGGTCGGGTGTGGTGATATCCACGCTAAAGGATTGGTTGTCGAACAGGCTGCCGGGATCGACGCTCTCCCCGTTCTGATTGACCGTATAGCCCCTGTACCAGCCATTGAAGCCGGTATCGCCCTGCGGCAAGCCGTACCAACCCAGCCGCAGGGACAGGCTGTCCAGCGACTTGCCGAAAATCTCGCTGTTTGACAGGGAAAACCAGGCATCCAGCGTCGGCGGCGACCCGAACAGGGTAAACGGCCCCTGCCCGCCCAACGGCCCCATGGAACTGGCCAACGTGAAATCCGACAGGCCGGATACCGACACAGCCAGGGTCAGCCCCCCCAGCGACAGCGCCTGCAGGGCCGGATAATCCGGGCAGGTGGTGCGCAGGCGGGCCAGCAGGGCCGGCTGGGCCGGTGTCGGCAGATCGCTGTCATCATCCAAGATGGCGGGCGGCAGGGCTTCCAGCGCCACCTCGTCCGGGGTCAGGGTGAAATCGATCCGCACATCACCGTCCCCGTCCATGCTGATGGTCGTATCGGGGACGGGCAGCCAGCCGTCGGCTGTGCTGCGGAAAAAATCGAAGGAGGCGGCGATCAGCCCGGCCGGATCGTCCGGCAGGCTGGCCCCATCCTCGCCCACCAGCCCCAGGGTCAGGGTGACGGCGCGCGTCCCCCCCATCAACAGCAGAACCGGCCCCGCGACGATGAAACCCTGGCTGGCCGGCTGGCTGACCAGGGCCCCCGTGGTGCCGGCCTGGGGGCTGCCGAACAGGGGGGCGGGCCCCGCCAGTTGCCCCTGGTCCAGCGCCACGCTGCCACTGGTGGTGCGCCATGCGGCGCTGCCATCCGGCAGAACATCATCACTGACCAGCAAGGTGCGCAAGCCCGACAACTGCACCGGCAGCGCCTCCAGCGATTTGGTGGTCTGATAGATCACCGGCTGCCGGTCGCCATCCTGCCCCGCCGCCAGTCGGGTGCCCAACGGCACGGCGGCAGACTGGCCCGACTGGGGCGTGAAGCACAGGATGGCGCGGGCCGGTTCCCCATCGCGTACCACCTGATGCAGGATATCGGCATGGTAGAAATCCAGCAGCCGACCGGCAAACCGGTTCATCGATGCCTGGGCATGGCGGAAGATGCGGGCGAAGGCCAGCCATAAGGCCGCTTGCGGCGCATGGCTGCCGGCTTCCAGGGCAGCATCCAGCGCCGGCCCGATCTCCTCCACCAGCCGGGCCAGGGTGTCGGTCAGCGCCTCCGCCAGGGCGGCCAGATTGATCAGCAGCCGTTCCACCTGTGCCGCATTCGTGCCGGTGCCGGTGCCGGTGGAACGGCCCCAATCCCGTGACAGCGGGTTGGCATGGCGAAAGTCGGGATGGTCAGCATCCCGCCCCAGGGCGGTGTCCACCGCCCGCAGGCGGGGGCCAAGTTCGTCGGCGATTTCCGCCCGCAAGGCACGGGCCAGATTGTTGCGCAAGGGGGAGGCGGCGCGGTGGGCCTGATCGAAGGCCTGGATGGCCAGCCGCACCCGGCCAAGCATCTCCCCCTTCAGGGCGGGGGTCAGGGCATCGTGCCGCCGCCGGCAGCCATCCAGCCGGGGCCGCAGCCAAACCTCCAGCTCTGCCGCGCGCAGTGACACCAGCATGGCCAGACCGATGGCCGGATCATCGGCGAAAAAGCCCGTCCAATCGCCGTCCGGGCGCGCGCCCAGATTAAAGAAATTCAGCAGGCCGCCATAATAGCCGGCAAAGGCCGCCAGTTGCGCCGCCGTCCGCCCATCCGCCGGGGCCAGCGCCGGCTTCGGCGCCATGGCCAGCCGGTCGGCCTGGCTCATCCCCCCGTTCAGCGTGACGGTCGGTTGCCGGTCGGGTGGGGAAAGGCTGCTGTTCATGCCCCGCTTATCCTCACGGTTGCGGCGGGGTGATGGTGGCTTCCAACAGATAGAAGGGGAAAACCAGATTGCTGCGCACATTGGTCTGGCGCACCCGGAAATCCACCACGATTTCCAGCCGCCCATCGGTCGGGTCCAGATCGCGCACCTGCACCTCCTCGGCCTCGATCCTGGGTTCCCAATCCAGGATAGCCTGTTCCACCAGGGCGCGGATCTGATTGGCCGTCGTGCTGGTCAGGGCGCTGAACACCTTGTCGGCCAGCGAGCAGCCATAGGTGGGCAGCATCAGCCGTTCCCCGATGCTGGTCTGCAGCAGCACGCTCAGGCACTGACGGATATTCTCCACATCGCTGCTCATCACCACCGCGTTTGACAGGCGGTCAAAGGTGGGGGGGAAGGTCCAGCCCGTTCCCAGAAAATCGGCATCGTCGGTATAGCTCATGCCCTCAGCCCCCGATCATCACGGTGGGGATGCCCAGCACGATGCTGCCACCATGCGCCGTGGTATCGCCCAACCGGGCGGCGGGCATGCCAACGATCAGCACCGTGGCCGACCCTTTCACGATCGTATCGGGCGGGCCGACACAGACCAGCATGTCGCCCACCCGCGCCGCCGGCAGCCCGCCGATCAGCACCGTGGGTGCCCCTGGCCCAGTGACGGGGCCGCCGACATGCGGGATGGGCGGCACGCCCGGCGTCACCATCGGACAGGTATGCATATCGGTCAGGCGGGCGGCGGGCGGCATGGGCAGAATCCCTTCCTGGCCTCAGTTGATCTTCACCAGGGCACCCTGGATGGTCAGGATGCCGCCGGATTTCAGTTCCGCCTGGGCGGACCCCTGGGCCGAATAGGCGACGGAGGCGGTTTCACTGATATTGGTCCCGCTGACCTTTACATCGGTACCGGCCTTCAGATCCATGGTCGTGCCGGCGGTGACGGAAACGGAACTGGCCGCCTTCAGCACCAGCTTGGCGGCACTGTCGATGGTGACGCCCGCCGTTTCCATCGTGATGCTGTTGCCGTTGATATCCTTGACCGTGATGCTTTTGGCCTTGTCATCCAGGGTCACGGACTGGCCGCCCGGCGTGCTGATTTCCACCGCCTGCCGATCTTCAAAGAAATCCAGCCGCAGCTTGGACCGTGTGACGATGCATTTCTGGTTGTTCTGCGCGTCGGGCGTGACGGGGGGCGGGTTCTGCTTGCTCCACAGGCTGCCCAGGATCACCGGATAGCGGGGGTCGTTGTTCATGAAGGCCAGCACCACCTCCTCCCCCACCTCCGGGTAGAATTCGCCGCCGATGCCGGTATGGGCATAGAAGGTGCCCAGCCGTGCCCAGACCATGCCTTTGCTGCCGGCCTGCAACAGGGGCAGTTCCACCTGCACGCGAAACTGCCCGTCGGGATCGCCGCTGATCGCCTTCACGATGCCGGTTTGCAGATGCGGGATGGCCGGCAACTGCCCGGCGGCGGCGGGGGCATCGATATCCGGCGCGCTGCTGGCAAACCAGTCGGCGGACAGGCCCAATTCCACATTGGTCTGCCAGTAACCATCGCGCAGGCTGTGCCGCACCCCGGCAATGAAGTAATCCCCGTTGAAGCGGCTGCCCACGCCGGCCAGCGTGATCATGGCACCCGCCTTGGCCAGGGCGCTGCCCTGAAAGGCGGCAGTGCCCCTGATCTTGGCCAGCTTGTTCTTCAACAGGTCCGCCGACGACCAGGTGGTCAGCGCCGTCTGCTCAATCGTGCCTGCGCTCTGCTGCACATAGGCGCTGACATTGAACACTTTGGCCAGTTGGTCGGAGGAGATATTGCCCGGTTCGCTGACATCGGCGCTGGCCTGCCCCGACATTGCCAGCGCCTGGGTGGCGGGATCCCAGGCCACGCTCTGGAGGGCGCTGGCGGCATATTGGCTGGCGGCATCCATTTCAGCGGCAAAGCGCAGCAGCGACTGGCCATAGGTCAGGGTCAGAACCGGGCTGGTACTGGTATCCGGCGGGGCCACCGTCACCACACCGGCATCGGTCAGCACCAGCATGCCGTTGATCTGCGCCCGCATCACCAGGAAATCCCAGTCGGCACTGTCATATTGCACCAGGGTGGTGGGGCCGCCGCTGGTGCTGGAAACCTTGGCCGTCAAGCCATTCTGCTGGATCACCGCCGCCATGGCGTCAGATTCCGTCATCTGCGCATAGACGGCGTTGCGCCGCGACAGTGTCATCACCATCGCCTTATCCACCGCCTCCACGATCAGGCGTGACGGCCCCGTCTCCTCCAGCTTCAGGCCCTGGCGATAGACGGTGCCGGAAAACAGCACCGTCTCGTTGCCATCATAGCCAAGCGCCACGGTGAGCGCCGCACCGGGGATCAGCGCGTCGCTTTCGCTGATGGGGAAATCCTCCGCCGCGGCACTGCCGTCGAACAGCACCAGCCGTGCCTTGGGCAGCCTGTTGACACCCGATTGCAGTTCCACCGCTTCCACCTGCCAGGTGCTGTCCAGCGGCTTGCCGTTGGCGGTGATGGTGAAGCTGGCCAGGGAGCCGGCCAGATTGACGGGGGAAGGTGCTGTCATGGGGCCAGCCTTGGCAGGGGGGGAAAGCGCAGTTTCGTACCCGGCACCAGCATCTTGAACCCGTTCAAACCGTTGAAACGGGCAAGCCGCAGGTAATAAAGGCTGCTGCCATAGATGCGGTAGCAAAGGGTGGGCAGGCTGTCACCGGCAACCACGGTGACGATATGGGTCATGTCGGGCGAGGCCTTGGTGGCCTGTTTGGCCAGCGTCTGTTCGCTGTTGAAACCCAGGAAGGACAGCGACATGCGCGCCCGGATCGGCGTGCCGTCCGGGCGGAACAGCGTATAATTCAGGTCCATTGATTGCAGCCGGCAGCGAAACTGCAATTGCGCCCAGGACAGGATGATATAGTTGGGGCTGTGGATCTGGCCATTGAAGGACAGGACCAGGGCCTTGAACGCCTCAATCTGGCTATAGACGCCATCATCGGGCACGGCGGATTTGCCGGCGATGGGGCTGGGCACCACGCCGGTGGCATCGAACAGCAATTCAAATGAGACGCTGTCCGGCCCCACCTTGTTGAAATCCGGCGAGGGGCCGTTGGCGCCCTGGGCCTGCCGGTTATTATATTGAATGCCGAACTTGTAGGAATAGCTGGTCGGGTTGATCCAGACCGAATAGGCATCACCCACCTGGGTCTGGAAATTCGCGTCGGAATAGGCCGTGACCAGCATCTTCTCCAGGCCGGACATCCTACCGCTCCTTTTCCGCCCGCAGGGTGGCCAGCACCTGTTCGGTGCAGCGGCGCACCAGCTGTTCCATCATTTCCGGCGTCATGGTCGTGGCACTGCCCTGCCCGGTGGGGGCTTCTGCGGGGTCAGCCGCATCCCCCACCGCCATGCGGATGGCGATTTCACTGATCGACAAAGGCATCGGCCCGCTTCCTTCCTGCACCCGGTTACCGACCGCTGCCCTGGCCCATCAGGCGGGTGGCGGTGGCGTAGGAGAATTCCATCACCTCGGTCATCACCTCGTTCTTCTGGGCATCCAGCGGACCGGCGACCCAGCGCACCGGCCAGGCCCGGTCGATATTCCAGCTGACCAGCACCGACTGGTCGGCCCCCAGCAGGGAGACGACCATGGTGTTGGTCTCTATCCCGGTGGCGAAGGTGCTGCCCACCGTGCGCGCCGCCCAATCCGCCAGATAGGAGGAACCGGTCACATAGCCCCGCCGCAGCACCAGATTTTCAAACCGGCTGAGCTTGGGCAGCTGATGCTGGTACCGGTTCTCCCCGCCTTCGTGGAAGCTTTCCACCTCGATGCGGCCTTCCAGGCCGGACACGTCCAGAAAGGCCGCGTCCGCGCTGGCCTGGGCCGCCCCGCCCCCGCCCACCGAAACGGTGAAACGGAAACAGGGCGGCGGATAATAGATGGAGCTGGTGGCCATGGTGGGGGCTTACGGCGCGGAAATGACCAGCGTTTCGTAGGCCACTTCCACGCTTTCAACCGCCACCTCGTTGCCTTCCGATTTCAGATCGGTGCCGGTGACCTTGGTCGGCCAGGCATTGTTCAGCGTCCAGACCATTTTCGGCGCCGCCGTCTGGTCCAGCAGGCTGATCACCACCGTCTGGCGGGCGATGGTGTTCATCTTGATCTGGTTGAACCAGTCCCACAGCGCCGTATCATTGACGAAAATGCCCTTGCGCATGGTGACATTGCCCACCTTGCCCAGGCCCGGCATCTTGATCGGGTAGAAGCTGGGGCTGTCGCCATGGCGGTATTCGATGGGGCGCGCCTCGGAATCCAGGCCCGACACTTCCTGGAAGCTGACGGTATTGTCGCCGATCTTCACAGAGAAGTAGAATTTGGGCAAAGGCCATACCTGGCCCTGTACGGAACCATCATCAGCCATGATTATCTCCTGATGTCAGGGGGAATGTTGAAGGGGCCGCCGATCAGCTGCCCTGCATCATCTGCTTGAAGGTCAGCTCGATATATTCCGCCGGGTGGACCATCTGCAGGTTGACGGCCACGATCATGTAACCGTTCAGCACATCCTGGCTGGTCATGGTGCTGCCCAGGCCACACTGCACGCTGAAGGCATCGGACGCCTTGTCGCCCACCAGCCCGCCCTGGCTCCACAACCCGGTCAGGAAGTTGGAGATCATGCTGGTGACGGTCGTCCAGGTCTGCGCCGTGTTGGGGGCGAAGACATAGGGTTCGATGGCGGTCTTGATCGATTGTTCGATGTAATTCAAGGTGCGGCGGATCTGGATATAGCGCCAGTCCTGGCTGTTGCCGTCCAGCGTACGGGCACCCCAGACCACGGTGCCGCGGCCCTGGAATTTGCGCAGGATGCAGATGGACTGGCCGTTCAGCGGCACATTGTAATCCTCCTGATCCGTATTGGTCAGCAAAACCACCGGCGCCACCACATCGGCGGGCACATAATTGGCCGGCGCATTCCAGACGCCGCGCAGATCATCATTGCGGGTCCAGATGCCGGCCATGATGCCGCTGGCGGGCGCCACGTTCAGCTTGCCAACCAGCATATCCAGCGTCTGCCCCATCAACGCCAGGGCATTGATCAGGTAATTGTTCAGCGACAGGATGGCGGCATCCTCCTCCGCATCGGTGGGGGTGCTCGTGTCGCCATCAGCCTTGGTGACATAGCTGGTGGGCTTGGTACCAGCCGCCGGATAAGCGGCCTCAATCTGCGCCGTCACCGCGGTCAGCTTGTCACCGCTGTAAATCCCGTTGGCCTGCTGCGTCAGCAAGCCGTTCATCGTTACGATGCTGGGATAGGTTGTGCCATCGGTGCTGTCACCATAGAGATTGCGGAAATCCACATCCTCCCGGCTCAACACCGTCACTTCCAGCGCCGGGGCATAGGCCGCACCATAGGAAAGGCCGGCCGTGCCCAAAGCGCTGTCCACCTTGTTCAGGGCCGTGGTCAGCATTTCCTGCGACGCCTGCAGGCCGGTCACCGTCCAGGTGCTGGGATCGACAGCACCGGGCAGGTCCAGAATGGCGACCCGGTCCTGATTGCCCGCCGACTGGGTGAACATCGCCATGACCACATCATCATAACCGGTGTCGGACGCCGCCGTTTCACCCGATGCCGGCGTGTAAAGCAGGCAGGCATCGGGCACCACCACCATGGTGGGGCCGATCACATTGGATGCCACATTCAGGCCACCGACCAGAAGGTCGGGATCAATCGCCGTGGGCGTGCCGTTGGCCGGCGGCACCACATCCTGGGTGCCCCAGTAATTGGCCACCGACACCACATAGGCACTGCTGCCGCCATTGGCGTAGAAAAGCTGGATCGCCATGTAGAGATTGAACTGCGGCACCGTGCCGCTGCTCAACGTATCGGCGGAAATCAGGAACAGGCCGGTGCTGCCATCGGATGTTTTGGCCTGGAAATCGTAAACCGGGTTCGCAACCGGCTTGCCATCCCCATCAACCGTCGGAACCTGCGACACATTGAAGGTGGTGCTGAATCCCGTCCCGAAATAGGACTGGTAATCAGCCAGGGAATTGATTTCGATGGCCTTGTTATAGACCTGCTTGCCCGATGCATCCTTGGCGGTTTCCGTGTAGCCGATGAAGATCGGCACCGCCGTATCCACCCCCACGATGGAGGTGGAAAATGCTGCGACTTCAGTCACATAAACGCCGGGCGTCTTGCGGTTCAGATAGGATGTCGACATGGGTCTTGGCTCCTCCAGGAAATCCGGGCAGGCATGGATGGGGACGGATCAGACATAGACATAGAGCTGCGACAGACAGGCCCCGTCCGCATCAGCGGGCCAGACAGGGGTGGCCGGGGCCGCCGGCAGCACATCCACCTTGATATTCTGGCGGCTGCCATCGGGGCGCACACGGGTGCCGGTCAGCCGGAAGCGCTGGGGCGGGATGCGCCGCAGGGCCAATGGAGAGGCGGCAGCAAACCGCCAGGCCGGCTGCCCGGTGGGGAGTGGAACCGGCATCGGCGACAGGGTGAAATCCGCCCCGTCACCCGATATGGCCAGATTTTCCAACCGGCCCTCACCGGCGGCATTGACGATGTAATAGTGCCAGAAGGTGGATCTGGCAGCGAACGGCAACCGGTAACTCACCCCACCCGCCGGTGCCGCATCACCCCAGATCGAAAGCGGGTAAAGCCCGGCACTGTCCGGCAGGGGAGCCGAAAACAGGATATCCACCAGACCCAGCGGCTGCGGCACTTGCTGGCTGTAGACAACCTGCGGCGGGGTGCCTGGTTGTTCCGTCCCGCCTCTGGCCGCCCACAGGCTGTAACTGTCATAGGGCAGGCTGGACAGATCAACCATCACACCGGTCTGCGGGCCGGTCAGCGGATGGGTCAGCACGGACGCCCCGGATATATCCCTTACAACCACCGCATCGGTGCCGGCGGGTACCGTGACCGTCAGGCTGGAGCCGCAGACCGGCAGAAAATCGGACGCCTGCACCTTGTCGCCGGGGCACAGGGTGGCCAACTGGTCTGCACCCGCCGCCGCATGCGCCGTCTGGTTGCTGAAAAAGAAGTTCTCCACAAATGGATTGGTGTTGACCGGCAGGTCGGACATGCTGACGAAATCCGCCGCGCGGGCCGTCAGCTGGAACCGCAGCCGTGCCCAGCAGCCAGCCCCGTTGCCGTCACCATTATCGGGCACCGTCTGGTCGCGCAGCCATTGCTTCAGGCTGTTCAGACGCATGGCGTTGTAGAATACGGCAAACCCGTCCGGCTGCGCCTTGAAAACCAGTCCCAGATCGGCAATCAGATCGGCGGAATCCGGGGTCGGCACAGCCAGCAGATCCGGGCAGCGCCCATTTGCCACGCCGTTATAATAATCGTGGCGCACCTGCACACCAAACAGCACCGCATACATGGCGCCACCCGCCTGCCGCGTGCCGCTGGTGCGGTATTCGATGCGGCTGGTCCGGGTGCGCGGCGGGGCCAGGGCCATCAGGAATGCCCCGCCTCTTCATTGATGCTGCCACCGCGCGCCGCCGGCACCAGGGTCTGCATCACCGGTGCCGCAAAGGGGATCACCCGCAGTTTGTAGAACACCGCCGGGAAATAGCGCCCGCCGAACATGCCGACGACATGGTTCAATTCGCTGGCATTCAGGCTGACCAGTTCCAGGCTGACCCGGTTCAGCGCCGGATCCAGATCAGGCGCGCTGTCATGGGTCAGCCAGGGATTCTGCTGGAAATAACTGATCAGCCGGGACAGGGCCACCAGGCCCGTCTCATAGACGTTGCCACCGAAATTTGCCATGAACATCAGATAGATGTTCAGATAGATCGGCGGCTGGCCGCTGTAATATCCGCCCCCCGCTGCCGCAGGCTGGGCGCCCGGCTGCGTGCTGATGGTGGTCTCGCGCGCCAGATTGTAGACGCACATCACAATCTTGTTACGCGCCGCCTCATTGACCGAACCATCGGTTTCAACCGGGCCTGTCAATACCAGCCATGCATCAACCCTTTGCGAGAGGTTCTGCAGATAGGCCTCCGCCTGACGGGCCAGGATATTCAACACATTCTGGATAATCTCCATGGCCACACCCGCAGCACCATCATTGGGAGAATTAGCTGCGCGATTATTAACCCTTAAAGCGATGTCAGTTCTAGATAAATTTTATCTAAAGTTGATAAATTTTTAAAATGATAAACCCTGGAATGCATAAAAAAATATGGCAACGGCTGGAGGCATGGCCCAAACAGGCACAGGATCAGCGGAAATTACGCCAGAGGAAGCCCAGGGGCCGTAACAGCAGGTGCCAGCCGCTGCGCCGGTCGGGGCCGGTGGCGGGCGGCGCTGCAAGGTCATACGCCACGGCCTGCCGGAAGGCGGCAAGGCCGCGGCGCAGGCGCCACCCGACCCAATGCATGAGCAGGATATGGAACAGCCATGCCGGCCCCTGTCGCGGTCCGCAATAACCCTGGGCCAGCCGCCGCGTCAGCCAGCCGGGTCTGGCCGGCACCCGGATGCCGGGCGGCGGCGGACAGCCAAGCAATGCGTGGATCAACGCAAAGGCCTGCCCCCCCGCGTGCGCCATCCCCAGCGCGTGCAGTTGCGCAACAAGGCGCGCAGCGGCTTCATGATCGCGACACAGCAGGGCGATATCGGTCAACCAGGCCAGCCGCCCCCAGCCATGACTGGCCCCATGGACGAACAGATAAATGCCCAGATGCGCCGGCCCCAGCGTGGGCACCGCCGCACCGCCCATCTCCACGATTCGCCGCCCGGCATGCAGTTCCGCGAAATCGAACGGCAGGCGATGCGGGTTTCCCGTCAACCGCTGGTGCAGTTCCAGCAGGATGGGTCCGCGGCGCATGATAAGGTCGCGGATGCCGGCATCCTGTGCCCGATCACCCGTCAGCACCGGCATGCCATCAATCGGCCTATAGCCCAGATTCTGCAAGACCCGGTTGGCGGCGGCGAAATCCGCCGGCGCCACCAGCAGGTCGATATCGCCGCTGCTGCGCCGCACCGGATCGGCAAAAAGCAGCAGCGACAGGGGCAGGCCTTTCAGCACCAGGAAATCGATGCCGGCCCCGGTCAGCGCATGACAGATTTCCGCCTGGGCTGCGATCTGCCCCAGCCCCGCCCGCACCGCGCCCAACACTTCCCGGCGGATTTCCGCCAGGGTTTCGTCAGGCAGGCCCGGCCATTGCGATGCCGCCGGGAACCCCAGTGTCAACGTACGATGGTGACGGCACAGCGCCAGGAACGCCCGCCAATCTGCCACGACCGGCACATCGCCCGGTCCCGGCAGCCCGATCCCCCGGGCCACCAACGCCGCCATTGCCGTGAAATGGGGGGCGGTGAAGGAGGGCATGCGCGTCTGGTCCTGGGGCTGCCGGCAGGTCAGGGGGCTCCTCGTCCTTTCAGGATGCAGGAAACCACATCGGACAAAGGGGTTGCCTTCGTGGTTAGCATGCCCTCGCCGGATAAGCCATGCCGATGGCATTGCTCTGACACCGCAATCCGGCGCGCATGACAGGTGGGCAATGCCTGTTGAACGCGCCTGTCCTCAAATTTTGATCGCGCATCCCCCTAACTAACAAACCTATTGATTGTACTGCCAGGAATGATAAGTTAGCGTGAATAATCAGAGCTTTTGATAGGCACAGCGTCATGCAGGCGTATTCCAGGGACTTGTTTTTCGTTGGCAATACCCAGTTTCAGGGAAACGTGTCCAGGCCGGTTGGCGCTGTGGCGCTTATCGCGCTGATGGCATTGGGTGGCGGTTTCGGCCAGACGGCGTCGGCGCAATCGACAGCCAACTCCACGGTGGCGGGGCGGGCCCAGGGCAACAGTGCGGCGGTTGTCCGTGATGGCAGCCCCGGCGCCCAGGACGGCGATGACAGCAAACGGCTGGATGACAGCTATCAACCCAAGGGCGTGGAGGTTGGCAGCTTCCTGATGATGCCCCAGGTGGAGCTGTCGGAAGTCTATAATAGCAACATCTACGCAACCGAGAGCGGCACCAAGAGCGACCTGATCACCAAGATCTCGCCGGAGGTTCGTTTCCGCTCCCGTTTCCCCGTGCATGCGCTGAACGTTCTGGCGCGCCTGGACCAGTCCATCTTCAAGAATCACAGCGACGATAATCATCTGGACGGGGTTTTCCTGACCGATGGCCGCTATGATTTCACCAAGGAATGGGAAGCCACCGGCCGGGCGGAGGCGAACCAGTATTACGAAGATCGCGGCAGCCCCGACGATACCGGCGGCAAGAAGCCGACGCGCAGCCGCGCGGCCATTGGTGATCTGGGAACCAAGGCCCAGATCGGGCGCTTCACCCTGTCGGGTGGGGTGGATGTGGCGCAGCGCGATTTCAAGGATGTAACGACCTCCACCGGTTCGGTCATCAATAATGACGACCGTGACCGCACGGAAACCGCCCTCACCGCCCGCGCCGGCTATGAATTCCACACCGGCTATTCGGTGGTGGTTGCCGGTGCCCAGAATTGGCGCCGGTACGATGACAAGGTTGATGATGCCGGCTACCGGCGCTCCAGCGATGGTCAGCGCCTGGAAGCCGGTCTGGGTGTGGATATCACCGATCTGATTCGCGGTGAATTCCTGGCCGGCTACATGAAGCAGGATTACAAGGACAGCCGCCTTAACGATCCGCAGGGCTATTCGGTAAGCGCCAGTTTCAACTGGACGCCCAGCCGCATGACTGTGGTTGTCCCCTCGCTGGAACGGTCGGTACAGGAAACCACGGTTGCCGGTTCCTCCGGTATTGTGCGCACATCCGGCTCCCTGGTTGTCCGCCACGAACTGGACCGCAATCTGGTTGTCACGGCTATCGGATCCGTGCTGCGCGACAGTTTCCGTGGCAACGAGCGTGCTGACTGGACCTATGACGCGCGCCTGCGCGGCACCCTGGCCCTGGCGCCGGAATATTATGTGAGCGGCGAACTGGGCTACCGTGATCGTACCTCCACGGTTGACAGCGCCGCCTTCGATCAGGTCGTGGTTGCCCTGCGGTTCGGCCTGCGTATCTGAACCGGGCAGCTGCAACCTGTCCCTTGGGAACCCGTTCCGCCGTGGCGGGACGGGCCTGCAAGAGGCGGATATGCCTGTCGATATGTTGATTGATGAGGTCCGGCAGACGCCTTGCGTGGGGCTTGTTGCCCGCGCAAGGCGCAACGCCTGGCTGATTTGCCTGACGATTCTGCTGTGTGACGGTCTTCTTCTTCAGGCCATCGTTGCCCTTGCCACCTGGGCGCGCCTGAAAATGGCTGACTGGCTGCCGATCGGGGTCGGGCCGGAAAGCTATCAAGGTGTGCATCTGGCGGTCCTGGCCCTGCCCCTCATCTACTTCGCCGGCGGTCTCACCCCTGGCTATGGTCGTTCGGCGGTGGACCGGCTGCGCCTGCGCGTCACCCTGACAGCAGCCTATTTCGCGGCCATGCTGCTGTTCGATCATATCGCCCAGGGTGGGCAATGGTCGCGTGGGATCATGCTGATCGCCTCTGCCATCGCCATCATTGCCATGCCCCTGGCCGATGCCCTGGTGCGCGCGGTGCTGATACGGCGTGGCCTCTGGGGCATGCCGGTGGCTGTGCTGGGCCCGGCACCGGCGCGCGAACGGCTGATGGCCATTCTGCGCACCCATCCCGAACTGGGCTGGATACCGGCCCTGGAAGGTGAGGCACCACCTGCCGCGCCGCCCCCGCAGGCCGGGATCAATCTGGCCTTGCTGGCAACGGACAATATCGCCTCCCTGGGGCTGGCCGATCAACTGCCCTATCGAAAGGTGGTGCTGGCCAGCGGTCTGGGCGATATGCAAAGCCAATGGGTTGCCGCCCGCGACCTTGGGGGGCAACTGGGCCTGGAAATGCGGCGCAACCTGCTGCTGCCCTGGAACCGGCTGTTCAAGCGCAGCATGGATCTGCTGCTGGGCGGGCTGCTGCTGCTGCCCGCGATTGTGATCTGCCTGCCCTTCGTGCTGGTGGTGCAGTTTTTCTCCCCCGGCCCCGTTTTCTACAGCCAACCCCGCCGCGGCCTGGGCAACAGGCCGTTCCCTGTACTGAAACTGCGCAGCATGTACCCGGATGCGGACCGGCGGCTGCAGGCGCTGCTGGACAGTTCGCCGGAGGCCAGGGCGGAATGGGAAGGCGCGATGAAGCTGCGCCATGATCCGCGCCTGATCCCCGTCGTCGCCCGCATCATGCGCCGGCTCAGCATTGATGAATTACCGCAGTTGCTGAATGTCTTGCGCGGGGAGATGAGCATCGTCGGCCCCCGCCCGCTGCCTGATTATCATCTCCAGGCCCTGTCGCAGGCGGCATGCGGCATGCGGGCGAAGGTTCTGCCCGGCGTCACCGGCCTGTGGCAGGTTTCCGGGCGCAGTTCGCTGCCCCTGGCGGAGATGGAGCGACTGGACAGCTACTACGTCCGCAACTGGTCGATCTGGCTTGATATCCACATCCTGGCCCGGACGCTGGTGGAAGTGCTGCGGGGCCGCGGCGCATGGTGACCACCCCGCCGCGCGCGCCCATCCTGGGCGTGCCCGTGCATATGCTCACCCTGGCGCAAGCCGTGGCATTGGCCGCCGGCTGGGTGGAACGTGGCGAGCGCGCCTATACCTGCCATGCCGACGCCCGATCAATCCTGGAAGCGCGCGACCATGCCGATGTGCGCCGCGCCTTCGACGGCGCGCATCTGGTGGGGGCCGATGGCATGCCCGTCGTCTGGCTGGGCCGGGCGCGCGGCCACACGGTCGGTCGCGTCTATGGCCCGGATTTCATGGCGGCGCTGATCGGCCATGGCGTCCGGCAGGCGCCCCGTCCCTTCCGGCATTTCTTCTTCGGCTCCACACCCCGGGTGCTGGCGGCGTTGACGGAACGGCTGGCGGGGCTTTATCCGGGCCTGATCATCGCCGGCACCCTGTCGCCACCGATGGGGCCATGGGATGAAGCGGTGGCAGTCGACCATCGTGCCATCATCGATGCGGCACAACCGGATATCGTCTGGGTTTCCCTGGGCGCCCCGCGACAGGATCTGTGGATGGCGCAGAACCGGCCACATCTGCAGGCCCCATTGCTGTGCGGGGTGGGGGCGGCCTTCGATTTCCTGTCCGGCACCAAACCGCAGGCTCCCCCCTGGCTGCGCCGCAACGGGCTGGAATGGCTGTTCCGTCTGGCGACGGAGCCAAAGCGTCTGGCCGGTCGCTATCTGCGCACCGTACCGCGTTTCGCCGCCCTGGGCCTGGCGGAGGAAATCCGCCGGCGGCTGGGCTGAGGGGGGGGGGCAAGGCATGGCGGAAGCTGTTCTGGTCACAGGCGGGGCCGGTTATATCGGCAGCCATGCGGTGCTGGCCCTGCTGGCGGCGGGCCGGGCACCCGTGGTTCTGGATGATCTGTCCACCGGATCGACCCGTCTGGTGCCGCCGGGCGTGCCGTTTGTACAGGGAAATGTCGCGGATGCGGGGCTGGTGACGCAGACGCTGGAACGATACCGCATCGGCACGGTGATGCATTTCGCCGGCTCCGTCATGGTGGCCGAATCGGTGGCCGATCCGCTGAAATATTACCGGAACAATCTGCTGGCCAGCCAGGTTTTGCTGGAAACCTGCCGGCGGGTGGGGGTGGGACGGCTGATCTTCTCCTCCACCGCCGCCATTTATGGCAACCCGCCGACACGGGCGGTGACGGAACAGACCCCGGCCGACCCGATCAGCCCCTATGGCCGGTCCAAACGGATGGTGGAGCAGATGCTGGCCGATCTGGCGGCAGCGGACGGCGGCTTTCGCTATGTGGCGCTGCGCTATTTCAATGTGGCCGGCGCCGACCCCGCCGGGCGTATCGGGCAGCTTACACCCAACGCCACCCACCTGATCAAAGCCGCCTGTGAAACGCTGCTGGGCGGTCGGGAGAAGCTGCGGATTTTCGGTACAGACTATCCCACGATCGACGGCACCTGCGTGCGCGATTTCATCCATGTCGCCGATCTGGCGGCGGCCCACCTGCGTGCGCTGGACCATCTGGAACAGGGGGGGGCCAGCGCAGTGCTGAACTGCGGCTATGGCCGTGGCTATTCGGTGCGCCAGGTGGTGGCTGCCGTGGCCCGTGCCGGCGGGCACCCCCTGGCGGTGGAGGAGGCGCCGCGCCGGCCGGGCGACCCGGTGGAACTGGTGGCTGACAGCAGCCGGCTGCGCCATCTGCTGGGCTGGCAGCCGGCCTATGACGATCTGGACCGCATCGTCGGCGATGCGCTGGCCTGGGAACGCAAGGTCAGGGAACGCAAGGTCACGCCTTGATCAACTGACATCCGGGCGGCACCGCGCGCACGGCATTGCGGGTATCGACAATCACCGGACAGGCCGCCGCCAGCAGGTCGTAATCCAGCTGGTCATGATCGGTGACGATCACCGCCGCATCATAAACAGCCAGTGCACCCGCCTCCCACGCGATGGAGAGGCGGCCCGTCAGGCCGGGATGTTCGCGCGTCGGCGGCAGCACCGGAATGAAGGGGTCATGGTAATCAACCTGCGCGCCACGTTCCAAAGCCATATCCATCAGGCGCAGGCCCGGCGATTCACGGCTGTCATCCACATTTTTCTTATAGGCCATGCCCACCAGCAGGATACGGCTGCGGCTGAGCCCGATGCCGCGGTGCCGGTCCAGCGCCAGGGCCAACTGGTCCAGCACGTAACGCGGCATCATGGTGTTCACCTCCCCCGCCAGTTCGATGAAGCGGGTGGAAATGCCAAATTCCCGCGCCTTCCAGGTCAGGTAGAAGGGATCGATGGGGATGCAGTGCCCGCCCAGGCCGGGGCCGGGATAAAAGGGCATGTAGCCGAAGGGCTTGGTCTTGGCCGCCTCGATCACCTCCCACACATCGATGCCCATGGCGGCATAGATCACCTTCAGTTCGTTCACCATGGCGATATTGACGGCGCGGAAGATGTTTTCCGTCAGCTTCGTCGCCTCTGCCGCGCGGCTGCTGGAAACCAGCACCGTGCGGGGCACGATCTGTTCATACAGGGCCACGGCCAGCCGGGCGGCGGCGGGGCCGTCGGCCCCCACCACCTTGGGAATGCGGCTGGTGGTGAATTCGATATTGCCGGGATCCTCCCGCTCGGGGGAGAAGGCCAGGAAGAAATCCCGCCCGCTGACCAGCCCCGTCTCCTCCAGAATGGGGCGCACCACCTCATCCGTGGTGCCGGGATATGTCGTCGATTCCAGCACCACCAGCTGGCCGGGGCGCAGCTGGTCGCGGATCATGCGGGCGGTATTGACCACATAGGTCAGGTCCGGTTCCCGCTGCGCCGACAGCGGCGTGGGCACGCAGATGATCACGGCATCGCAGTGGCACAGGGCCGCCGGATCGGCGGTGGCCTGGAGCCGACCGGTTGCCACGGCCGCCGCCACCCGCGCATCGCCGATCTGGCGGATATAGGAACGGCCTTCATTCAGCATCGCCACCTTGGCCGGATCGATATCCAACCCGGTGACGGGAAAGCCGCGCCCCACCAGCGCCAGCACCAGCGGCAGCCCGACATAGCCCAGGCCGATGACCGCGACCCGGGCCTGCCGGTCGAGATAGCGCTGCTCCAACAAGGTGGGATCGGTCGCGTAATTCTGGCGCATCGGATTTATCAACAGCTCGATCAGTCACAGGCGAAGATGCGCGTATTATGCCGCACACGCGAAGGTTAAAGATAGTACGGCGAGCCCACCACCTGAAATGATGCCAATCCGCCGAAGGCCTGAACTTTGGCGGACATGATGCCGCCGGCTGCCGGCCAGGCCCTTCCCAACTTGACAAATTACCACTTTTTAGTGCGGGTAATGGTTCTCCTGCCAGGTTGGCGCGTTGCCGGTAAAAGCTGGGATCGGGTTTCCCCATGAAGCTGTTCATTCTCATGCAGGGAAAGCAGGTCTGTGAAATGGCCGGCGTTGATGAAAGCCTGAAAAGGCTTTCATCAGAAGGGGTTCTGACCGGCTATCAGGCCCTGCCCTATTACGGTTCAGCCGCAGAGATCGGCTGGCCCGCCACCTGGGAAAAGGCACTGGAACAAATCCGCCATATGCAGGCGGACGTGGTGTTTCTGCAATATTTCCACGGCCCCATCCCCGATCCGACCGGCTTCATCGAAACGGTGAAACAGCTGCCGTCGCGCCCGACGGTGGTGACCAGTTCCGGCGATGGATTCGGGCGCTTCACCCGCCGGCCGCCGGCCTCGCTGCAAATCGCCAGCCGCCTGTCCGACCTGACCTTTGCCACGCAGATGGGTGGGGTCGCGCGCGATCTGGTCCGCGGCGGGGCGCGGCGGATGACGCTGATGCCCAATGGCTATTGTCAGGTGCGTTTCAACACCGATCTGGACCCGGCGCAGCACGATCCCGAATTCGATGTGGTGATGATCGGCAATCATTGGCGGAACCTGAACCCGACCCATTTCATGTTCTATGCGCGGATGCAGCGTTACCGGCAGGTCGCGGCACTTTTCAAGCGGTACGGGAAACGGTTTGGTCTGTTCGGCCAGGGATGGCAAGGGGTGCCGGGCGCACAAGGCCCCATCCCCTATGACCAGCAGGTCGCCGTCATGCGACGGGCACGGGTGGTGGTGGGCGCCTTTCCCCATTCAGCCATGGATTATTATACGTCCGACAGGGCACAGATCACCATGCGGTCGGGCATACCCTATGTGGAATTTTACATGCCACGTACGGAGAAATTGTTCCTAGATGGGGAGCACTGGCATCTCGTCCGGAACATCCGCGGCATGCTGGCCCAATGCGACCGGCTGCTGGGGCTGGGCGATGCCGAGCGGCTGGCACTGGGGGCCAGGGCCGCCGCACATATGGTGGCGGGGCACAGCCAGTACCATCGCAGCCGGCTGATGGTGGAGATCATCGGCCAGGTGCGCAAGGCCGGCCTTGCCGGCACCCCCACGCCCCTGCCCCGGTTCGACTTCTTCGCCCCTGATATTGCCCGGGAAAGGGAATGGCCCCACGCCGCCCTGGGCTGGAACTGAGCGTCATTACCGCAACAACCCCGCCGCAATAATCGCTTAGTTGAGCAGGCGCAGGCTATTTCCTAAACAAATGGTCGTATTGCCCCTTCACGGCGGACAATGGGCGCGGTATAAAGTTGTATCTTGCTGCAGCTTGCCGATCCATGGGGTTTCATATGACCGTGTTCCGTCGTTCCGCCCTTGCCGCCGTGGCAACGATTGCCATGCTTGCTGGATTCCAGGGCACGGTCGCACAGGCGCAGCAGACCCAGAACAGCGCGGTCGGCCTCAATTCCCTGCCGCCTGCCCTGCGGGCCGCCGTTCTCAGCGGCAATGCGTCTGCTGTGCAGACTGCCATCGCCACCCTGTCCGGTGGCAATCCGCAGCGGGCCGCCACCTTGGCCGGCGGCGTCATCGCGGCGGCTGAACAGATGGTGTCCACCAACCCGCAGGCGGCGATCGCAGTGGCTGGCGCCGCGGTGGAAACCGTGCGCGCGGCCAACGTGCAGAGCAGTTCCCCCGCGCAGACGGCGACCGTGCTGACCACCGCATCGCGCATCTTCGTGGCGCCGGCGGTACAACGTGCGGCACCGACTGCGGCGGCCGGCGTTGCCACCGCCACGATGGCCGCCGCCGCCACCGCCAACAATGCAACCGTGGCCGCCAATGTCGGCGCAAGTGCGGTGACCCTGGCCGAAGGTATTTTGCAGGTGGCACCGGCTGCCGCCGTGCAATTGGCCAGCGCTGCCGTGCAGTCCGTGCAGTCGCAGGCCACGCAGGCCGCCGCACCGGTGCAGACGATGAACATCGTCACCACCGCTGCCCGCATCGTGGTGCAGCCCATCGCCCAGACCGCGGCACCGGCCGCCGTCGCCAGCATCGCTGTGGCTTCCACGCAGATCGTCAGCAACCCGGTCGTCTATCAGGTATCGCCGCAATCGGCCATCACCGTCATGTCAAGTTCCTACAGCGCCGCCACCTCCGCCGCTGTCACGGCAGAGGCCCCGTCAACGGCGGCCACCGTCACCGCCACCCTGAACCAGGCCAGCACCTCCACCACGTTGAGCAGCAGCAATGCCAGCAACGCCGCGCAGGTGAATGCCATCCTGGGCGGTACGACCGTGGCTGCGGCGATCGAGAACACCACCGGGACCGGCACCACGCAAACGGCGACGCAAACGGCGACGACGACAGATAACGCCGCGGTCACCCCGGTTGTGGTGGAAACCCCGATCTTCACCGCCAGCCCGAACTGATCGCGCGTCGGTCTTCAGAAGCGGCCTTATCCGTGACTTCCAGCAGCGTCGGCACGGTCGCACCGGGAGATGAGCCGGCCTCTCGACCCCGGAAAATCCTGCATATTCTCAATGAATTGCGGTTTTCCGGGGCGGAGACGATGCTGGCCTGTGCCGGCCCCGCCTTCACGGCGGCGGGCTGGCAATCCCACATATTGGCCACGGGGGATTTGATCGGCCCGTTTGCCCCCATGCTGGCGCAACAGGGCTATGTGCTGCACCATATTCCGTTCGCCAAGAAACCTGCTTTTTTTGCCCAGGTCCGCCGGTTGATCGCCGATGGCGGTTTCGACGTGGTGCATATCCACAGCGAACGCGCCTATCCGCTCTATGCGCTGCTGGCGGCATCGTCCGCCCGTGTGGTGCGCACGATTCACAGCACTTTCCTGTTCAACGGCCTGCTGCGGCTGCGCAAGCTGCTGGAGCGTCTTTTCTGCCGCTGGCTGCTGAATGTCACCTTCATCGCACCCAGCCGGTCGGTGTTGAACAACGAACAATCGCGCTTCCTGCTGCCCACCCGGCTCTGCCCGAACTGGTACGACGATACCCATTACCGCCCCCCCGGCCCGGCGGAACGGGCCGCCGCGCGTGCCAGGTTGGGCTATGGGCCGGATATGCTGGTGGTGATCAGTGTGGGCAGCTATATTCCATTGAAAAATCAGGATAATATTCTGGAAGCGCTGGCCGTTTCGGGCGAAGGGCGGCGATTGTGCTATCTGCATGTCGGCAGTCACACGCAAGCGGATGCCGGTCGCTCACTGGCCGCCACAGCCGCACGACTGGGCTTATCGGACAGGCTGCACTGCGCCGGGGAGAGCGGGGATGTGCGCGCCTATTTGTGGGCGGCGGATATTTTCGTGATGCCATCCCTTTGGGAGGGGGTGGGGATCGCCGCGATCGAGGCGATGGCAACGGGCCTGCCCGCCATTCTGTCCGACAGGCCGGGGTTGGCCGATTTCCGCGCCATGGCAGCGGAAATCCGCTATTGCGAGCCCGATGCCGCCGGCATCGCCGGGCAGATATCGGCCCTGGCGGCCTTGTCGGAAGGGGAGCGGCAACAGATCGGCGAAGGCCTTCACCAGGCGATGCGACGGCATTTCCGTATCGACAACGGTATCCGCGCCTATCTGGATATCTATCAGGAACAGCGATGACCGGCACGCCAAAGCCATTGCGGATCGGCATCGCCGCCCCGGCGGATATCGGGTTGCTGGCCCCGCTTCTGCCGGGCGTTGACCTGCCCGCCGGGCTCGGATCGACCGTGATTTCCCGGCTGGTACACGCCTTTCTGGAAGGCGGCGACCGCGTGGTGCTGTACACGATGGACCCCGGCATTACCCGCCCGCTGCGGTTCGACCGGGACGGCTTCACCCTGCATGTCGGCCCCTATCGCGCCCGACACCGGATGCGCGACATGATGGCGGCGGAACGGCACACCATGCGGGACATGGTGCTTTCCGACCCGCCGGATGTGGTCAGCGCCCATTGGTGCTACGAATTTGCCCTTGGCGCCCGTGCGGCGGGGCTGCCCACGCTGATATCGGTCTGCGACTGGGCGCCGACCATCCTGCGCCACAGTCCCGACCTTTATCGGCTGGGCCGGCTGGCCATGTTCGGCTGGACCCTGGCGACCAGCCGGCATCTGGCGGCCCCCTCCCCCCATATTGCCGGCCTTGTCCGCCGCTATGCCGGCAAGGAATGCGCGGTCGTCGGCCAGCCGCTGGAGGAACACCGTTTCCGCGACAGCCCCCGGTCCTGGCCCGGCGGCACCCCGATGCTGGTTTCTATCGCCAATGGCTGGGGCCGGCTGAAGAATACCGCCACCCTGCTGCATGCCTTCGCCCGGTTACGACAGCGGATGCCCGCTGCCCGCCTGACCATCTATGGCCATGACCACGGGCCGGGCCAGCCGGCCGAACAATGGGCATCGGCCCATCAACGGGCCGGCAATGTGCGCTTTGCCGGCTTTCTGCCCAACGGGACAGTGCTGGACGACCTGTCCCGCGCCCATCTGTTCATCCATCCATCGCTGGAGGAATCATTTGGTCAGGTGGTGCTGGAAGCCATGGCCGCCGGCACGCCGGTGATCGGCGGGCAGGCTTCCGGTGCCGTTCCCTGGCTGTTGGACGGGGGCAAGGCGGGGGTGCTGACCGATCCGCTGGATGCCGTGGCACTCTGCGCAGCGATGGAAACGCTTCTGACCGACCCGGCCCGGTGGGAAGGGCTGTCGGCTGCCGGGCTGACCCGCGCGCGCCGGCATTTCACCGCACCGGCGGTGGCCGCCCTTTATCGCGGCCTGCTATCCGGCTTGCTGGCACAAGAACGGGGGCCCGGCCCCTGATCGGACCCCAGATGATGGCGCCTGATCCTGCCATCACAAACCCGTCAATCATTCGCCCCCGGCCAGCCGCTTCAACCCGGCATAGCGCAGCAACTGGCCGTTCAGCGCGCTGAAAAATATGGCATAAATGCCTTCCGTCACCAGGGCGCAAACGCCGATATTGGCCATCAGCTGAACGGGCGGCATCAACCCGTCCAGCAGCGGCGCCACCAGTTCAACGGCCAGCACGCACCCCACCGCCGTGATGGTACCGGGCACCATGGGCGGCAGCAGCCGGACAAACGGCACATCCAGACACGACGCCACCAGGCGCATATGCAGCAGCAGGAACGGCACACCCGCCGCCGCCGCACCGGCCAGCGCCCCGCCGATCCCCGCCAGCCAGCCGCCCACCGCCAGGCCCAGGGCGTTACAGACCATGTAGAAAAGCTGGATGCGGAACCGGTCCTGGAACCGCAGCATGCCTTCGTTGATCATCCCGAACACATGGCCCAGCATGGCAATGGCGGTGATGACCGCCATCCATGCCACAACCGGCGCCGCGCCCTGCCAGTCGTCCCCCAGGATGGTAGCGGTCAGGGATGGGGCGGCGGCAGCCATGCCGGCGCAGAGCGGCAGCAAGATCGCTGTGACAACGGACACCACCTCCCCGCAGGCCGGCACCAGGGCGGCCCTGTCATCCCGCTGGGCGCTGACGGTGCCGATGCGCACCCGCGTCACCGCCGTGATCAGCAATTCAAGCGGCATCTGAACCAGCGCCGTGGCGCGGTTGTAAAGCCCCAGCGGGGCGCTGCCCAGCAGCGTCCCGATAATGGTGACGGGAAACTGCCCGCCCAGCACCTCCAGGAAAGAGGTGGTGGAAATGGTGAGGCTGCTGCGGGCCACCGGCTTCAGCACCGGCCAGCGCCGGGCCGGTGCCCCCGTCAGGCGCACGAAGCCGGCCCGGCAGGCGAAAAAGCCGGACAGAAGGGTTTGCAGCAAGGTTGCCGTCAACTGACCCGCCACCAGGGCATAGACACCCCAGCCGAACCAGGCGGTAACCAGGGCGATGGCGCCGCCGCCCAGCACCTGGGCGAGGATATCGGCAAGGGAAAGCGGCCCGAAAGCCAGATGCCGCCGCAGCACCGCCCGGAACACCACCCCCGCCGTCGCCAACGGCACCAGCGGGGCGAGCGCGGCCAGGGTCAGGAAGAAGGCGGGCGACCACCCGGCCCAGGCCGCCAGACCGGCGAACACGGCCAGCAGCAACCCAGCCGCCAGCCCGATCCCGCACAGGGCCTGGAACACGGCGGCAAGCACCGGCAGCCCCAGACCGGGCAGCAGCAGCACCGCCCGTTCCGGCCCGGAAGTCAACAGATGCTGGATCAGCCGCATGATGACCAGCGAGCCGGCCAACAGGCCGTAATCCGCCGCCGTCACCAGGCGGGCCAAAGCCGCCATGGTGAACATCTGCAAAACGATCATCAGCACATTGCTGATCAGGACGATACGAACGCCACGGACGGCCCGTGTCTCATGTTCCATTGCCGCTCAACGCCCCCGGCGGGCCTGGATGATCCGCATATCCGGTCCTTCCAGGGCGACCGCCGTCAGAATACCGGTGGCATAGGCGCCGGTGTCGATACCGATGCGGTTGGCCATCAACTGCGGCGCGGGGCGCACAGTATGGCCATGTACCACCATTTTTTCATGCCGATCGGGCCAGTCCAGAAACGGCTCCCGGATCCACAGCAGATCCTGTTCCCGTTGGGCGGCCAGGGGCACTTCCGGGCGGATGCCGGCATGGACGAACAGGTAATCCCCATGCGTCACCCAAGGCCGCAGCGAGGTCAGCAATTGCCGGTGCGCCTGCGGCAGAAGGGCATCCAGCTGGTTGCGCATCTCCATCAGGCGCGCAGGCCCCGCGGCGCCGGGGGGCAGATCGACACCATAGCTGCTAAGCGTTGCCAGACCGCCATATTCCAGCCAGATGGCCCCCGCCAGCGGGTCGGCCAGGAAATCCAGCATGCCCTGTTCGTGGTTTCCCTTCAGCAGATCGATATCGAAACCAGGCAGCGGCGGGGCACCCAGTATATCCAGCACCGCGCGGCTGCCAGGCCCGCGATCGACATAGTCACCCAGGAAAACCGCCGCCGGGCGTGTGTCCCGCCCTGCCGCATCGTCCCGCAGCCGGGCCAGCAGATCCAGCAACAGCGCATCCTCACCGTGGATGTCGCCGATGGCATAGACAACCCGGCCCGGCGGCACCTCTGGCGGGGGGGCCTTGGCATCGGGGGTCGGCGACAGCAGGCGCGCCAGCCAGCGCTGGATCATCGGGAAGCCCCCGCCAGCGCAGCAGCAGCCGTATCGCCAGACCGGCCCAGGGCCGACACCGACCGGGTTTGGGCGCCAAGGGCGGCCAACATGCCCAGGATAAGGCCGTGATCGAACGCCACCGAATAAGGCACATAATAGACCATCATCATGGCGACCAGGGCGATGGCGGTCTGGCGGTCAAAATGGCGGCTGGCGGGAAAATCCCCCCGCCAGAACCGCCAGAGCGGCAGCACGCAGCAGAGCACCAGCATGCCGCTTCCCAGGAAGCCGGTATTCAAAAAGATGGCAACATAGGCGTTGTGCGGGTTCACCAGGGTGCCGCCGGTCATCATATCCTGGAAACTGGCGCCATAGCCCCAGCCCAGCAAAGCCGTGGCCGGGCCGGCGGCCAGCGTTTCGGGAACCATGTTCCGCCAGTTATTGACACGCCAGCCCCAGGTGCTGCTTTCAGCGAACGGTTCAGCGACGGCTGATTGCAGGGCGCCCGACACGCCGTCACCCCCCAGCCCCACAAGGGCGACCAACCCCAGACCGAGGACGACCAGCGGCAGCGAGAGGCGGCCCATCAGCTTTGGCTGGTGCAGGATCAGCACGGAAATGCCAGCGATGGAGGCCATCCAGACACTGCGATGATAAAGCAAAGCCACCGCCAGCAGCAGGGGCACGGCCGCCAGATGCAGCGTGCCCGCCCTGTCATTGCGCAGCCACAACAGGGCCGCGATCAACCCGGCCTGGGCGATCAGCACGGTGGAGGATGCCGGCAGCACGCGCCAGCCCAGATAGGCATAGGGATTGAAATAGGCGTAAAGCGGATCGCCCCGCAGCAATACGAAGGACGGGTCAATCCAGCACAGCATGGCATAAACCACCAGCATGCCGGCAAAGGTCAGCCAGATATTGACAAAATGGTCGATATCCCGCTCCCCCCAATGGAAACTCTGCATATAGAGCGCACCGGCAATGAAGTAGAATTCCTGCCGGAACGACACCACCGCCGTGTTCAACCCATAGCTGCCGACGCCACGCAACAGTGCCAGCGCCATCAGAATGGCCAGCCCCAGCCAGCAGAGGTGCGTGGTCCCGATACGGCCAAGCACGAAAAGCCGGATGATGTAAGCCACCAGCACACCGACGAACAGCACGTCGATCGGCAAGACATTGTAGCCATAAAGCAGAATTGTCGGATTGATGCTGAGATGGGTTTCGATGATACCCGTCGCCAGGACAACCGGAATGATCAACCGCCATGACCAGAGCGACACAAGGATGGTGATTGCCACAACGATGACCAGACCCAGGAGCATGACATCCCCCGGCAGGTCGATCACGATATTGTCCACGATAGGCCCATTGTAAGCGAATAACGTCCGTGATGACGCAATGCACCAGAGGGCATCACGTGGAATATCGACCCGGATAAGTTTCGCCACTATACAGTGCCGTCCCTGGCGACGATAGGTTTATCCCATCTGCCATGCGCGGGGGATATGTGCCATGGCCGACCGTCCCACGACGGTTCGGACGGACGAAGGGAACAGGTGTCGGATGGCAGCACAGCGCCGCCGGGAATCCACGGCTTGCCAGGGGGCGGGGCCATGCGCATTCTGATGGTTCATGAATATTACCGCCAGCCGGGGGGGGAGGATGTGGCCGTCGCCGCAGAAATCGCCCTGCTGAGGGAAGCCGGAATCGAGGTGGAACTGCTGGCGGAAAGCAACCACCGCATCAACGGCACCTCCCTGGGGCTGGCGGTCAAGGCGCTGTGGTCGCTGGAAGGGCGCCGGTTGGTGGCCGACGCCATCGACCGGTATCGGCCCGATATTCTGCATGTCCATAACAGTTTCCCGCTGCTGTCCGCCTCCATCTATGGCGCGGCGCAGCGGCGCGGGGTGGCCGTGGTGCAGACCCTGCATAATTTCCGCCTCGTCTGCCCCAATGCGCTGCTGCTGCGCGATGGGCGCCATTGCGAACTGTGCCTGGACAAGACAGTCAAATGGCCGGGCATCCTGCATGCCTGTTACCGCGACAGTCGGGCCGCCAGCACGGTGGTGGCCGGCATCGCTGCGGTGCATCGGCTGACCGCCATCCGCAACCGCAGCGTGGACCGCTATCTGGCGCTGACACCTTTCTCCGCCCGCCGTTTCATTGCCGGGGGGCTGCCGGCGGAACGGCTGGGTGTGTGCGCCCCGGTGGTGCGTGAACCGGCGACCCCCGCCCCCGAACCGCCGGCAGCCCGCCAGGGCGGGTTGTTCGTGGGCCGGCTGGCCCCTGAAAAGGGTGTGGACAGCCTGTTGAAGGCATGGCGTGACGTACCCCACCCGCTGACCATCATCGGCGACGGCCCCCTGTCCGATGACTTGAAGCGGCAGGCGCCGGCCCAGGTGCGCTTTCTGGGCTGGCAACCGCCGGAGGTGGTGTCGGCCCATATGCACCGTGCCGCCCTGCTGATGTTCCCGTCCCTCTGCTACGAGAATTTCCCCTTGTCGGTGGCCGAGGCGCTGGCCCACGGGCTGCCGGCACTGGCCGCGACCGGCGGATCGGTGGAGGAAACGCTGGAGGAGGGACATACCGGCGCCTTCGCCCCGCCGGGTGACGCGGCAGCGTGGAACGCCCGCCTGCTGGAACTGCTGCCCCGGCCGGACAGGCTGGCGGCCATGGGGCAGGCGGGGCAGGCAATCTTCAACGACCGTTACAGCCGCAAGGCCGCCCTGGCCCGGCGGCTGGCGCTTTATGGGGAGGTGCTGGCCGAACGCGCGGGCCAAGGGCGCGGATGCGGGCGCCCGGCGGTTGAGTGAAAACGAAATCCGCCTTGACCGTGACCGATCACAGCGGGTTGGCGGCCAGCTTCTCGACGGTCAGCCGCCGGGCGGGCGGAAACCGGTCGGCCAGCCGGGCCAGGGTCCGCTCCAGAACCGGCCAGAGGCCCTGTTCGGCGATTTCCCAGCCATGGCCCCACAGATGCAGCACCCCGCCACCGGGATGTGCCGCCGCCACATCGGCCAGCAGGGCCATGCGCTGTTCCAGCCCCGCCGCCGCCATGACGCGGCGGGCCAGACACAGCCGATCCAGCCCCGCCCCCTGGCGCAGCCAGTTGCGCAGCAGCGCACCGGCCCCGTGCGGGTGGAACTGGGCCGTGGTCCCCATATCCAGCCGGTCGGGGCCGGGGGACAGACAGAACATGCGGGTGGTGCGGGCATAGGTGAAGCCGGCTTCCGCCGCCATCTGCCGGCCATGCCGCCCCACCCGTCCGCCCGGATAGGCGAAACCGGCCACCGCATGGCCCAAGGCATCTTCCAGCCGCTGCCGGCCTTCCACCATCTGACGGCGCACTTCCGCCGGCGGCAACCCGTTCAGGCGCACATGGTCCAGCGTGTGGGCCGCCAGTTCGAACCCCGCCGCGTCCAGCGCCCGCATATCCGCCGGGGACATGACCGTCCGGCCCTCGCTGTTATGCACGGGCACGAAAAAGGTGGCGGCGATGCCCAGCCGGGCCAGCCGTTCCGCCAGCCGCAGATCATCCGGGTGACCATCATCCCAGGAGGTGACAAGGATCGGGTCAGCCATCGCCCTGCCCTTCCCCCCGGCGGCGGGCCAGCACCATGCCGCCAACATAGAAGGCAGGTCGCGGGTCGATCCGCCGGTCAAGCGCCCAGGCCGGAAAACCAAGCAGATGGAATGGCAGCGACAACAGGAAGGCAAGGCCCAGACGCACCGCATCGCCCCCGCTGCGCCCGCTGCGCCAACCCTGGCGGTGGGCCACCAGCAACCGCCCCGGCACCAGCGCCAGCGTGGCCACGAAATAGGAGAGGATGCCGCCCTGCGGTTCCTGCGCCACAATATCGAAACCGGAACGATCCAGCAGCCGTTCCATCCCCGGCAGGGTCCAGCGCCACAGGTCGCGGCTGCGCCCTTCCGGGCAGAGCAGCGGATAGGAGATCAGCAGGCAGCCGCCCGGCACCAGCACCCGCCGCGCCTCCGCCAGGGCGGCGTCGGGGTCCGGCAGATGGGCCAGCACCTGAAAATAACAGGCAAGCCCGGCACTGCCCGGCGGGAATGGCAGGGAAAAGGCATCCGCCACCACGCCGGTCGTATCGTTTTCGATATGATCAACGGCGACATAATGCAGGCCGGGGGCCGCCGCCGCCAGGGCCGGCGCGAAGGGGGCCGTGCCCGCCCCGACATCCAGCGCCAGCCCCGCCGCCGGTGACGCGGCTGGCAGATGGGTGGCGATGAAACGCTTGACCATGTGGCGTTCGGGGATCACCACGGCCTGCAGGCGGCGATAGGCGGTGACCAGACGCTGCATCATGGCTTGGGCTCCGGTTTGCGGTCGCCCAGCACACGGGCATAGGCGGCGATATTGGCGGCCACCACGCTGTCGATCGTCATGCCATCCGCCGTCCGCCGCGCGCCCAGGCGCAGCCGGGCCAGGGTCTCGGGCTGTTGCAGCAGGCCTGCCAGCGCATCGGCCAGGGCCGTGGCATCGGGCGCGGTCAACAGGCCATTCTCGCCGGGGCGCAGATAATCGATCTCCACCCCATGGGTATCGCCTGCGCAGGCCACCAACGGCAGGCCATAGGCGAAGGCATGGGCAATGACCAGCCCCACGGCGCCGGGGCAGACCAGCGCATCGGCCAGGGCGAAAAACGGGGCCAGCCGTTCCTCCGCTGTTTCACCCGGCAGCAGGCGCACATCCATGCGATCTGCGGTCAGGGTGGCGATGCGCGCCTTGTCCGGCCCATCACCCACCACCAGCAAGGTGACGGGAATGCCGCGCCGGCGCAGGATATCCAGCGCATCCAGCGCCAGATCCACCCGCTTGTCGGCATAAAGCCGCCCGACGAACAACAGCACCGGACCTTGGGCCAGCCCCAGATCCTGCCGCAGCACGGCGAGGGTGTCGGGATCGACCGCCGCCGCTGCGGCACGGCAGGCACCGACATCGACGGTGTTGTGGGTGACGAAAATACGGTCAGCCGGCAGGCCCTGTGCAATGCAGGCATCCCGCCCGCCCGGCGTATAGGGCAGCAGCGCATCCGCACCACGCGCCAGCAGCAGCCGCAACCCGTGCCGCAGACGCAGGCCCAGGCCGGGCCTGTCACCGGCCAGGCGGAAATGGCCGGACAGCACCAGCCGGGGCCGCCCGGTCAGCTGGCGCACCAGCCAGACCACCCAAATGGCCAGGTTATGGACACAGAATTCCATCACCGCGATGTCATAGCCGCCGGTCAACGCCGCCCAGACCCCGCCGCTCCACGCCATGCGCCGGCCATCGGGCCAGGTGAGATGGCGCACGGGCCGCACCGGCAACGGCAACGGCCCCTTGGCAACAGAGACACGGTATTCGGCCGGTGCAGGACCGTGGAAGGCGGTGATCTCCCACCCCGGCACACGGGCCAGCCCGGCCAGCACCGGCAGCCGGTAAGGCGGAAACAGCCCATCCATCAGGGCGACGCGGGGGGGTGCCCCCGGCAGGGGCGGCGGCTGCACCGCCTGTGCCAGACGCCGCAGATAGGGCGAAACGGCCCAGACCGGCCACAGGGGACCGCCATGGCGGCGCGCAAATGGCAGCCAGCCCTTCAACGGAAAACCACGCGGGCCGAACAGCCCGGCCAGCCGCCGGCGCACCGACAGGGCATGATCAGCCCAGGGCGCGGGCCGCCGGTTGGCCGCGCAGGTGCCCGCCGTGCCCGGCGCCTGCAGCAGCGCGAACCCCGCCGCCCGCACCCGCAGGCCAAAATCGGTATCGGCCATGCCCTGCACGCCATCAAAACAAAGACTGATGCCGCCCAGCTGGCGGTGGATGACCAACGGCACCAGCACGATATTGCCCTGGAAACTGTCCACATCCTGCGGCTGGTCAGCCACCGCTACACGGTGAAAGCGGAAGGGCCGCGCGCCGTCGCGCCGCTGGCCGCCATAGGTAAGCGCGCCATCATCCGGGCTGCGCGTCGCCCCCACCACCACCGCCGGCCCATCGGCCCGACCATCATGGCAGGCGATCAGCCGGGCAAGCGCATCGGGATCCAGCTGTACATCATCGTTCAGCCAGAGCAGGAAATCGGGTTCGTCAGCCGCCGCTGCGGCCAGCCCCCGGATCATCGCACCGGCCCACCACAGACCGCCATCACCACGCAGCAGCCGCACCTGGGGGAAATCACGCGCCACCATGGTGGCTGTGTCATCCGGGCTGCCATCATCCACCAGCACCGCCCCCAGCGCGATATCCGCCGGCAATATCTGCGCAAAAAGCGCTGTCAGGCCCCGCCGCGTGGCAGCCGACCGGCCATGGCAGGCCAGAACCGCGACAACGCGACGGAGCCCGCCGGTCATTGCTGCGCCTTCAGCAAGGGCAGCAGCCGGTCGAATTCCGCCAGGGTAGCCGGCTGCGACGCCAGGAAGGGGCGGATCGTCTCAACCGCATTCAACCGCAAGCCATGCCGGACCAGCGCATGCAGGCCCCAGCCGGCATAAAGGCGGACCTGTTCGGCGAAGGCCTGCCGGCTTCTGATATCCATATAGGGGTAGAAAACCAGACCGCTTTCGAAACGGGTGGGGATCAACACCGGATCGAAGCGTCCGGTACGCACCGACATGTACCAGGCCGCCACCGCCTCGTGGAAACGATGGCTGGCATATTCGGCATAGGCGAGGCGGTGCCAGGCATAGGGCGCCAGCGGCGCATCGGCCAGCGCCTGGCGCAAACTGTTCCGCGCAGCCGCCAGGGTCGCCTGTCCCGCCGACGTTTGCGGACCCTGGTATAGCGCCAGCAGCACCTGGCTGCGCCCGGCCAGATCCCCGCCATGGGCGGAAAGGCCACGCCCCGCCTCCTGTACCGCCTGCCGGGAAGCAGCCTCCAGCACATCCGTCGGCACCGCCGTGCCCGTCTCCGCCGCCGCGATGATCCTGCCCGGTTCCAGCAGGAAAAGCTCAGACTGGACGCGCCCGGACGCCATGGCCAGAAGCGCGGCACCCAGTGCCAGCGACACCGCGAAGCCCCCCAACCGGCGGCGCCACCCCGGCGGCTGGTCAGTCGGTGTAATATCCATGGTAGCTGCCATAGTAATGTCCAAGATCGCCATACCCATAGCGGGCATGGCGGCGCAGATTGACCCGGGTCAGCAACAGGCCGCCGACACGGGCATTAACATCCTGCAGCATGCGCAGCGCGGACTGGACATTCTCCTTGGGCGTCTTGTCCCAGCGAACACAGAACACCACGCGGTCGACGAACTGGGCCAGCAACTGCACGTCGGCCACCGGCAGGGTCGGCGGCCCGTCGATCACCACCAGATCATATTTGCCGCGCAGCGATTCCAGCAAATCATCGACACTTTGCGCGCTCAGCAGGTCGAACTGATACTGGTCCGATTTGATGGGCAGGCCGATCAGCATATCCAGCTTGGACCGCGGATCCTTGATAATCGCCTGTTCCAGCGTGGCGCGACCGGCCAGCACATCGGCCACCCCCTGTTCCGGCTTGATTCCAAGCGTCTGGGCGATGGAGGCACGGCGCAGGTCGGTATCCACCAGGATGGTGCGCAGCGACAGATTGGAAGCCGTGCGGGCCAGCGACAGCGCCGTCAGGCTTTTGCCCTCCTCCGGCACGGAGGAGGTGATCAGCACGCTGTTGGGGCGCCCGCCCGGCTGGATATCCGGCAAGCCGTGCTTCAGGGCGAACCAGACGATACGGAAGGCTTCCGCGAAGGAAGAGGACGGGTTCTCGCTCATATAGGCTTCCACCGACCGCCGGCCCTTGAGGGTGCGGATGGCGGGGATCAGGCCCAGCGAGGGAAGGCCGGTGCCGTCCTCCAGCTGTTCGCGGCTGCGGAAGGTATTGTCCAGCTGTTCCAGCAGCATGACCAGCACCACCGCCGCCAGCAGGCTGAGCAGCGCCGCCGCGCCAACCAGCAGGGAAACGCGCGGGGCACTGGGGCCCTTGGGTACTTCCGCTGCCGAAATGATGCGTACATCGGCCTGCTGGATCTGTTCCTGCTCCCCCGTCTCCTTGAAGCGGGACAGGAACGCTTCATAGATGGCGCGGTTGGCCTGGGCCTCGCGCTCCAACTCGCGCAGGCGGATTTCGTCGGAGCCCTGACGGATGGTGGATTTCTCCGTCTCCCGGATCTGGCCGCTCAGCGTATTGTCCCGCTCCCGCATCACCGCCAGCTCACCGCGCAGTGCCTGAAGCTGAAGCTCCGTCTCCCGGCGCAGTTTGGACCGCGTTTCCGCCAGTTCCGCCTTCACCTTCAGCATCAACGGATGGCGTTCGGCATAGCGGGAAGCCAGATCGGACTCCTCCCGCGACAGCTGGGCTTCAAACTGTTTCAGATGCTGGATCAGCGGGGAATCGACAAATTCATCGGCAAGGTTGCCCTCGCCCTTCGCCAAAGCCTCGATCCGGCCGAGCTTGGCTTCCAGTTCCGTGCGCTTTGCCTTGATCTGCACCAGCTGGGTGTTCATGTCCGACAGCTTCTGCATCTCGACCGGCTTGCCGCGCTCCTCCACCAGCCCCACCTGGGACCGGTAGGCCACAACCTGCCGTTCCGACGCCTCCACCGCCTGACGCAGCGACTCCAGACGCCCGTTCAGCCAGGTGGTGGCGCGGCGCACCGCCTCGAACTTGGTTTCCAGCTGCTCGACCAGATAGGCGTCAGCAATGGCATCGGCGATACGTGCTGCCTTTTCCGGATTGGTCGACCTGAAACTGATGCGAATCACCAGCGACTGGGGAATGACCGACACATCCATTCCGCCTACAACCGCACCGACAACGGCGGACCGGATGTCGCGCTGACGCTGCGCCTCATCCACCGGCTTTTCCGCCGGGCGCCCGGCAATGCTGGATTTCAGTTCCTCAAACAACGAGGAGATGGAACGCAACAGGTCCGACCCCTGCCGCTGCGGCCGCAGCGAGGGGTTCAGTTCCGGATCCTCGAGCAGCTTCAGGTCATCGACCACCCGCTCCGCCACCGTGCGGGAGCGGATCACCTCCACCTCCGACGTGACGGTCAGGAACAGCGGGGCCGCCTGGCTCATCACCTCTTTCAGGTCGATGACGCGGGGCTGGCGCGTGTTCAGCATCACGGTGGTGGTGGCGGTATAGATGCGGGGCAGCCGCGTCGTATAGGCCCAGGTCACCCCCGTCACCAGCGCCATGCAGACGGCGATCAGGATGCGGCGACGCCACAGGGTGCGCAATGTCTGCGCCAGATCGATATGCCGTTCCGGCTTCAGGCGCCCTGGTGTTCCGGCAACCGGCACCATCTGCGGTCGATAGGGTTGTCCCGAAGCGTCCACGCCACTCACCTGATTTGCTTGATATTAGTCGTCCGGGGATGCGCCGGGGCACAGCCCGGACGATAGGGCCCCCCGATAAGGGGGGCGCGCGCGATCAGAACCGGCGTTCCAGTACCTTCACGATGTCGCCCGGCAACAGCGGTGTGCGCTCATTGGCACGATATTCCAGCTGACCGTCAGCGGTGGGACGGACCAGCACCACCTCCCCCTGCCGGGCGCGGTAATCATAACCACCGGCGCGCGCCACGGCACTCAACACCGTGGTGCCCAGCGAATAGGCGAATTCGCCCGGCTGACGCACCTCCCCCAGCACGTAATAGGGGCGGAAGGTCTGGATTTCCACCGCGACACTGGGATTAAGCATATAGCCATCGCGCTGGAGCGTTTCCTCGATCCGCTTGGCCAGAACCTTGGCGGTGACACCGCTGGCCGGCACCGCACCCGCCAGCGGCAACGAGATGTTGCCCATGGGGTCGACGGTGAAGTCACCCGACAGGTTGGTTTCGTTGAAGACGATGACCCTGATCCGGTTACCCGGTTCCAGAAGATAACCTTCCGCCGGGTTCACAATGGTTTTCGGGGCATCCTCACTCGGAAAATCCTGGGTTGTCGAGCTGCAGGCCGCCAAAAACGCGCATGCAGCGACGAGGATGATTTTCGCGTTCCTGATCCAGGCCTTCATCTCAACCCAATACATTCTTTCTACCATCAGCCCTGAGAATGCCACTTTAAGTGGCTGTTTTCAAACTAAATTTCGTCACAACGGAACGGGAACGGCGGCAACAGCGCTATCCCCTGAATATCAATGGCGTTTATGGCGGTACCGGTCGGGCGATCACCAGCGCCATATGGCCGATCCAGCCGATCGGCAGCAGCTTCACCAGCAAGCGACCCAGACCGTTCAGCACCGGCTGGCTGCAACCATCATGGCGCCCCACCAGGAAGCCGAAAATCTGATAGAGCCGATCCGGCGCATTGAGCAGATGAACCCCCTCGATACGCCATCCGCCCTGTTCAATCAGATGGCGGATCTGTGCGGTATCGTAACGATATTCGTAAAACTCAATTCCTGTTTCGCGACCGAAACGATACTTGATGGCGATGCCAGGGCGCCGTCCCTTCCGGATGGCGGCCAACCGCTGCTGTTCCACCTCCACCGAATAGCACGCCGCCGGACGCCCCAGCAGGCGGCGGATCAGGTTGCTGCCATAAAGCCGGTAGAAGATGGCATCCTTCAACCGCTCAAGATGGAAGGATGGATTTGCATGCGGAACGGTCAGGAACATCACCCCGTCGGGTTTCATCACCCGGCGCATTTCAGTGATCGCCCGTTCGGGCCCCTGGAACAGATGCTCGATCACCCCCAGTGACAACAAGGCGTCAAAGCACCCGTTGGGATAGGGCATCGTTTCGACATTGCCATGATCATAGGGAATTTCCGGCCACACCGTGCGGAAACGCTCCACATCGGCCTGGCTGAGTTCGATACCGGTGGCGGCATAGCCCAGGCTGGTCAGCGCCCTGACCCAACGACCCGAACCGGCCCCCGCCTCCAGCACCGCCCCGCCGGCAGGCACCAGGGCACGGACAAAGGGCATCAGTTCGTCCGCCTGGCAGGAGGCGACCATGCCGTCCAGATCCTGCCCGGTGAAATCAAAAACCACGGTATCGGAAATCAGGCTGTCGGACATGGGGCACGATCCTTCACGAAGCCGGTCGGGCACAAGGCCGGTCGGGCTTGCTGATCTTCGGGTGCGTATATGGCCCAAATCATCAACTAATGGAAGCATTTCCTGTTGCCACGCAGCATATCCAGGTATGCGGCCCTTTCCCTGGGGGGCAGAAGTTTGATAACGCCTTATCAAATCGGGTAACACTCGCCGAAAGGGGGATGTAATCCGTTGCCCGAAGGCCTTGCCGCCAGCATGATATCCCGTGACCGGAATGCTGCTGTCTGGATGGCGCTGTTATTTTACGGATGTGACATTTGATGGCTCGCCGGTTGCATTTCCTGCTGTTCATGGCCGTGATCCTGCTGGCCCCCCTGCCGTTGGGTGCCAACCGGCCGTGGAGCTGGTCGCTGCTGGCGGCATTGATCGGGTTTCTTTGCGCCAGCTGGCCGCTGGTGGCCCTGGTGGACCGCACCACGCCTTGGGTTTCCGCCCGGCAGGTGGCGCCCCCCCTGCTGGGTTTCGCCGGCGTTGTCGGCTGGGCCTGGCTGCAAACACTGCCCGTCTGGCCGGTGGCCTGGGCCGATCCCCTATGGCTGGAAGCGCAGCGCCAGCTGGCCGGCACCAGCCCGGATCGGGTGCCGCTGGCCGGCGACGGTTTCGCCGCCAACACCGGCATCATGCGTCTGCTCTGCTATGGCGGGGTGATGTGGCTGGCACTGCAGCATGGCCGTTCCAGCTGGCGGGCCCAGCGGATGGTGGAATTGCTGGCCGTGGCAGGTGGCGCCTATGCGCTGTACGGGCTGATAGTGTTTGTTGCCGGTAACGAAACCATCCTGATGATGGCGAAATGGGCCTATCCGGACTCCCTGACGGCCACCTTCGTCAACCGCAACAGCTTTGCCACCTATGCCGGGCTGACGCTGCTCTGCGCCATCGTCGCCCTGATGCAGCGGCTGCCCCCGCCGGTGCGGCTGCGGACATTGCTGCTGCATCTCGGACGACCCACGGCGCTGTACGGGCTGGCTGCCCTGCTGCTGGTGCTGGCGCTGATCGCCAGCGGGTCCAGGGCGGGCAGTGCGTCGACCATGCTGGCCCTGGTCACGCTGGCCTTCATGCGCCGTGTGGTGCGGCAGGCCCCGGGCCCGGCGCGCTGGCTGCTGTTGGGCCGCACCGCCCTGGCGGCAACGCTGGTGATGGTGCTGGCACTTGGTACGCTGCTTGGCACCGGCGCGCTGGATGGTGATTTCGCCGACCGCGAACGTGTCTATGGCCTGACCCTGGGCCTGATCGGCGACCGGCCCTGGTCGGGCCATGGGTTGGGCAGTTTCGCCGCCAGCTTTGCCGCCGTCCGCCCGCCGGACCTGCCGCATGTCTGGACGGAGGCACACAACACATATCTGGAACTGGCCTTCGACCTGGGCATCCCGGCGATGCTGCTGATGGTTGGGGTGGTGCTGTGGCTGCTGGTCCGCTGCGTCAGGGGTGGGGCCATCCGCCACCGGGACGCGCTTTACCCGCTGCTGGGGGTTGTGGCCACCTTGCAGACCGGCTTTCATTCCCTGTTCGATTTCAGCCTGCAAATCCCCGCCGTTACGGTAACCTGGGCCGCGATCCTGGGCCTGGCCGTGGCCCAGTCCTGGCGGCACGCGCCGGCGGCACACAGGCGGCGGCCATCCGGCCCGGATGCCGGGGATGCGGCGTGAGCGACCGCCACCCCTGCAAGCACCCTTTTGATCTGGATGGATTTTCCCAAATGTCATTGCCGCCCTGCCAAGGACAGATCGAACGTTACGCGGCGGGCGAACTGATCGGCTGGATCCATGCGCCGGACAGGCCGGGGCTGCATCTGCTGTTGCTGGCGCTGGTGGACGGGGTGCCACGGGCAGCGGGGCTGGCCAATGTCCGCCGTGGCGATCTGGCCGACGCCGGCATTGGCGGCGGCGACCACGGTTTCCGCCTGCCCATGATGCTGGAGCCGGGGGAAACCGTGCGGCTGGTCTGCCCGCCCGGCCAGACGGACCTGCTGCCCCCCTTCACCCGCCCGGCGGGCGCGCCGCCGGAACAGCAACCCGGTCGCCGCGCAGACCCGCATCTGGGCTGCATCGATACCGCCACGGGCAGCACCATCCGGGGCTGGTGCTGGAACCCGGATGCGCCCGACACGCATGTCCCGATGCGCGCCCTGGTGGACGGGCAGGTGGTGCAGACGGTGATTGCGGCAGAGGAGCGGGGCGATCTGGTGGAAGCCGGCATCGGCCTGGGCGATCATGCCTTCACCCTGGAAATGCCCTATTGGATGCTGGACGGGCAGGAACGGCTGGTGGAAATCGTGGCCGACGGCATCGGCCCGCTGCACAACAGCCCCGTCACCTTCCATTCCACCGCCCAGGGGCCGCTGCATCTGCTGGCGCGACTGACCGCCGCCATTCCCGCCGACCGTCTGGCGGATATTCAGGGATGTCGCCAGCTGCTGGCCACGTTCCTGACCGAAACCAGCATCAGCCACCCACGTTCCGTGCGCTTCAGCCATTATCCGGACTGGCTAGCCGCATTGCGGGCCGATATGCCGCCCGGCCCGACGGGGGAACTGACCTGGGCGCTGGATGGGCCGACCCTGCAGGACACAGCCTTCCGCTATCAGCCGCCAGGCGGGGAGGAGATTTTCTTTCTGGTGGATGCCGGCGTGCGGCTGCATCCCGGCGCACTGGACCGCGCGCTGGCCGGGTTCCGCGCGCAAGGGGCCGATCTGCTTTATACCGATGTCGATGTGCGGGTGGCCGACGGCACGCTGTCGCCCTGGTTCCGGCCCGGCTGGAATTATGATCTGTTCCTGGGACAGGATTATACGCGCGGGTTGACGCTGGTGCGCGGCACGCTGTTCGCTGGCGGTCCCCTGCCCCCCCGCCTGCCGGACATGAAAATGGCGGCGGTGGAGCGGGCGCGGCCCGATCGCATCATCCACCTGCCCGAGGTGATGGCCAGCCTGGAACAGAAGGCGGATAACGCCGCCATCTGGCTGGAATGCATTGCAGGGCACCTGCGGCGGCGGGGCCTTGCCGGGGCCGCCGTCACCCCGCATCCGCGCTGGCCGGACCTGCGGCAGGTGCGCTGGCCCCTGCCGGCGGCGTTTCCACTGGTCAGCCTGATCATTCCGACGCGTGACCGGCTGGACCTGCTGCGCCCCTGCATTGACAGCATCCTGTCGAAAACAAGCTATCGCCCGTTCGAGATCATCATCATCGACAACCAGAGCGGGGAGCGCGAAACCCTGGATTATCTGGAACAGGGCCGGCGCCAGGGCTGGTTTCGCGTCATGCGCTATGACGCGCCCTTCAACTATGCCGATATGAACAACCAGGCGGCATTGCTGGCCCGGGGCGCTGTGCTGGGCTTCATCAATAATGATGTGGAGCTGATCACGCCGGGCTGGCTGGAGGAGGCGGTGGGCCTGCTGACCCGGCCGGAGGTGGGGGCGGTGGGCGCCCGGCTGCGCTTTGCCAACGGCATGATCCAGCATGCCGGGGTGATTTTGGGCACCGGCGGCCTGGCCGAAAATGCCTTTCAGCAATATCATGTTGATGATGAAGGTTATTTCGGTCGCACCCAGGTGGCGGGCAATTATTCCGCCGTCACGGCAGCCTGCCTGTTCTGCCGTCGGCCGGATTTCCTGAATGTGGGCGGTTTCGATGCGGGCAACCTGCCCGTCGCCTTCAATGATGTCGATCTTTGCCTGCGCTGGCGCCAAAGCGGCCTTTTGATGGTATGGACACCCCGGATAGAGCTTTACCATTATGAATCGGTCAGCCGGGGACGCGACATGGCCCCGGACCGCAAGGCCCGGTCCATGAAGGAAGAAGAATATATGCGCAAGCGCTGGCACCGGCATGCCATGGCCGATCCGTGCTATAATCCCAACCTGAACCTGGACGGGCGACCGTTCCGGGGGCTTTCCATTCCCCCGCGGCACCGCTGGGGCACCCCCTTGCAGGGCCAGGTATTTCCCCCCTGGCCAGTTTCACCCGGCGGGAAAGGCGACGTTCCTTGATCTACGGTCATTTTGACAGGCTGGCGGGGCGGCATGTCGCGGGTTGGGCCTGCGACCGCGCCAACCCGTTACGCCGCGTCCCTGTGCGGGTTCTGCTGGATGGGGTGGAACAGGCCGCCACCGTCGCCGACCAGTACCGGCCGGACCTGCAGGATGCCGGCATCGGCGATGGCGCCCATGCCTTCACCCTGGTGCTGCCCCCCCAGGCCATGGATGGCAAGCCGCACCAGCTGGTGGTGGAGGTGGACGGGGCGCCCCTGCTGGGAACGCCGGTCGATGTCGTTCTGCCCAATCTGTGCTACACGCCCCTGCCCCCCCCGGATCCGGTGCCGCCCATCGGGCTGGCCATCTGCGCCATCGCCAAGGACGAGGATTGTTATCTGCTGGAATGGCTGGCCTATCACCGGGTCATCGGGGTGGAGCATTTCCTGATCTTTGACAATGACAGCAGCGACGGCACCAGCCGGATGCTGTCACGGTTGTCGCAACAGGGCTGGCTGGACCATGTGCCCTGGCCCGGTCAGCCCGACCGCACCCCGCAGGAGCCCGCCTATCAGGAAGGGGTACGGCGGCTGACAGGCCGTGCCCGCTGGGTCGCCTTCATTGATCTGGATGAATTCATCCTGCCGCTGGGCAGCGATGATATCCGCAGCGTGCTGGCCGATTACCAGGGGGTGGGCGGCTTGATGCTGCCCTGGCGTGTTTTCGGGTCCGGCGGCCGGCAGCAGGCCGGCGAGGGGCTGGTGATGGAAAGGTTCACGCAACGCGCGCCCGATGGCCACCCGGTCAACGCGTCGGTGAAGACCATCGCCCGCCCGGAACTGGTGACCCGTGTCGGCGTGCACACACCGGGGCTGTCAGATGGCTTTCTGGTGGATGAGAATTTCACGGTGGCGGGCGCCCATGGCGATCCCGATCGGCATGTCGTGCCCGGTGCCCGCCGGCTGGTGTTGAACCATTATTTCTGCAAATCCTGGCAGGAATGGGAACGCAAGCGTGACCGGGGCATCGCCACCGCCCTGCCCGGCTCCCCCACCCATATCCGGCCCGACAGCCATTTCCACAGTCACGACGTCAACAGTGTGGAAGACAGGGGTATTTTACGTTTTCAGGAACGTGTTCGCGCGGAGATGGAGCGTTTATATCAAGAGCCATGATCATGGCTCTTGATATAGGCATGTTCCCTCAGACGCCGGGCGCTGCCTCCGGCAGCTTGGCTTCACGGCGCACGAGCGCCGGGCCGGCAGTCGCCGGCCTTCAAGAGCCATGATCATGGCTCTTGATATAGGCACGTTCCCTCAGACGCCGGGCGCTGCCTCCGGCAGCTTGGCTTCACGGCGCACGTGCGCCGGGCCGGCAGTCGCCGGCCTTCAAGAGCCATGATCATGGCTCTTGATATAGGCATGTTCCCTCAGACGCCGGGCGCTGCCTCCGGCAGCTTGGCTTCACGGCGCACGTGCGCCGGGCCGGCAGTCGCCGGCCTTCAAGAGCCATGATTATGGCTCTTGATATAGGCACGTTCCCTCAGACGCCGGGCGCTGCCTCCGGCAGCTTGGCTTCACGGCGCACGAGCGCCGGGCCGGCAGTCGCCGGCCTTCAAGAGCCATGATCATGGCTCTTGATATGGGCACGTTCCCTCAGGCGCCGGGCGCTGCCTCCGGCAGCTTGGCTTCACGGCGCACGAGCGCCGGGCGGGTGCATCAAGAGCCATGATCA